>CEOP01006588.1_pt1 | contig 13087 bp, 8 predicted proteins | sample 361301 | NCBI WGS metagenome assembly CEOP01 (sample SAMEA2619548, study PRJEB7988) | marine metagenome | biome: marine biome (ENVO:00000447); feature: deep chlorophyll maximum layer (ENVO:xxxxxxxx); material: "saline water (ENVO:00002010), including plankton (ENVO:xxxxxxxx)" | depth 55 m
GACTGCTCCGTTTTTAGTCATTGACATCGAATACGGCCTAGGGGTCAACCAAATCTGTTCTTCATTCTCATCATCCTTGTGAGAACAAAGGTGCCACGGTCTATCAAGCCAGCCTTCTAAGTATGATTCTGCAGGTATGAAAGAAGGTATTTTACTAAGTTCTTGATATGACCCAATGCGTTTCATCTCTTCGAAAAATTCTACCAATGGGGCACTTGGCCCTACAGATTCATCTTGACTACTGTCGAGGATTATGACCTCTTGGCCCGCATTGATTAGATGTTTTAGTTGGTGTCTACCTCTACGAATTTCTATATCTGAATTTAGTATACCCAACTGTAATCTCGATTCTGAGTCCAACCATGGAGTCTTTGGTGATTTCATCGACCATGAGTCGACATCTAAGCCAGCTAATATTACCAAATCTGATTCTAGTCCAAATGCTTCATTTGGACTTAATATAAGCACATTCTTAGATTTAATTCTGGTATTAGCTAATTTGGTATTATCAATTATCCTCATCAGATGTCTTATGAAATCTTGGCCTTTTCCGGGAAGTTCGAATTCCAATTCACTTAGAGAAGAAAACAATCTATGGTGCTCTTCATTCAATTTTTGAAGAGCGGATATCGAATTTGAAAAAGTAGCATCTGATAGAGATAAGGCATTCCAATCTACTGAACTATAAATCAGGTTTAGCCATTCAGTTCCATCTTTAACGCTTTCAATTGTTGGCAATTTGGCCCCTGAAGAGCAACCCGTAATAGGTGCACTTGATGCCTCCTTTGCGTCTTCATATAGTGGAGACCAAATCTTTACAATATTTGCAAACCACCACAATGTTTCTTCTAATTTTCGATTCATGGTGTCTATGTCGTCACCCAAAATAGGAGTTGCACTTTCAAGGGTTTTAATCCATCGAATCAATGCCCCTGGCCCACCGAGTACATGGAAACTACGCGATATGTTTTCAAGTACGTCTAAATGAGGTTGTGGCCTCCATTCTGGCTCTTTAGGATGAACTAAATTAGATAAGTTTTCAAAAATCAAAGGTAGCCCATTGTTCTCGATGATTCTGCGAAATTTCTCAAATGACCATGCTTCAAGTCCTTCTCCAACTTGTAATAAATGAGTTAGCCCTGATATGGATGGTTGTTCATGCATGCTCGGTGGACCAAAATTGCTGATTATACCGATCTCTTTGAGCCTACTTGACCAAATACGGCGGTTTGATTCAACCGCGGCATCAATGATTAGAATATTTTTATTGCCATGATTAAGATAAGCTGATACCAACTCTAATGTTGCATCGATATTGTGTTCTTTTCTTTCCAATGAAACCCTATGGATGGAGGTATTGTTGCTTACACCTATAGGTGAGACCCAATTGACTTGTTTAGGATAATTCCAAACCTCATGTTTTGGAAGCCAATGAGGTAATGATCCTCCATCGGTCCAGTCTATGTCTTCGATGTAAGCTCCATGGAATCCGAGTCGAAAAGACCCAGGATTACATAGTTGATGTATTGGCGTGATTTTGGATATAGATATGAGTAACTCTCTATCAATTTCACTAAATTCGGGAGGGTGATTTAGTACTATTATTCCTTCTATACTGTTCAAGGAAAAGGGAGTTTCTGATTGGGATATCGCCTTTTTAATCCTATCAAGAAGATGGACTTTTCTCAAATCGGGATGGGTCTTGTTGGTCTTTTTCTCCATCTCTAACAATAAATTTCTAAATTCCTTTACCCCTGGGTCGTTATCCCACTTCCATGGAGTCTTTATTTGGCTAAGTTCTCTGTGCAATTGTTGTAATCTTTGGGTTTTATATTCGCTCCATTGCTTATCTTTGTAAGGTGAAAACATTAGCGGAAAGTTGCCTTTTTGCGCATGTGATTGTACCATGTCATGGGTTAAAGAAAATAATAATGCATCTTCATCCATCAGGTTTGGGAGTCTAAAGTCAAGAAATAATGTTTCAAATAAACGCTGAATAGTGAGATGTTTAGAGGTGTCAATTGATGATTTGGTTTTCGAAAGTTCACTCAGTGTGGCTTTTCTTGACCTCTCGCTTGGGTGTAATATCAATAATTCTGTAGGCTCTAAAGACACTAGGTCTTGATGTAGCCACCCTGGTATATTTTGGCCGCTTGGGGTGGCTTCAATCGATATATTAGCACTCAAAATATTGCTATCAGACATTAACTCACCTCCCTCGACTATTGATACAGATGCCGACACTTATTGAAGGCTTTTCTACGGATAGTCGATTATTCAATTCTTGTTGTTATTGTTTATATAGTGTCGAATTTGATTGTGTTTGTGAAACCTAACAAGAAACATTCATGTTTGGGGATATTTTGGGATTTTTTACCAAAGATTAAAGAACCTGTTCGAACACATATTAACTCCTGCGCTGTCAAATGCTCTTACATACCGCAATTAACTCGACCCAATTTCGTCACGGTTTGTCAAAAGAGAGGCTTGATGTCGCATAACAAGAAAGAGGCATGATACTATGGTAGATAATAAGAAAGCAACAAGAAAAGAAGATAGATGTGATAATTGCGGAAGTTTGGAATGGGATTATGATTCCAAACTAGGTGAAAAGGCGTGTGCTAGTTGTGGCCTAGTAGATTTGGACTACTCCCCGATAGACGGCGTTTCAGATAGTATTACTCAAGGCGCAGAAAGACAAACCGAGCGTGTTGGTCGTGGCAATAAGCCTGGAACCAGTGGTGCTAGGATTTTACCTGGCGACTTGAAAGGCGTCAAGAACCCCGGGTTCTGGAAATATGACAAGAGAAAATATGATTCTTTTAGAGAAAAGCACCCTTTCTGCAAGAAGGTTCACGGTTTAATCGAAACTCGATATGGTAAAAACGTGAGAGATGTGGTTTATGATATCACTGAGATGGCATGCACTCCTCTCACGCCTGAGCAGGAAAAGGAACGTTCTCAATTGACTGACAAGGGGCTCAAGAAGGCATTATCAATGCCAAAGCAAGTCATCTGTCGACAAAAGAAGGGAATTAAGGGTGAGAGTGAACACCAGAATGCCGTAATCATTGCCGATGCTATTGTTGAGTTGGCAGGTGAACTTGGAATCTTAACTAAGTTCGATAGAAGACGTTCTTTGAAAAACGATGGTGTTACCTCAAAACAAATCGTAAGCGCGAGAATCATTGTCCTTAATCATTGGAAGGCTAGGTCGAGAATAGGTTGGTTTTTACATCCGATACCTAGGAAGGGCCCTGGTGAGAAAAGATATGATGATATCGAGCAAGCCATGACTCACGCTGACCAAATGCTACTGAAGTTCCTACCAGAGCAAGTTGTCGACCAGGTCTTACAGGATGTGAGTGCTAGGATACAAGCATTGGGCGAGGGTGAAAGTGATGCTACTACCATCAACACAGAGGCTAGAATGCTTATTGCAACCTTAACTTATGCAAGCCTCACTATGTTACACTGTGAAAAGGGCTTGTTGGCAAGAATTGCCAAATGCCTATACAGAACCGGTAGCGGCGTTAGTTCTAGTCTGAAGAACTTCCAGATGAAAGTCAAGGATGGAACGCTAGTAGATAATGGTGCATTTGATACCGATGAAGGTTGGTATGATGATGAAGATGAGTGATGGTCATTGATTTAAATCAAAGCACCCTTAGCGCTTTGTATGCGCCGCGTAATAGTTGTTTCTTGCCTACTTGTATTGATCAGTTTCACTGGTACAAGCGGAGTTGCAGCTAAGGCGCCTGAAGATACCGATGCTGGGCCATTATTTGGTGGCCAGTGGGCTTGGGCAAATAACACGAGTTCTCAAACTTCAACTCTAAACTCACTACCCGCTGTTGCTGAAGATTATACTGCAACTTGGTGTACTAACTGTGTAAAGGTAGAACATACGTTGGAAGATTTACAGGATAGTGGCGAGATACAAAAGTATCACTTTCACCGTGCTAATGACCATGAAGACCCATTCGGCTCTAACAACACAGAACAACACTTTAGCAGTAGATATACTGCTGGAGCTCCGCCAATAGTCGTCTTCAATGGAACTCAAAAGCAAATAGGAAGCACCCCTAATGGAGACTCTTTACAAGAAGACTACCGAACTTTGATCGGTCAGTCCCTAAATTTAGGCAATGGCAATACTACGCTTTCTTGGACTTCACAAGATGGTGGAACTGGAATTGTTTCATGGTCTGTTGATTTAGACATGACGCAATTCGAAGAATATGATATGAGTGTAAATATATGGTTTGTAGAAGCCGCTGCAGAGTTTTCTGAAGGTTCAAATGGAGAAGGAACATACCCGAGTATCGTAACAGAAATAGTTGAAGTTGGTAATGTAGCAACTGGAACTGCAACGGTTAGTATTCCTACCGCATATGATGGAGATGATATGCAAGTCCACCTAATGTACCACTTCACTCCAATAGATGATGGCGAGAATTCTGGTGGCGAAGAAGTAAAAGAAACAGATGATTCCAGTTCACTACCATCTATTTCTATTATTGTTAGTTTATCGTGTATAATTGTCGCTGCAGCTCTGTTTAAGAAATGATTATACTAAATTAGGCGCATCTCGGTTATCGCTGAGGTCTTCTTCAAGTTGCCATCTAAACTCTGGAATTTCACAAGGTGGCTCGACTACATCTGCATAATGCCACCACCATGGAGGAGCTCCGCGCGCACCTAATGTGCGCTGGAAGTTGGACAGTGTCTGTGTCAACATGCGTCGGTTACGTGGGCGGGGATGGTCTCTTCGGTAGTATATTTGTGACCTCTCAAATTGGTCTCCATCATCTTCATGATAACCTAATATGGTCAAGAATCTTTTCAGTAATCTAATTTCACGGTTATCTCTTAAGGTAACTTTTAATTGACAATATTGGAATGAAATCTCCTTCCCTGTAACGGTTGGAATCACAACTTGTGAGCCAATTGGGTGCAACATCAAAGCCTCCCATATACGTGGCATTACTTCACAATATCTTCGTTCACCATTTCTAATATCGCCAATTGGGTATTCTTGTTCGGGGCGTCCATAGTTACGTAGGAACATCCAGTCTCTACGTCCACGAAACTGATTCCAATACTGTCCAAATAGCCCTTGTCCTTGTTGATAGGTTTTTTCTTGATTGGATGTGAATGTTTCTCTCCACATCTTAACCAGTTTATCTGTCGATGGGCTCTTATTACCTAGTTCGAGGTCGTTGTTGATAATTTCTCTAGCCTTATCGGTTTTTGGAGTCTCTTTGGCAGCCTGCTCTCCAAGTTCAACGAAATATCGATTCCTACGCATGATGAAATTGAATTGTTGACGGACTCTTTCTTCGGCTGCAAATCCTTGCTCCTCGATCCTGGACCATTCTTTTTCATTACGAGAAAGCCATTTGGGATAAACCGAAGTTGTTCTCGATATTGTTTTTGTGAAGTCTTTTAGAGAATCCTTGCTAATTAATTTGGTGTATTCTTCTGAAAGCAATGCTGGGAACCCTATTGGCTGATTATCAATTAATTCATTGCGTAGGCTTTCGACTTTTCTACTCGTTGTTACATCATCTATCAAAGAAAGTACAACTGATGCTATAATATCGCCTAATGGTAAATTGGAATGAAACCTTCCACTGTGAATACAAATCAGTTGTGATTTACGAGGGTTTAATGATTTGATGTGCCTAATTATGTATGGGGCACCATGTGCACCTTCTCCAACCTTAACCTCATAGAAATGCCCCAACCTTCCAATCACTAGTATTGTATCATGTTCAATGTAAACCTCACTGGAACTCCCCGATATTACTTCATTGAGTAGTTGTATTGAACGGCGGAGAGGTGAGTCAATATGAGTCAGTATGTCTTTTTGATTTGTCCAATTATATTGTATTGCATATAGTAGATGGCCATTTAAAGAAGACGCAGGTGAGAAAGATAATGCAATTAAAGAAGCCCAAATAGCTGGTTTATCAGGAATTATGGCAAGTCTGGTACCGTTAGATTTAGTCCTAACAATCAGTCTTAGATTCATTCCAAAAATCTTCAATGGCCACTTTGTTGGATTATTATATGTTGAAGGGCACCGATAATCTTGCCATTGTTCAACCCATGGGAAATCTGAAAGTTGGTCCAATCCATTTGGATGGTTGTGAAATGCAGCATTAACCGTTTCATGGAAAATCATACCTCCAACTTTTGCAATACTCGTCCTAAGGTCTCTGGCCCATGCAGATAACGGATGAATTCGATGATTTTCAGGCGGAGTAATATTCTCTTCAGACATCCATTCAATCCATGACAGTGTAGCCAGCAATGAATCTCTATCCGTGTGTCTGCGTCTTTGCCTCCGCCTGAATTGTAAACGTTCTTGGATGGTTGTGTCCGATGGTATTTGGATTGAACCAAGGGCGTATATGAGTTGATTCAAATCCCAACCTAAACGTCCTTTACTATCAAAAAGCATCCTGACAACTGAGGCCACTGGAATATCATTTGGCAACTCTCGGCCATTGATTATTGCTTTAGAAGATAGAAATGATAAACGAATATCGCCTATCATTTCGAAGCCTTGGTGTAAAATCGATCTATCCTTTGAAGTCAGTCTAACTCCATTCTCTAGATCATGGCAGATTTGGAGACCTTTTTCTCTAGTACAAGGAAATGATAAAACCGGGTCTAGATTTTCATCTAATCTTGCCCAATCGGTTAGTTTTGTATCTAGTACTGAAGATTGGAAGCATTCCCAGCGCTTCTTACTCGTTTTATCACCGCCACCAATATATTGAACTGCTTTTTCTGATGCTTCCGGATGAACATCTTTGCCCCAAGTCTTATTTTTCGACTGCTTAGTCATTGAATCGCATAGGGCACATAAGCCTCTAGTGATGGCTTTTGATTCACAAACTTGGCATTTTTCACCCTTATTAGCCATCCCTATCTCCTCGATAATTCGACGAGACTATTTCAATAAATGATAGATATTAGGCTATTTGTTTGAATGCTTCAATGGTACGGTCGACGTCTTCATCGGTAATATGGAGGTGAGTTACAGCCCTAACTGCAATCGGCCCTACTTCGAGTACATCAATTCCTAAATCAGATAATTTTCTAAGAATTTCTTTAGCACCTTGCTCGCCTTCGATATAGACCATATTTGTTTCAACACTATCTAAGTCTACACTAAATCCATCGATTTGGTTTACCGCTTCGGCTAATCTCTGTGCCCTGGAATGGTCTTCAGACATTCTCTCTATGTGATGCTCTAATGCATAGATTCCACAAGCTGCTAGAACTCCTGCTTGACGCATTCCACCGCCAAACATCTTTCTCCATCGATGTGCTTTAGAAATAAATGCTGATGAACCAACTAGAACACTTCCTACCGGAGTTCCTAGGCCTTTGGAAAGACAAATTGAAATCGAATCATAATCTCTAACCATCCTTGATGCTGAGGTTCCTGTAGCGATTACAGCGTTGAAAAGTCTAGCACCATCAATGTGAGCAGCGCACCCATTATCATGGGCAACTTTAGCGATTTCATCCAGGACATGTTGAGGATAACATGTGCCTCCTCCTCTATTTGCAGTATTCTCAACACAGACTAGTGAACCATTTGGATAATGTCCTAGGCTGCCTTCTTGTTTACGAATTGCTTTGGCTACATCTTTGGCGTCCATTATTCCAGACTTTCCTTGAACAAGCGCAACTGAGCAACCGGAAAGTGCGGCATAGCCACCTCCTTCGTAAACGTAAATATGGCTAGCAGTTTCTGTGATTATTTCGTCACCAGAATTAGTATGCGCTCTGATAGCAATAGCATTGGACATCGTTCCACTCGGGACAAAAAGAGCCGCTTCCTTGCCAAGCATTTCTGCTAAAATATCTTGTAATTTGATTACCGTTTGGTCATCTCCAAGAACATCGTCGCCTACCGGGGCATTCATCATAGCCTCTCTCATAGCAGTAGTTGGTTGGGTAACAGTGTCACTACGAAGGTCTACTCGTTCACTGGGATACTCGCGCATAGAGAGTCGTAGTATCCATCACTCATCAATGCGGCGATGGTCAAAGTAATTTCAACTCTCCAGTAATACTTGACAATAATGATTCGGTGTCGGGCCCTAAGGCTAAAACTGTCAAAGATCCGCTTGGGATTTGTGTATGTCCTGCATCATGAATTTTAGTGGATAAAATGCCTTTGTTGGATGCTACCTTTTCTAGTTGTAATAAATGGTCTGCATCAGTGCCTTTGACGCAAATTTTCTTTTGCCCTGATGCTAGCCAAGATTCCAATAAATCGGGTGCTTCTTTTCCACATTTCAATGTTGAAGAAACCGCTGCATGGCCTACTTGTGCAGCGATTTTTCCTTTGCCCATCTTCAAATTATTATTTACCACCAAGACCATTTTCACTTCTTCGTCGACAGTACTGCGATGCCTAAATGGCGGAGCGGTCAAACTGTGTATGAATGAACGTAGACCCATTGCGCTTCGTTCATAGCACGGGCTCTTCCTCAATAAGGCTTCAAGTCTTGAACCAAAGCATCGATACTTCTTCGTGGCCCAGGACCAATTCCAAGCACCGTTATTGTGCCTGGAGGTATTTCGGTATGACCTGCATCTTTTACGATGTGCGTGATTAAATTTGCCGACTGTGCTTGCCCTGCTAATCTTTGAAGGGAAGAAAGGTCTTCAACCTGTAAACAAATTTTCCTTGCCCCACTATTTTTCCATCTTTCAAGTAAGCGCTTTTCTGATTTATTGGCGGCAAGAGTACAACTGGTTGCCGCATGCGCACATTGAACTGCTAACTTGCCCGCTGATAATTTCAAATCTTTGCGTGCGATTAGGACCATCGTAGTCTCATTATGACTCGATGACATAACCTTCAACAACCGCTACTTCTATTTCTTCAAGAGTTGGTTGGTATTGTAAGACCCTAACGAACCATGAACTGAACCAAGCTGCGAATGTTAAGTTCCCAAGCGCATGCATTAAGTCATATGGAATTCCATTGGCGAGATAAATCAAGAATTGGTTTAACCCGACCGAACCATCGATAATTGAAAACGATACTATGATGTCGAACAGGAAAGCGCTGAAAATTGATAGAGTGAATAATCTTTTGAAATTGATTTGATTTGAGACGACTAGTTTAGAGTTGGCTCCAATAATTGCTACAATGGACCAACCCATGGCTTGGTATAAGGTCCAAATTCCATTACCGATTATGAAATTAGAAATCATAGTAACCAGTATTGCAAATGCCACTCCTCTTTTGGCACCCAACTGCGCCCCAACTAGAAGGGCGGCGATAGTAACCGGCTGAATATTTGGCAGTGGAGTCATAACTACACGCAAAAGTGAGACACCAGCAATAATAGAAGCAAATAAGATAATATCTGATGTTCTACGCTTGGTTGAACTCAATAATGTCGAAAAAACAATACCGAGTAAAACTACGTCTAGAACCAAACTCCCTATCGGCCCCAATACAGGACCGTGGATGCCGGTGGCTTGGAACATGAACTAGCCAAAAAGTGAAATGTCTTGAGCATTGTCATCTAAATTATCTTCCAATGCACAATACTATCGCTATTTATTTCTGCATATTGTGCAGAAACCATAGCCTCTGAACCGTCAACAAAGAATATCCAACCTTCACCTTGAATTCCATTGAAACTCTCAATATATTTACCAATCGAAGTATCGGTGTCCTCTACACTAACCATGAGACTATCGGATGCTTTGTAAGTTAACTCAAGGGCATTATCATTATTTAGGTGTCCACCAGAAACTAAAGTTTGATTGTCAAATTCAAAAACTACAACTTGTGTTCCAAGCCATTCCTCAGGCCAATCATCGTCCCACAATTCTTCTGAAGTCTTGGTATCATCATTGAGTCCAGAGATATAAGAAGACCATGCAGTGGCTATATCATTGAAAGCGAATGTAAAAATCACGACTAAAATTACAATTAAGAACCGGAATGAAGACTTGTAATTTCCTCGGAGAAACTGTATTCCAGAGGTTGCCAAGAATATGAATAAAATCAATGTCAAAATCTGAGATATGTATCCCGAGTCTACTGATTCTTGTACCGTTAGTTCATTGTTTACTGATGAATAAACTTGTAGATAACCGTTATCATTTCCAAGTGCTAGAATCTGCTTCTCTCCTATTGATTGGTAGGCAGGTGCTGAAGTCCCATACCAATCAAATCTTGTTGAAAGTAATTCATTAAAACCCAACTCAGTCGAGTTATTTAATGTAAATAATCCCCAGCCTCCTTCTACGGTATTTCTTGGCATCATTAGCATATTATCGAATACTACTGAGGATTCGCCGTTGGAAATAAATGGGTGCTGATCGATAAACTGGCAAGACATAGAACAATCAAATGTCTTGACAAAGTTTGAATCTATTGTTAGAATCGTGCCATTCAAAATTATCGGGATACCTGGCGAAGGCCCGGATTTAGAGAGGATTTCTAGAGTAAAATCTGTCGGGTCGAGAAGTGCGATTGTACTTTCAGTCGCCCCTTGGCCATGGACTAATAATTTACCACCTACCGGTAAAGGAGCATGTCTAATCTTACCGATATCTAAAAATTTAGAACTTATATTTCCTTGCTTAGACACTTTCCAAAGAGTTCCTGTTTCGTCTCCCAGAAAATAATTTTCACCAGACTTGGAGACTCCGTTTCTCCAACCGAGTCCGGTTTCTATTTCGAAATTTATTGAGCCATCAGAAAGGCAATAATTAGCTAATCCCGTTCTTGTTGGGACCAATAAATCGTCTGAATCAATCAGTAATGAACCGGTAATTCCCCATGTTAATACCTCGGTATTTTGTTGCCAAAATAAATTACCAGTTCCTGGATGTAATGCCTGTATAGTACCATCTGACCAGCCAATGACTATCATATCAGACCATGTTCCACAATCACCTTGTCCCTCCTCAACATAAGTTATAGGAGACATATCATTTGAAGTTGAATTATAATTTAGGTTCGACCAAAGTAGTTCGCCATCTAAGTCAAATGCATAGATTCCTGCTGGGTCGGAGTTCGGAGTAGAAGTTGAAGTCCTAACAAAAATAGTATCATTGGTAATCAAGGGTTTTGTTGAAATAAAGGTTTCACCAAAGTCATATTCCCAATCCAATTCTAAGCCTTGTATTGTTTCGGCCTCTCCTTGAGCGGAAACGCTTGACAGCCCTCCGAGTAAAATCAAAATGGACAATACAATGGCACCGTAGCGCATCATTCTCACTCCGTTATTTTCTGAATTGCGGCCCTAAGTAATGCGCTAACCGCCTTACCATCAGCAGCACCTGCAGCCTGCATTACAATGCCCATTAGCGGACCCATGGCACCCATGCCTCTTTCTTTGACGAAATCGGCTCTTTGACTGACTATGTCGTTAACTATTGATTCCAAATCCCCTAAATCTGCAGGCTTCAAACCATTATCTGAAGCATACTTGGCTATATCTTGTAAACTTGGTAATGTTTGATTTGAAAACTCTGCGATTACAGAATTTACCGCCTCTCTTGTCAAGTCGCCATTCTCTTTAGCAGTCAAAACCAAACTTGAGAGTTGTGGGTCTTTGTCGTCATTCTCCAACAATACCGCCGCCCAACCTTTGTGAGGCAAGTCTCCGCAGAAATCAACGAATAAGTCGTCTAATTCTCTTGCCAATAGTTGGCTGGATTGGTCTTTAGAAATATCATATTTACTCATTCTTTGTGACCTTTCGTTATCGGTCATCGGTAAATTAGTGAGAATATTATCCCACATTTCAGTAGTTAGTTTTAGTGTTGGAATATCGGTTTCAGGATACATCCTAGCGCCTCCTGGCAATGGGCGCATTGGAGCGGTTGTTCCATCTTCTGGTGCGCCTTTCTTGACTACAACATTCCTTACTTCTTGTGAGACTCTGTGCCATGCTAATCTGGCTCTAGCAAGTACACTCTCCAAGGCTAATTCTGCTTGCCAATTAGGAGCTAAGCATAGTACGAAGCCGTCGTTGTCTTTCAAAGATAATTGCTTTCTAACCAAGCCTACATGTTCTTCTTCAATTCCATAAGCGGGCAATTCATCAGAATGGAAAACCCCCTTGACACCTGCCAGTTTTGCTGCACCGGCTAATTCACGACCTAGTCTTGGTAACTGAGAGCCTTCATCGTCGAGTTCTTTAGTACCGATTAGTCCTGCCAAACCTGGAAGTGGTAAAGCCAACATTACACTATTTTTAGCCAATCCAGTTTTGACCATTTTAGAATCACAATCTGCAAATTGAGTTGATACGTCTGTTAGTTCTAGAGGTAATGCTGCTGCCACTTTTTCTGCAACTTCTTGTTCAATTTCTGAGTCTGTAGAGCGCCTATCAGGAGGAAGTAGTGGTAAATCCATGGCCTCTCTAAGTTTATTTGTTAGACGATAAAAATGCAGTTGTCTGGCCATTTCAAGTCTGATAATTCGAGGGATCCAAGATAGGTCTTGACAGCCTTTTATCTCGATTCTATCGCCACATGCAATTGATACATTGAGGTCTTGTCTAATGCTACCAAGTCCTCTTCTAACCCTTCTTGTCTGTCTTAGAGACCTACCAAGCGCGATTGCTGTTTGCTTTGCATGTTCAGGAGAAATGACGTCGGGAGCGGTTGCGATTTCGATCAATGGCAAACCTAAACGGTCTAAATTGTAAATCACTTGCTCTCCATTTTCTGTTGAGATTGTGTCTAGTTTTCTGGCACTGTCTTCTTCTAGGCACAGTACATCTATCCCTACTGGGCCTTCTTCAGTCTGTAAAGTACCGTCTGTGGAAATCAAAGTAGTTCGTTGAAAGCCACTTGTATTAGAACCGTCCACCACAGTTTTTCTCATCGTTTGAAAAAGTGAGACCGGTTTAGAGTTTACCAGTGCTGAAACGGTTAATGCGATATCCAAGGCGTCTTGGTCATGAGATAGTGGCGGTTGTTCATCTAGTTCAATCAATCCCGAATTTGGCGATTGTGCATAGACGAAAGAGCGATTTCTTTTCGATTCAAAGCGAGCGGCAACATCGATTTTGCCGCC
>CEOP01157818.1_pt1 | contig 13010 bp, 8 predicted proteins | sample 361301 | NCBI WGS metagenome assembly CEOP01 (sample SAMEA2619548, study PRJEB7988) | marine metagenome | biome: marine biome (ENVO:00000447); feature: deep chlorophyll maximum layer (ENVO:xxxxxxxx); material: "saline water (ENVO:00002010), including plankton (ENVO:xxxxxxxx)" | depth 55 m
GACGACCATTCCGATGAAGAGGGTGACCACGACGACCACTCCGATGAAGAGGGTGAGCATGACGATCATGGTGAAGAAGAATTAGGACGATTCGACCCTCATAGCTGGCTAGACCCTCTGTCCTACCGTGCCCAGGCGGCTTTGGTCCGCGATGCACTGATTGAGGCATTCCCAGAAGGTGAAGCAGATTTCACTGCAAATGCAGAGGCCTACATGGCCGAGTTGCTAACCTTGCACGAGGAATTCTCGTCTACACTCGCTGCCTGTGAGGCAAAGGATATTGCAGCGAACCACAATGCGTATGCCTATATGTCCGAGCGTTACGATCTTCAATTTGTCACAGTTCACGGACTTGATCCCGAGGGTGAACCAACTGCTGCAGATATTGCTGAGGTTGTGGAGGCGATTGAGGAGGAGGACATCAGTATCTTCTACATTGAAGAGTTCACTGACCCGGATTCTGTGAGTTCCCTAGTCGAGCAGTCAAAATCGGATACCATGCCAGAGGGTGTGACTCTGATGACGCTTCACACCATGGAGTTGCCACCTAAGGATTCTAACGACGGTTATGTCGATTTGATGAAGGAGAATCTTGACAATATTCTCGCTGGCATGACTTGCTGAGTTCTAATCTGGTTTCAAGTTGTGATTCTTACGAATCTATGAAATCAGAGGTTTTGGAGGACCTAGTATGTCTGGTACGGACCCGCTCATCTCCATCCGTGGATTACAGGTCTACCGGAGTGGCAACCTCGTTCTAGATGATATCGACCTTGATGTTCACCGAGGAGATTTCGTTGGTGTTGTAGGGCCAAACGGTAGTGGGAAGTCAACCCTATTACTGACGATTATTGGAGAACTACAACCGACAGAAGGGTCAATCACTGTATTTGGTGATCAGCCTGGTTCATTGGCAAACCGTGGCCGTATCGCTTGGGTATCACAGGCGGCGGCTAATCTCCCTCATAATCTCAGGATTACGGTGCGTGAACTGGTTGGCCTAGGCACATTGACTTGGAGAAATATGATTCGGCCAAATAGAACTGAACGGATGGAACGAGTCAATAATGCCATTCAGATGGTCGGTTTGGAAGATCTTGCTGATTGTGATATTCGCCATATGTCTGGAGGACAACGTCAGAGGGCAGTGGTTGCCCGCGGTCTCGCCTCAAATGCCGAGGTCCTGATTCTGGATGAGCCCTTAGTCGGCGTGGATCGAACCTCTAGGGCGGATTTTCTTCGTTTCCTCGAGAATCTTTGTCGCACTGAGAAAAAGACCCTCTTGATGGTGACTCATGATCATACAGCGATTAGTCGATGTACTCATTGCGCAGTATGCATCGATGGCAATGTCCATGTGGACGAGGAAATGGAAATAGATTCTAATCCACTTATTTTATCCAATCTCAGAGGGAATCTCAACCCAAAGGATGCACTAAATCTCACTTTTTCCAAAGCAATACAATCTAAGGAGGAGGAATGATGGGTCTAGGAACTTCGTTGTTGACTTTTCTTAGCCCTGTGCTTGAGTTTCTAGCACCATACTTGCCTGGAGATACATTTCCATTGTACTTTGAGTGGGAGATGTTTCAACGCGCCCTTCTCGCAGCCCTACTCATTTCAATAGTTGCGGGCCTCTATGGGACTTTTCTAATGTTGAGGAATCTTGCCCTAATTGGAGACGGTCTCGCTCATGTTTCATTCGGTGGCATGGCAGTTGGTGTTGCCCTTGGATCGGTCACTCCACTCAACACCGCTCTCCTATTCAGTATAATAGCGGCGATTATAATTTACGAGTTACAGTCTAGGGAAATCCTCACCGGAGATACTTCGATTGCTATTTTCTTGACGGGCACGCTTGCCTTCGGTCTTGTTGTTCTTAGCAAATGGGGGGATGGGATCACAACCGATATCGAAGCCTATCTTTTTGGTAGCCTGAATATGATTGATCCAGCTAGTCTTGACATGATTGCCCTGCTCAGTTTATTCTCCCTCGTCAGTCTCGCAGTTCTCCATCGCGGCCTCCTTGCGATGACCATCGATAGTGTTGCAGCGCGTGTTCAAGGCATTCCAGTCAATTTTATTGGTCTCTGGTTCAGTATCACCATCGCCATTATTGTGGTCAGTATGGTTAAACTGGTAGGGGTCCTTCTTGTGAGTGCGTTGTTGGTCACCCCTGCTGCGACTGCTCAAATTGTCAGTCGTAGTTTTCGAGGTTGTATGTTATGGGCTCAAGCGTTCGGACTCTCAGCAACATTTCTTGGTATCTACTTCGCAGCAGAGTTGAACACCGGAACAGGTGCAATGATTGCCGTAGTTGCCGCTACACAGTTCGCCCTTCTCGGTTTAATCAAGACATTTTCTGTACAAATCCGTAGGTATGTGGAATCGAAGAATCACAGTACTTGAAACGGCACGGATAACCCGATAGTTCGGTGGTTTTGACGAGAATCAATCCTTTTTTGCAGCAAGCGGCTGCCTCCACCCTTGTCCGAATGCTCGTCCAGATACGCGCGGTGATGGCGCCATCTGCCATCGTTTGTGCTCGTTTCGGCTGAATCGAGCAAGTAAATCAGTAATCATTGCATCATCCTTGCCGGTGAAACCAGCAATGGCCTCGCCACTGAGACCTTCCTCCATATGGAGGCGCAGAATCTCATCAAGGACCTCGTATGGAGGCAATGCATCCCGATCTACTTGATCTGGTGCAAGTTCAGCGGATGGTGGCTTGTTTAGTGTCGACTCAGAGATTGGTGGTGTCTTCCCACTCTTTACTGCCTCGTCATTGATCGCACGGGCAAGAGCGTAGACCTCAGTCTTCCAGACATCGCCAAGTGGCGCATATCCTCCTGCCATGTCGCCATAGAGCGTGCAGTAGCCCATTGCTAACTCGGACTTATTTCCAGTTGCAATTGCCATCGCACCGCGTGCATTAGCGACTCCCATGACAAGCAGGCCCCTTAGACGGGATTGAAGATTCTCTGCAGCGATGTCGCTCCCTTGATTTATCTCCTCGAGCAGAAGCTTCTCTGCTGGGTCATGCATACTGCGAATCGGCATGGATAGGAGTTCCATACCGAGGGCCTCTGCAGTAATCTCAGCGTCGGAGATTGAATGGTCGCTGGAATGACGACTTGGCATCGAGATTCCTATGACGTTCTCTGGTCCAAGAGCTCGAGCAGCAATTGCGGCAGTTACGGCAGAGTCAATCCCGCCACTCATTCCAAGTACAACTGAGGAGAGGCCGGATTTCGTGCAATAGTCCCGTAATCCGATTGTAACGGCTTCAAGGAGGTCTTCTTCCTTCTTCACAACTCCAAACTGGTGCTTGTAGACTTGGAGTTCAATCTCCTCCGAGCCATCGAGGCCAAGGAATCGTACATTCCTAGATTCGAGGTCAACCATCATCACCCCTTCGACCCAAGCCGGTGCTTGTGCAATTTCACCATCAGACCAAGCAACCATGCTGCGTCCATCGAAAATCAGATCATCATTCCCTCCTACTTGGTTACAGAGTAGGAATGGATGGCCCAGTGTTCTTGCTGCAGCCATCGCTACCTCTGCTCGAGTTCCCTGTTTGTGGGCGTGGTAAGGTGAGGATGAGAGATTCACTGTTAGGATGAGTGCTTCCCCTTCCATCGAGAATGATGCAAGTTGCTCGATGGGGTCCACAGGGTAGTCATTGGGTACCAACCCAGCATGCTGCCACGCATCTTCGCAGATGGTGACGCCAATACTTTGTCCGTCCACAACCCGTAGAATACCTGGCTTTGTGTCTGAATGAAAGTAGCGTTCTTCGTCGAAGACATCGTATGTCGGGAGTAGCTGTTTCTGAGTTACGACGCGCGTTGGCCGATTTGGGATTACGCGGACGGCGCCGTTACCTGGGCGTGTGCGTTCGGTTTCGGGAGGAATTGGGCAACCTACGATAAGAGGCAGATTCACCTTTAGGTCATGTACCTCCTCGAGACATCGATTGACGAATCCTCCATGATTTAGGAGATCACGAGGGGGGTAGCCCGACATTGCTAGTTCTGGCGTTACTGCAAGGTCAGCGCCATTTTCATGGGCGATAGAGGCGGCTCGAGATATACGTTTAGCGTTGCCTTTGATGTCTCCCACCGTGGGGTCAATCTGAAGCAGCGCGATGACCGTCATCTGAGGTCCTCGATGCCTCCTCTCCGTCGGCCTCATTCAACGTTCCGCACAGAGATGTAATGGTAATGATGGCCTTTATTCAGGTGTTATAATCGTCAACATTGCAAGTCGATTCACTCCACCTTCGGGGGAACTAGGCGCGTGACTCCCCACTAGGAGATGTTCTCCAGTGGACACAATCGTAATCATGTGGTCGATTTCATCCATGTCTACATCAATTCGGTCCCAATTTGTTCCATTCCGTTCAAGGATGAGGAGAGGAGTGCGCTCAATCTCTGGGAATTGTTGCGGAATCTGTATGCAGACGAGGACAATGTCAAGATTCCCATCTTGGTTCACATCATGCATGGTGCTTGCGTAAGCGCCCCATACTCCTACAATCTCGTCACGGGTGAATGACCCGTTACCATCATTCGTCAGGATGGAAAGGCCATGAATATCACTTGGATGAATATCATCTGGTAGATTCCAGTCCATCGCATCTCCGTTTGTTGCTACGATGTCAAGGTCTCCATCTCCATCCACGTCAACTAGATCAATACCACTGGTTCCATGATGTTCTGTCTGCGCATCGAACAATATCTCGTTGGTGAATGATCCATCCCCATCGTTTCTGTACAACATTAACTGCTCTACAGTTTGCGATACAGCCGCCACGATGTCGAGATCACCATCACCATCGATATCAGCTGGGATTGCGTGTATGGCTCCGGGTCTGGGGTCAAGGACATGGTGCGTCCACCCTGTATCTCCCTGCTCTAACCAGCCGACACTGCCTTCATCGTGACCAAATTCACACAATGTCAGGTCCAAGTCTCCATCCGCATCAAGGTCAGCAGGTTCTGCACATACTGTTCGACCGAGTCCGTCCGCAAGGACGCTTACATCTCCCGTGGCGTTAATCTTTAGGATTCTACCAACGAGATCGTTAGATGGGAACAGTTGTCCGATATCTGAGACGATTATCTCATTGATTCCGTTTCCATCAAGATCTGCTGCCGCGACTCGGACTGGCGAACCTAGGTTCTCGATGGTAGTCAGATTCTCGCAATCTGGGATGCATTCGGAGTCAATCCATGCTATCCTACCTTCCATGGGTTCAGCGAACACAACCTCGGATGTGGCGTCTCCGTCGATGTTCAGGATACGGATATTTGCAGTTACTGGAACAGCATCTGTGTTGTTCACCAAGGGGGTTGTAGTGGCATGAGGTCCTTCGTGTGTTTCAATCACATCTACCTCTTCAGGAGGCGCCTCCCAGAGGCATCCGGAAAGGAGACCCGTCAGAAGAAGGAGAACTAGCCATTCCGGTCTCATGGTATGGGTTTCTGTCAAGGGTTCTTCATGGCTCGTATCCAAAGTTAACAACTCCATCTGCTTCTTTCGTTCTCTTCCGTCTTCGCCATCAGTTTGAAGACCGCATCACAGGTCCGAAGGTCGATGGCCGTTCCCAAGCGTGCTGGCGAACTGAATCCTGTCGCCCTTGAAGAGGCGTTGATGGTTCGGTGGTCGGAGGAGAAGACCTTCGATAATAGTGTAGAAGCACGTCGTGACGGCACTCCATTCATCTTTCTTGAAGGCCCTCCAACCGCGAATGGTAAGCCTGGAATTCATCATGTAGTCGCTAGGACGTACAAGGATCTCGTCTGTCGTTGGAAGTCGATGGAGGGCCATTTCGTCGAACGCAAGGGTGGTTGGGATACTCACGGTCTACCCGTAGAAATCGAAGTACAGAAACGCATGGACCTCATGAGTAACGAGGCAATCGAGGAGTTTGGTATCGCTGAGTTCAACGAGGAATGCAGGAAGTCTGTATGGACTTACGAACAGGCATGGCGCGAGATGACCGAACGTATGGCTTTCTGGGTGGATCTCGACAACCCCTATGTCACTCTACACAACGATTACGTCGAATCATGTTGGTGGGCACTAAAACAGATGTTCGACAAGGGTCTGCTTTACCGAGGCCACAAAGTTCTCCCTTATTGCCCACAAACTGGTACTTCCTATTCCAGTCACGAGGTTGCTCTTGGATACAAGGAGGTCGAGGAACCCTCGGTTTACGTCAAGTTCCGTCTTGCTGACGATGATGCAAGTATCCTTGCTTGGACTACAACTCCTTGGACATTGCCCGGAAACGTCGGACTCGCTGTTGGCCCTGATGTGACTTACGTCCGCGTCCGCGTATCCGAAGAAGCCTCATCATGGGATGGTGCCGGCGGCGCGAATGTTGGCGAACAACTCATTCTTGCGAAGGATCTGATGAAGGAGGTCCTGCGCCATCATGTTGAGGTCATTGAGGAGTTCCCAGGCTCAGATCTTGTTGGCCGTTCCTACGTGCCGTTGTTCGAAGATGCAGTGGATCGTGGAGAATCTGAGACCGCATGGACGGTCCTCAGTGCTGATTGGGTTACAACCACTGACGGAACAGGAGTGGTCCACACTGCGGTCATGTATGGTGAGGATGACTACAATCTTGGTATGGAGGTGGGATTACCTGCACAACATACGGTGGACATAGACGGGCGATTCATCGTGGGAACACATCCGCGACTCGATTCAAGGTATGTCAAGGACTGTGACGAAGAAATTATTGAGATTCTTAGCGATGATGGGCTTCTCTATCGTGAGAAGGCCTACTCTCACGATTATCCTCATTGCTGGAGGACAGATCACCCCCTGCTCTACTATGCCATGGATTCCTGGTTCGTGCGCATGACTGCTGTTAAGGAACGCCTCCTTGAGTTCAATAATCAGGTTGAATGGGCGCCTGATTGGGTCGGAGAGGGTCGCTTCGGAGAATGGCTTCGCAATGTAAAGGACTGGGCCATCAGCCGTGAGCGTTATTGGGGCACTCCTCTGCCAGTATGGCGCTCTAATTCGGGTCAGATGAAGTGTATTGGTTCGATTGCTGAGCTACAACAGGAGGTCGAGAAGGCACGGGCAGCGGGTATCGAGAATCCGGATTGTCCTAGCGATGTTGATCTCCATCGCCCGATTGTTGACAGCTTCGTTCTGCTCGGTGATGATGGAGAGCCAATGCATCGCGAACCCTTCGTTATGGACTGCTGGTTTGATTCAGGCTGTGCTTCTTTCGCTCAGTGGCATCACCCCTTCGATAACCCAGAGACATTCGAGAATAACTTCCCCATTGACTACATTTGTGAAGGGGTGGACCAGACTAGAGGGTGGTTCTACACCCTTCTCGCAGTTTCCACCACCGTATTCGATTCCATCTGCTACAAGCGGTGTCTCAGTCTTGGCCTCATACTCGATGCTGAGGGCAAGAAAATGTCGAAGTCACGAGGAAACATCGTAGATCCATGGGACCATTTCAACAGGGAAGGAGCCGATGCAACCCGTTGGTACATGGTTACCGCTGGTGCACCGTGGAATCCACTGAAGTTTGATCCAAATGGTGTACGTGAGACATATGCGAAGATGTTCTTGACTCTCTGGAACTGTTACCGATTCTATGCTGATTATGCAGAGGATGACGGTTTCAATCCCGACGACTCTGAGACATACATCTCTGTCGAGGAGAGATCACCATTAGATCGTTGGATACTGAGCCGTCTTTCGCAGGTTGCTTATGCTTACCACCGCCAGTTTGAGGATTGGGACTTCCACAAGGCATGTCGTGATCTTGAGGAGTTTGTTGTGAATGATCTTTCAAATTGGTATATCCGTCGTTCACGTCGCCGGCTTTGGGAGGATACAAAATCCTCCGATGCACGTGCCTGTGAACACACACTGCACGAGATTCTGACTATTGTCGCCCGTTTGATGGCGCCAGTAGCCCCATTCATTTCTGACGAGATACATCGAAACCTAACAGGTGGAACTTCAGTACACCTTGCTGATTGGCCAATCCGTGGCGATGGGCCACTTGAGGGCGAGGATGAATTGCCTCCAATTGACATGGTTCTTGAAGCCAAGATGGAACTAGTCCGTTCTTTGGCAGAAACCGGTCGTCGAATCAGGATTGATGCCAATCGTCGTCAGCGCCTGCCCTGTCAGGCTGGTTGGATTGTCGGAGGTCCTGAAATCAGTGAATTCCACGACATCCTTGCAGAGGAATTGAACGTTGAATCACTGGCTACTGAGAGAGATTTAGATCGCTTCCAGCGTATCGAACTTGCACCTAATCGTAAGGCACTGGGTCGCAAGTGCCGTCAAGATTTACCAGCGGTTCTCGATGAACTCAGTAAGGTGGACCCCGAATCGTTTTTGCTTGAAATCGAAGCAGGTCTTGGGGCTCTCGCTGGATATGAAATTACGGCGGAGGATGTAGAAATTAGGCGTGTTGAGAAGGAGGGTTTTGCAGCCTCAACAATTCAATTTGAAGGCCCTGATGGGGAGATGGATGTCAGTATAGTGATGGACATGGCTCTAACGGATACATTGCAGTCAAAGGGACTTGCTCGCGACATCATCAGACGTATTCAGTCGAAAAGAAAAGATCTCGACCTCGATGTCAACGCTACCATTGAATTAGAGGTTTGGCTACCATCTAATGCTCCAAATATGTCGGAAGAGGATCAATCCCATGTTGCATCAGAAGTGCGTGCCTCCTCCGCAGCGTTCTATCGTGTTGATCCAGATGTTGTTGTTTCGAAGGCAGGTACAGAAGCTGATGTATTCGCCCTTGATGGTGAGTTTGAGATTTCTTACATAGTGTCTGCCTCGTGACCGATGTTCTCAATAACTCCCGCACGTCGATGTTCGACGATGCTTACGCTCCAGGACATCCCCGGTGTTGGTTCTTCATTGGCCACTCGTTTGAGTCAAACCCTTGGTTCCGAGGGTGCCGTTATCGAAGCATTAGATCGGGGAGATGTCGCGAGTTTGACAGCAGTCGAAGGACTATCGGCGAATCGTGCGATACGTCTAATCAAAGCAGTTCGCGGCTCCGATCCAGACATATGTCGTTCTGGAGAAGGTGAGCTTCTTCATCGTAGAGTCCTCGAATCGATTTCAGAGGGTGCATCTAATTCCGCCTCGAGAGACCGAATCCAACTCTTAGGGCCGCATCCCCGTACAGAGCGGAAACAGATTGATACCAACCGCGCTCGAGTCGAGGAGGCAATGGATTTCATCCTGAAAAATCCTAGTAAATCAGAGCATTGGCAGTCATTGACTACTGGTTTGACTCGTATTCAGCGAGGGAATGGACGCTTAGACAGAGTTGTCGTAGTTCCAAGCCAAGAGGTGGCCAATAGCGTCGAAGGTTTGGAATCTAGATGTCGTGTGATTGTTAGGGGCGCAAAGGAGACTTGGAAAGACTATGTTGTGTTCAATACAGTAACTTGGATTGGTGATGCTGGACCACGCGATCCACCGTCAGGTTGGATTGTTATGCCATCGATTATCAAACTCGATCAAGCAGTTCCAGAGATTAGCATCGAATGGTTTCATGAGAATCGTTCTTCAATCGAATCCATTGTTTCGATATCTTCGTTCGATTGGGGGGCGCATCCTCTTTCCGATTCCATCCTCACATTGGTTGAGCCTCTGAATGGACTCGGTGATCTAATTGATGCTCTTGGTTCAGAAGGAGGGGATCTAACCTCCCTTGAATCAATTAAGGATAGTTTGTGGACAGAAATCAAGACAATCGAAGGATCTGTCAACGATGCGATTATCGCCTCAACCTCAGATGCACATCTCTCCCTCGATGGTGAAGAGGTGTTGAGTTTCTATGCCGATACAGACGGATTGAATCGTCGTATACAAGCAGCAGTCGCTACAGGAATCGAGCAGGCAGTGCAAGATGGTCGAAACCGATTGGATGCTTATCTCGATGGGACCTCGATTAGAATCCCTCATGATTGGGTCGATTCGGATTACCCCTTCGTTGTTCACCGCCGTGCTATCGAAGATATCGAATCTGCACTGGACGCTGCAATCATTACTGCGAAAGGAGATGATCTAGTTCGAAATTCACGTGAAGCGTCTCGCCTCTTCGAAGGTTGTCGTCAGGCGATTCTCGGTTTGACAGAGATGGAGATGTGGATGGCCGTTGCCCGTTGGGCAATATCTCATCGATGTGTTATGCCGGAGATTGTACCAGACGGTTCCGGTTTCCGGCTCGACGAGGCAAGACATCTTCTCCTCGATGTCGAACCGACTCCTATCACCTATGGATTGGGATCAGTCGCCGCTGATGAAGATCTCGACCGTCTTGCTCTGTTGACTGGGGCAAACTCGGGTGGTAAGACAACTCTACTAGAGACGATAGCGATGTGTGTTCTTCTAGCCCATGCAGGTTTGCCAATTCCCGCTGCTCACGGCCGTGTTTCACTTGTGGATGAACTTCACATGCTAGCGAAGGTCAGTGGTACCCAGTCGGCAGGTGCACTTGAGCGAACTTTGATTCGTCTGGCTGATGTTTTCACATCGCCATCAGTCAAGTTGGTTCTCGCTGATGAGTTAGAGGCAATAACCGAACCTGGTGCGGCTGCACGAATACTGTCGGGCCTGTTGGAGGCCGCAATGTCCAATCCATCGAGTTCAGTCGTACTCGTTACCCACATTGGGGATCAAATTCAATCTCGTTCAGGTGATAATTTGAGGATTGATGGTATCGAGGCGAGAGGTTTGGATGAGAATTTGGAATTGATTGTAGATCGTACTCCAAAGCGCGGTTTACTAGCACGTTCAACACCTGAACTAATTGTTCGAAGATTGGCAGCACGTTCGGAAGGTCCCGCCTCGGATTTGTTTAACCGACTTGCTGAACGATTCACTGATTGACTGAGTATTCTTGTGGAAGGAATAACTCTAGCCCGAATAATGGGTCAGGATCTGAAGAGTCGTGATAGGCAATTACTGATCCACCATCTGGAAGAATTGTCATGCTCGCGAAATCGAACCGAATGTCTTGACCTGCACCGGATGTTGCATCGAGGTCACCTAATCCAATGAATGTCATAGAATCTGGAGCGAGGTCCTCTGAGTAACCACGTACATGCCATGCGACATCTACATCTGGACCTGCTGAACTCTGGTATCGGACATTGAGTACGAAGAGGTCGTGGACTCCATTAGCGTGGAATTCCCACTCCTCGATTTCTTCAGCAACACTACTGAGGTTGTATGTCTGATTTGTCCAAGTTTCTCCCCCATCATCTGATACTGTATGCAGAAAATTCGTACCGGTCTGTAGGACACAGTGTAGGTGCGAACTCGAATCGAATGCGCAGTATTCACTCGGCAGGCTTTCTCCACCTAGAGTAGTAGCCCTCCACCAGTTTAGGCTTGTATCTAGGAAAGCGTCCCCTCCATCAGAGAAGAAGCTAGGAAAATACGCTCCTCCCGAGGGGACGGGAAATCCTCGCATTTCCTTGTGTGGCTTGGTGTAATCCCATGAAGCGGAGAGGTCTGCAGAGGTCAGATCGACTTCGTAGGTGTCGAGTTGTTCATCACGATCCGGGAATTCGAAGTAATAGTAGTTCAGGCCGTCTGTTGACATTTGCCCTCCTCGATTGGAAGATTGATGCCAGAAGTTCGAGATGACGAGGCTAGCCCATTCCCCCGAACCCCATGGTGCATTTGCGTCAATCGGACCGACGATTTCCATCTGCCAAGAACGATCATAGAAGGGTTCAGTGAATCGGTTGAAGCACCATGTCCAGTCCTCCTCATCTGCATCCCAGAAGAAGGCATAGAATTGGTCTCCACCCGAGGCAGAGGGGTAAGGGAACCATCCCATCGCAATGATGTCTCCAGTTGTTGTCTGCACGATACTTCCTTCGCCGAGGCCTTCCTGCCCAGGTAGCGTCAGCTTTGGTGTTCTGCAGTTCAGATTTTGGACAACTGGGGGCTGCCATTCTTGCCAAGTATGCCCTCGATCCTCGGACCATGTGGGATATTCTCCACCAAAGTTCAGAATCCAACCCCATTCAGTCGCCGCGAGATAGTGTTCACAGCAGTTCCCTCCTTCTGGATTCCCGAATACTGCCCAAGATGAATTGCCCCAAGTATCGTTCAAGGAGGGATCAGGGTGACTTACATTGAACGGACGTATACGATCCTCTCCAGTGAATCCCGCCGGGTCCTCGATGTAAGCGAAGCCTTTCGCCCAATCATTCCCTTCGTAGATTTCCTCGTTTTCACCGAAGCAACCGGGGAGGAGTAGAATCAGGACAGTTGCAACTGATGCAACAATCTTGGCAGTTGAACCATCCCCCATACTATTGTGGGTGAGGTGAGTGCTTTTGTCCCTGTCGGAGCACTATTGCCATCATGAGTGTCAAGGGATAGGGTTCAAGTTCTTCGCGCCTGAACATCGTGATGTGACGAGCCGTAGTTTCCTTCGTGCTGGATTCGCCATCTTGCTCTTGCTTCTTCTTCCAATGACTGGCGTGACAACTGCGAATGGTTCTCAGGGCGCGTACATTTCGGAGTTTCTTGTCTCGGCTAGCACTGCTAGCTATGATGGCGTTGACTGGAATTGTGATGGTTCGACGGGTTCCACCAGTGATCAGTTCGTGGAAATTCATAATCCCGATTCATCTGCAATTGATGTTCAAGGCTGGGTCCTTGAAGTCGAGACCGCTGGATTGACTGAATCCTACACATTCACTGCCTCCACGATAGAAGCCCAGTCGAGGCTTGTGTTCTTCCGTGCGACCACCATGATCGAACTTTCTTACTTTGAAGGTGGCACAATCAGAATCATGGATGCATCTAGCAACGAGATATCTTCTGCAACTTGGCCGGCGGAGGAATACGGTTGGGATTTATCCTACACTCGCGATGTCAAGGGTGAAGCCTTGCAGAAGGTCAACTCACCCACGCCGGGATGGGGTCCGAGCGAATCCCGGCCTTCATAAGGTGTAGGCGCTGAG
>CEOP01032217.1_pt1 | contig 13007 bp, 12 predicted proteins | sample 361301 | NCBI WGS metagenome assembly CEOP01 (sample SAMEA2619548, study PRJEB7988) | marine metagenome | biome: marine biome (ENVO:00000447); feature: deep chlorophyll maximum layer (ENVO:xxxxxxxx); material: "saline water (ENVO:00002010), including plankton (ENVO:xxxxxxxx)" | depth 55 m
ATGCTTTTTGTCTATTGTCTAAGTTAGCCATGTCCATCTGTGACATAGTAGCTGCATCAGCCATAACTTTAGCTTGTCTGTTTGACAGATTAGCTAGGTCTACAGTTTGAGCCATCCTAGCATTTTCTAGTGCTACCTGTTGATCTGCACTAAAGTTAATGTTAGCTATTTCTGATACACGTGCTGCATTCTTTACTTTAGTTTGAAAGTTTTGATCAAACTCCATACCCATAAACGTGGCACGTTGCTCTGCTTTAGCCATAGCCATTTGTTGCTTATTAGATGCATCCATCTGTGCAATAGGTAGGGCTGATTCCATAGCAGCTTGTACGATTGCCATCCCTGCCATAGATGATGCACCTACACCCCTAGACATCATAGCATTATTAGCTGCCCTCATTGCACCTGCTGCCCATGATGGTGTCTTACCACCTTGGAAGTCTGTCATCAAATCGTCTAGTTCATCTTTAACAGAGGCCGCTTCTGATTTTGCTAGGGTAGCATCTACCTGTGCTTGATTTACAGTAGAACCACTAATTGTTTGACCTGCTGTCATCTGCATAGGTGCAGGGGCTTGTACTTGCTGTGCGCCTTGCTGTTGTGCAGCTTGTAATCCTAATGATGATGCTTGCTGTGGGTTTGCTTGTGCAGCTTGAACCTGTGCCTGTTGTCCTACCTTGCCTTGTGCTGCTACTGCTTGTTGATTAGCTTGGTTTTGTGCAGCCTGTGAGGTCTGTGCTTTCATTATTTGAGGGTTTGTTTGAGGTGCAGCTTGTGCTGCTGGTGCGGCCTGTCCTGCTGTAGCCTGTGCTTGTGCAGGTGCTGCTGCTTGTCCAGCAGTAGGGGCGATCTGAGTAGCTGCTCCTCCTGGACTAGCTGCCACTTGTGCCACTGTAACTGGCTTAGTTGGATCACTACCAATCTGTTTAGTTAATGCAGCGCCACTAGGCATACCACCAGCAGCCATAGGCTGACCTTCTACCATTTGTCTAGCAGCCAAAGTGTACTTACCCATCTTAGCTGCTGCTGCAGGGTTAGCCGCTAAGAACTGATTTATAGACTTCTGATCCTTTGGTCCGTTATACCCCAAAGCTGGGAGTATTTTCATTTCCATTGTTTCAGGTTTAAATCCTGCAAATTTCTTAGCCATTTGTTATTTCCCTATTTGCATCCACAATGATGCGGCAATGAATGTTATTATTGCTACAGTTGACAATTTTACTATGGTTGACCACACACCTTTACGTGTGTCACGCCATGCTTCTAACAAGCTACGTATTTCTTGTATATCTTTACGAGCATCGTCATCATGTAATCCTACTTCACGCAGGGCTGCTGTAGCTCCACGCTTGGCTGCACGATCTAACATGGCTTCTAGTTCATCTGGTGTCATTATGTTGATCCGTATACTGTGCCGTTGTTTGTAAGAGTTCTTGATGTTCCTGTTATAGCAGCACCACCAGCAGCACCATTAGTGGCTGAACCGTTACCACCTGCAGCACCCCAACCGCCGCCACCGCCAGCAAGATCACTGTATGAACCTGATGGATTTGGTCCTATCCCTGCATTACCTGCAGATCCACCAGAACCCCAAGTAACAAGTGAGGAAGCTACACCGCCTACACCCGGAAGTATACGTCCACCTCCACCACCAGAGTAGCCAAAGAAACCAGAAGCACCACCAGCACCACCGCCACTACCAGACTCTGTACCGTTACCGCCTGTAGCATTCAATGCTCCACCAGTGCCTCCTATTCTAGCGTTGTTTGATGAGTTACCACCAACACCGCCGCCAGCACCACCGCCGCCACCAGCGTTAGAATCATTTGCATTACCACCATCTTGACGGTGACCACCGCCACCACCACCACCTGCAATGTAAGCACCAGAGTTATTTATAATAGTTACACCTGAAGAGGTTACACTAATAGCTGGTCCACCTGCTGTAGCAGCAACTACAGTATTAGGAGGTCTGTAAGCACCATTACCGCCTTTGCCTATAATCTTACCACTGTTGTTAATAGTACAAGGTATGTCTACAATCATAGCAGCTACAGATGTACTGTCTGACCAAACCCACATACTAGCAGGTACATTGAGAGTACCACCAGATGAGATATAATCTGATACTGTGATTTGTTTTAGTTGCACCTGTCCGTTTATTGTACTACCACCAGTGGGTAAGTCTGTTGCTGCTGAAGCACCATAGTATTCACTAAAAGCATTTGATGCACCTGAAGATTTATCTATCAGGCCACGTATATCAGAATCATTAATAGATGCAGTTGATCCGCTAGACCCACCTGCTTCTATATGTATCTCATTTAAACTTATAGCACCGCTACTTTGAAGAGCCATTCTTTAGTTCCTCGATTTCTTCTTTTAATTCTTTTACTGCTTCTATCAACACACCCACTAAGTTACCGTATGCTACAGATAAGTACTCACCTTCTTCTACAACCTCTGGCATAACTTGATGCATTTCTTGTGCTATAACACCTGTACCACGCTGACCATCATTTAACTCACTCTTGTAGTTGTAAGTTACACCACGCATCTGTGACACTTTGTCCAGCGCACCTTCTATAGTTTCTACGTTTTCTTTTAGTCTTTCATCTGAGTAAGCTGTAATGTTACCTGTTGCTGTAAAGTTACCTGATAAGTTGTTACCACTGTTAGATAAATTGCCTAGACCTACTTCACTAGGTGCGTCAACAGTACAAGTGATAACACCTGTGCTACTGTTGTATGACATACCTGTACCTGCTGATACAGAACCTCTTGCACGTGCTGTAGTGTGATATAGATTAGATGAACCTTCTGATAAACCGTCTGAGTTTAAGCCTGATAGGGATGTTACTGTTCCTGCAGATCCAGAACAGTTACCTGTAACATTGCCAGTTAAGTTACCTGTGACATTCCCAGTAATATTACCAGTAACAGCACCTGTAAAGGTAGCGTCTGATCCGTTAGTACCTGAATCTAATACCACACTAGATCCGTTAGAGGCAACAACATCACCTATTACGTCACCTGTAATATCTCCTGTTACATTACCTGTCACGTTACCAGTAAGATTACCTGTGACATTTCCTGTTACGTTACCTGTAACTGCACCAGTATGTGTACCTGTAGTATCACCAGTAACATCACCAGTTAAGTTGCCTGTAACATTTCCTGTGACATTACCAGTTAGGTTACCCGTGACATTTCCTGTTACATTACCTGTAACATCACCAGTAAGATCTCCTGTCACACCGCCAGAGGCTGTAACAGCACCTGTTAAGGTACTAGCACCAGTGACAGCTAAAGTACCTGCTATGGCTGTGTTACCTGTTGCAGCAGCTACAGTAAATTTATTTGTGTTAATGTCAAAGTTACCATCAATACCTGTAGCACCTGTCACTGCTAGTGTACTAGATAAAGTAGAAGCACCTGTTACAGCCAGTGTAGAACTTAAAGCTGTCGCACCACTTGCAGCAAGTGTCGTAAATGCACCTGTGCTTGCAGAGCTTGCACCAACAGTTGTGCCGTCAATAGCTCCACCGTTAATATCAGCAGTTGCGATGGTAGCAGTACCCTCTATAAATAAATTATTCCAACCAACAGATGAGGTTCCTAAATTTTTAGTATTCGCTGAAGGTTTAAAATCACTATCTACTAACCCTGTTACTGTGACTGTATCACTAGTAGAGTTGCCTAAATCAACATCTCCTTGGAGTGATGTGTTACCTACTACAGTAAGTTCATCCCCTATAGAAGCATCAGTAGTCACTGTAAGAGCATTGCAATTTACCGTACCACCAAAGAATGCGTTGTCAAACTTTGCACCTGTCTTACCAATGTCCAAACTTGTTGATCCTGTTTTAGGAAACATAGCATTTGAATCGAACTCATAGTCTGCTGATGGACCTATCTTTTCAATAGGTGCTCCTCCTCCTGTAGTGCCATCGTGATTATGCCCAGAAGAAGCATTGTAAGCTGATTCTATTTGATTGTATTCAGCATTAAAATCGTCTGCGCTAATTACACCACCTGTAACTATGTTAGCTGCTCTTTGACGTGTATAACCTGTTGCCATAACTATTGCCTATCGTTTTGTCTATATTCAAAAATTGCTGTGTCCAAAGTAAAAGATGGACGTGTCGAAAGATCTGTAATACGCATAGAAAATGTTTTACATGATCCTATTGTTAATGCTGGATATATCTTCGGTAATGCTCCACCAAAGGTTGATGTTGCTGCTCCGAACGTAGCATTGGCAGCACCAAAGAATTTTATTGTACCTACTCCACTAGCAGTTGATAAAGGAATAGTAGGAGGCTGCACTACTCCTGTACTGTTTTGAGAATCAAAGTCATATTCTAGATTTAAATCTATGTCCATTTCTCCTGTAGGCTCAATATACATAACAGCCCTGTAAAGTGTTTTCCTGCTTTGTGGATCAGTAATTGGCATGAATGGAGATTTATAAATGGCCTCTATGTTTTCACCATCAAATCCGTTGGTGCTTTCCATCTTATATACAAAGCCATCTTCATTAGCAAAGCAAATCATTTCCTCGCCATCTTTAAATTGGCTGTCTGCTACAAACGCTTTTATTCCTGCTAATGATGCCCAGCTAATACCACTAGCTCCCTGTGCTGCAAACTTAGTAGCCATCAAACCCTTGGATGTAGATTTAGATAAGGCTGGTGTATAAGCAAATATTCTGTATTGAGATTTACCCCTAACAGTAACAGAGGAAAAAATAGTTGCACTATTAATAAAAGCTGTTGAGTCTGTGTATATAGTATCTGAAGCTACATCTAATCCAAAGTCACCAATACGATCTGTTGCACTTAAAAGCCTAACTCCATCTGGCGCTAAGTATATAACATCACCACCATATTCTTGCACAGTATCTCCGTTTATGCAACCTATTCTTTCTGTAATTGGTTCTAATCTAAAATCTGATTCTGTGTTACCTACTAATCTTTTAATAGTATTTGTTGTAAATATAATTAACTGTTCACGAAACACAATCATGCCAGTTATATCGTTACCCACATTTAAAGTACCAGCACCATTAGCTGCTGAAAAGTCATCTACAGTAAAGGGTGCTGTAAATAGTAAGTTGTTTGCTTTTGAGTAGAAAGCATGATTCTTAAATATTGCAACGTTTTCAACACCTTCTGCATCTGTATTTATGTTAGCACTAGACGCTGATAGAAATGCCATAGTGTTGCCAGTTACAGTATAAATTCCTGGATAGTTAGTTCCATCCACAAACACTATTTTATCTGTACCTGTATAGTTAAAGTCTGCATGTTTTACTTTACCACCATTAGTATTTGCGCTGGTGGCTACACTAGTCCAAGAACCTCCTGTACTGTAGTAATACTGAGTAAAGTTATTTGAGTTTTTTCTAGCAGCAATAACCCTACCAGAGCTTACTACTTTTAGTCCTAAAACATTTGCTGTTCCTGTAAGCTCTGTACTACTAAACTTACTAAAACCTTTTATCTTTGTATAACCACCTTCTTTATCAGGTTCAAAGTTTTGCAGGATAGTTGCAGACCCAATAGCATTAGCACCTTGTTGCAAAGGTGACATGTTTGAAATCAAACCACCCTTGAACTCAATAGGAAATGTTGTAGTTTGTGTACCCATTAGTAATGAACTCTTGTATCTCTTAGATAATCAGGTCTGTTTATGTGTAAGGTTCTTAAATGTTTTATACCCTGTTCAAATCTTTGAAGTGCGTTATTAGCAGAACCCATGTCACCTCTAAAATGATATACATAATACATAGCGCCATCTACAATAACATATCTATATTGTTCAGGTAGAGTGGGTGCATCTGTAAAAAGTTCTAACTCAAATCCAGTACTATAGTATTCAAATACTAGAGTATATGCTTTGTCAGGACTAGGATGAACTATAAATTCTCTGTTAGGGCTTCTTATTATTTTACTTGGAACACCTCTAATATTAGTAGCAGTGTTATATTCATCGTCAATATATCTTCCTAAATAATCTTCATAGTTACATATTTTTAATTTTCTAGTATCTGTACCTAAAGTGCTATTTCTTTTTATTCTAAATGTATTGAAGTCTATAGTTTTAGCATCAAAGGGAAAATCATAACGCATCTGCCCTGCGTTTAAAATAGTCTGTTCTTCTATAAAATTCCAAGGCCAATTAAATTCTTCTTGTTGTATATGTCTAATAGAATGATTAACAGCATCTTTAGCAAAACTGTAAAAACCTGTTGCTGTAGGAAAATCAGTGCTGCTAACTTCTACTTCATTAAGTCTTCTATTTACATCATTGACTAGTCCTATAAAATCGTAAGCCATTTATTTTTCCTTGATGGGTAAGAAAATAGTTCGTGCAAAGGTTAAGCCAGACGCTGTAACTACTTGGCAGGTTATTTTGTATGTTACATTATTTGTACCAGCACCAAAACGAGCAGTTACAATATTACTCGTATTGCTAAATTGTTCAAGCTGTAGTCCATAAACAGTTCCTCCTGCTACGACAGCAATAGGTGGACTTTGATCCTCTTCTATAGTATCAGACGCTACCTTAAAAACAACACTTGATATAGTGTCTGAGCCTAGTAGCCTAGACCAATCTATACTATAATCTAATACTTCATCTTTATCTTTTGGTGAAAATTTTCTAGCCATTACAATCTCTTAATTAGTTATAAACACTTTAGTGTTTCCTTGATCTCTAGGTATAATAACTGTCCTGCCTCTGGCAAAACTTCTATTTGCGATAGGGAAGACAAAAGTAATTCCTGATGCAGCTATGGTTCCTAAACTAGTTGTACCTGCAGGAATGCTTGGGGTAACACTTGAAGATGCTTTTACATTGGTAGCCTTTACCAAAGCAGCAACAGCACCTGTACCTATGGTATTGGTTATGCCTGTATTAGCATCAGCTACAAGACTGAGAGTACCTAATGCGCCTGTACCTGCAACACTATCTAGGTTTTCATCAGGGTCTGGTACTAGCGATCCTACAGCACCTGTAGCAGTTACACCTGTAATAGTTTTATTAGCATCACCTGAACCTACTGTAGTACCTGCAGATACAGTAGCTACTGCACTAGGTGAGGTTGGGTTTGCTGTCTGTTGTGCAGCTAGTGTTCCTAAAGCACCTGTGGCAGATACACTAGGTGGAATCTTGATAACACCTGCAAGTAGAGTTAGGGTTCCTACAGCACTTGTGGCAACTAACGAGGTAAGAGGTGCAGACGCATCACCTGTAGAGGCTTCCCCAAAAGCTGATTGTCCAAAGGCTGTAAAACCTAACATATTAGTCTATCCTGTTTTGCTCTAACTTTTTGAGTAGTTTTTTCTTGTTAACAGTTGCCATAAAGTATTCATAAAGTTGTTCAAGTTTTTGTTTAGGTACAAAGTTTTTGTATCCACCACAACCCATTGATACTCCAAAAAGATCTTTATCTATTGCGGTTCTTCTTATTTCAATCTTTGCATCTTTGGGAAACTTTATGTACTGTAAAGCTTCACCTCTTTTTATATCAAAATCTTTTTGTCCGAAGTTTAGTATTGCTGGATGCATAGGTCTAAACCATTTACCTATATTAAAAGAACCAGACATCATTGTTAGGTCTTTGTTATGGAAGTATGGTTGTTCCTGTGTTACTTCACAACTTTCACTAGCAAAAAGAAACCTGTTTCCCAGCCCATTAAAAATTTGTATATCATGGTTATTTTCTTTTCCACCTTGGGCAATACGTTTTTCACTATGATCATCTTTTAGATTGTGTGTGGGTAGTTCTATTGTATACCTTTTACCTGCATCATATTTAACAGATAAATCGTATGGGCATTTATATACAAACGTGTTCTTTAAACTTCGTGCAAAAGCTGGGCATTGAAAAAGTTCATCTAAGTATTGTTTTGGGTAATCCGTTTTATTCCACATTTTTCTTAGATTAGTTAGCAGAGGTTCTAAGTCATACTTCATAAACTCTCTTCCATCTGCGGAGGGCCAATGCCCATCATAGATAATAATTTTTTTATACATATCGTCCTACATTAAGTTGTTTTACTTGCTTAACATAATCTATGTATTTCTCTAATTTGTCAACCCAATTATTATCTACTAAAGGTTGTATTACTCCTGACTTATAATTAGAAATTGCTTTTAGTATATTAATATGTGCAGTATCTTTACATCTACCAAATATTAAACTGTTTAAATGCCAGAAGGAACTCTCGTGTCTTTTCCAGTAGTTATCTATACTACCTATGTTTTTGTGTAGAACTGCTGCGTATAAAGCTGCCTCACTTAAATGTGTAGTATATATTGTGTTTGCTTTTTTAAGCACATCATATAAATCAGTACTGCCTTTGTAGTTTATGTGATCTGGAAAGAACATACACTGTTCTCTATAATCACCTTCGTTTGTTAAAGGGTGTGGTTTTATGCCTAAAGATGTTACTGTCTCTCTTAGCTTTTTTAGTTTAAGCATGTCAACAAACTTTTTTAGTTTATCAGATCCGCAAAGAACTATAAGTTCGTCTACATATTCAATTGGTTTTTCGTTTACCTGTAAGTACTTATTTGCGTTGGTGTTAGTTATCTTGTCAATAAGATATTCTTTATACCTGTCAGCAACCTTTTGATTTGGATCACCTAGAGCATCTATTACTTGTTGTTGTGCTAGGTGATAGTTAAGAGGATGCATTATAAAACACCCAGCATACGTAGTAAAGTTTATTGTTTTATAATCAGGATTTTCGTTGGCAATACAATCGTGACTAATTTCTACTTCGGGCATCTTAGCCAGCATCATGTCTTCAAAAACTTGCTCTACTTCTGTGAGCTTTAGTATTGATTCTTTAGGGGTGGCTTGTTCAAAAGCTTCTTTTGTTTTTTCTATTTGATGTAACATTTAGGTGTAAAAGTTTGTAGTCCTCGTAGTAGCCGTGTCTTTACTAGTTTGGAAAGTTGTAGTAGTATCTTTACTTGTTTGAAATGTAGTAGTGGTTGACTTCGAAGTGTTGTAAGTGGTAGTGGTTGACTTCGAAGTATTATATGTAGTTGTGGTTGACCTAGATGTTCCATACGTAGTGGTGGTTGATCTAGATGTTCCATACGTAGTAGTATAAGATGTAGTTCCAGTACTACCCCTACTCGCTGTTAATCTGTATGTTCCACCCCAGTTATAGCCAGCATACAAAGTACCTGTTGATAAAAACCAGTTTCCTTGATTTCCAGGATAGTAATATCCGTTCTGACTAGCTGCATTATAATACTGACCAAAGTTTGTTGCCACTAAACCCCAGTTATTTCCAATTGCCATTAGGTATCTTATATTGGAATTACCACCATAATAAACAAAATTTAGCTGGGGGGATGGAGCGTTGATGTAGTTGTTATATAAATATGCAGTTCCAGCAGTACTCCTAGAAGTAGTTCTAGAAGTATTAAAGTATGTAGTAGTTGAATGAGAAGTGTTGAAGCTAGTGGTAGTAGAATGTGATGTTTGATATGTAGTGGTGGTAGAATGTGATGTTTGGTATGTAGTAGTAGTGGAGTTACTAGTATCATACGTAGTAGTGGTAGTTTTGGAAGTATCGTATGTAGTGGTGGTATTAAAGGTAGTAGTAAACTCCTTTATTGCCATAAAGCCAATTCCAGACATTATGCAAAATCTCCAATGTAGTTCACTAAGATATTAGAACTATCTAATACATAATAGGACAACACACTTACTTCATTAGCATTGGTAGCCTGAACAATGGTAGCGCCATTAACTGGAGTTTTACATGTTCCGGGAAGTGTAAAGCTGTGACCCCCTGTGCCATCCTGCACAAATATAAGGTTACCAAATCTACCTGCATCAATATTACTAAAAGCAATTGTAGTGTTTGCTGTTATGCTTATCTTAAAGTTATTTGCTGCAGCTAAATCTAATGTTAGTGTAGATCCTCCTGCAGTTGCGTTATCTTGATCGTGACGTAATGCACCTGTCATTACTCCACCAGCACGAGCTAGATAGTCTGTAGCTGTGGCTACTGCCATAGTTCCTAAACCAAGAGTAGTTCTTTGTGCTGCTGCATCTGCGTCATCTATTAGTGCTTTACCTGCTGCAGTAAGGTCAAACATACCAGCAGTTCCTGATCCTGTATATTGGATACCTTTGTCTGCTGCTGATGTTAATCCACTGATAGCATTTAAGTTTGCAGAGTATGCTTGAACGTTAGTGCCAATAGCCACACCAAGACTTGTACGTGCTGTTGCACCATTCTCTGCTGTAAAGTTTGAACCGTCTGCTACAATGATGTTTCCATCATCTACTCCTAGACCTGTAATATCCTGTAACTTCTGATCTAGTCTAGCATTTGCTACCGTGCCTGTAAGCTGTGTAGCAACGATAGATTTGTTTGTAAGTGTTTGTGTTGTGTTTGTACCTACCAGTTCAGTGCTGGCTGTTGGAAATGTTATTAAGGCTTCTGAGTGGTTGATCTTATTAGATCCTAACACAACCGCATGGTTACCCATATAACCGTGAGCCGAACACTGGTAGTACAAGATACTTGGGGTGTCTTCATCTACGGCAATAGTGGTATGAGCGCCACTAGAACCTGGAGTTCCAGAGGTAGTGACATTAGTTGTATAAGCTGTTGTTTTATCAGCATCGAGATAAAAAAGTAAGGGATGTCCACTATTGCTCCCTGCAGATTGGTCAAATTTGTAGTAGTAGCCAGATGCTGATGTAACATTATCTACACCATGAAACTGTAGTGCTGGTGATTCCTGACCATTGATGAAATATGCAGAACTACTACCATCTCCATTGTACGGATGGGCAGCAGTTTTACTTGCTACTGTAACAGTAAACGTCATGGGTGCGCCAGAGCTACCATAGCGTCCTGCTATAAGCTGACCTTCTACTAAGTCTGCATTCTTTACATCATTGTTGTTTACGTCTACAGCACCTGTGTGTGTTCCTGCGCTGTTACCTGTTACGTTACCTGTTACGTTACCTGTTATGTTACCTGCAAAGTTTGTGTTTGCTGTAATTACTGTACCTGTTATTGCTGCAGGTGTGTTGCCTCCAACTACACCATCAACAGTACCTGTTACGTTACCTGTTACATTTCCCTCTAGGTTTGCCACAACAGTACCAGCAGTACCACTAAATACTTCACTGCTATTTGTTGCATCTGGTATAAATGTAAATTTACCTGCACTATCGTCAAAACCAAAGAAGCCTACTTTATCAGCAGAGCCGTTATGCCAACGGAACTCTATACCTCTGTCTTTGTTATCATCACTGCTTGGTGCTGAATCTCCACCTATGGTAAAGATAGGATCATCAATGGTAACCGTAGTGCTGTTTACTGTGGTTGTTGTTCCATTAATTGTCAAGTTACCAAAAGTAACGTTATCGGTAGTACCAACAGCTTGTCCTATAGATATTGCACCATCATTATACGTAACACCTGTGCCACCAGAAAGATGTGTATTTACTCTTGCATCGGTGTAATATAAATTAGAAGAACCTTCTGTTAGTTTATCTGTTGTTAAGCCACCTCCAATATTACCAGAGGCATCTTTAAATATAGCCTTGTCTGCAGGGTATGTCATAAAAACATCTTTACTCCCTGCAGAAAAGTTTGTTGCTGAACCGCTATTAGAACTTCCTAAAACGGTTGTACGAGTTAGCGTATTACCCGAAGATGCATAAGTACCTAACCCGACTTCCCATTCATCCGTACCAGAGGAGCCTGTAATAATGGCATAAAAGGTAGTGTCACCATTACTCATTGCAGACGAGAATGTGTCAAAACTTGCGTCTGCTCCACCCAAGCTTACAGCACCTGTACCAGTAGTGGTGGTGCTTTCTTTGACTCTATCTTTTATAACAAACGCCATTTTACTTACCTATATTATGCTATACGAATGACAGCCGTTGCTGCTGCTGCTGCAGGAAATTGAATAGTAAAGTCACCTGCTGTTGAGGAAACAGTACCACCAAAGTCAAATACAGCAATAGCTTTGTTTGATGCTGATGCATTATAAATAATACAGCCATCTGCTGCAACAGTAACAGTTGAAAAAACTTCATCTGCAAAGTCAACAATAGCTGTAGTACCATCCAAAGTAATGTTAGCTGAATCTAAGTTTTGACCACCTGCTGTGTAACCAGTGCCAGTTGCTTCATCACTATTACCTGTAACATTGGAGTAGTTTGTTGTTGCTGCCCCATATGTACCAGAATTAGATTGTTTAATTAGAGCTACTTTTAAAGTATGTGAATCTAGATCGTGCGTACCCCCAAGTAGCTCTTGCTTGAAGCTGCTGCACATTGCTGTTGTAATCGCCATTTGGAGATATCCCTATATGAGTTGATGTGCAAAGAGGCCACCGAAGCAGCCTCTCAATTTAGTTTGATTAAGCAGCGTTGTAACGTGCTGTGACCAATGCTTGTGGGCGTAAGATTTTACGTCCGTAAAGGTGCATACCACGTACAATGTCTGCAAACGAGTCAGGATCTCTGTAGTTTTCAACTTTGTTGATCTGCTCTGCAGATGCTACAGCTTCTTCTTGACCTGCAAGGATAACACCGAAGTTGTCATCTTGTGCAGTTGTGCCAGAAGTTCCCGGTCCAGTGCCGTCTGTTGGCATGTTGTTTGAAACATAGACTTTAAAGCCATGAATGTTTCCTGCAACTAAACCATTTTGAAGACCTGCTCCACCGAAGTCTGCATTGAGAAGACGTGAGTCTTCGTCTTTTAGCATTTCCATGAAGATAGGATCTACGACTAGGTAACGTCCACGAGAGTCAACGCTTCCTGTGTCTAACTGACGAGCCATTCTTGCAATGAGTTGCAATGGTGATGCAGTTGTGGTTCCCTTTGAAGTCGCACCTGGAAGTCTAGGTGCTAAAGGAATAGAGTCACCAGTTGTACCAGATGAAGCTGAAGTAGAGATGTTAGTCATGTCAGACATGTCCAACTGGTTCGCCTTCAAAAATT
>CEOP01021278.1_pt1 | contig 12995 bp, 10 predicted proteins | sample 361301 | NCBI WGS metagenome assembly CEOP01 (sample SAMEA2619548, study PRJEB7988) | marine metagenome | biome: marine biome (ENVO:00000447); feature: deep chlorophyll maximum layer (ENVO:xxxxxxxx); material: "saline water (ENVO:00002010), including plankton (ENVO:xxxxxxxx)" | depth 55 m
GATAGGCCATAACCAATGGATGGTCTTGCTTCAAATTGCTCATCCATCTGCTTAACATGTTCTGCTGGCCTAGCAGCACCTCCACCACCAAGATCCTCTAAAGAGGATATATCATACTTCTCTCTTTCTGGATGGCTAAGTATTTCCCACGACTGAGTAGGAACGCCTGTTACATTTGTAATTTTTTCTTGTTCAATTAATTTTAATGCTTCGGTTGCATCCCATTTCTTCATCATTACTATCTTTCTTCCAACTAAGATAGAGATTAAAAAAGACGAATGGCTACCGGTAACATGAAATAAAGGTACGCAATGCAGGACAGAAATCTCTTTGACTGTTCCATCAGCATTTTCTCCAAGGCCGCCAGCAGAATCTGACATTTGACCTCTGATAGATGAGTAGCATGTCCAACTAAAAAGTGTGGCAAGAACATTCCTATTAGAGGATAGAACTCCTTTAGGAAATCCTGTTGAACCAGATGTGTAGAATAAGGTTGCATTATCATTTTTAGAAAGATCCATATCAGGCCATTCAGCTGATGAGTCATTAATAAAATTATTGAATTCTTGATAATCTGAATTGTTTTCTGGTCTTACTACAATTTTTGTAACATCAGCATTTTTTTCAAGCCCAATTAACCGTTTTTCATCAGCTATAAGGACTTTTGCATCACAATGCTCTAATCCATATGAGACTTCAGAAGGGACCCACCAAGAATTAAGTGGAACAACTACAGCTCCCATTCCGGTAATAGCCATAAAAGAAACAATATATTCTGGATTATTCATCATACATATCGCTACCCTGTCGCCTTTCTCAACTCCTGCATTTTTAAGAGCATTTGCTGCTTGTGCTGCTTTATCAAAAACTTCTTTGTAGGTATATCTTTCATCTTCATAAATAAGCCAATCTTTTGCTGGATGAAGCAATCCAAAATCATAGTAAGCTCGTAAGGTTGCCGGAATTCCTGGATTAGAAAATTCTCTATAAGTTACACCATTGGTGTGGGTTATTTCTTCAAATTCGAAAAGTGCGCCAGGTGCTGTATGAGCATCTAGTAATTCTTGATATTGATTGGTCATATATTTACATCTCCCCAGGTATAAGAAAATTATTTTACTACGAAATTAAATAAAGATTCTATGGATTGATAATGAAATTGTCATAGATAGGAAAATATAGTAATTTGGATGACTAAACATAATAAAAATTTAGAAATAGAGGGGAAAAATGACAATTAATTATTCTTTAAGACACTTTGCAAATATCTTTGAGCAAAATGCAGATTTGCTTCCAGATAATCCTGCTGCAATTTGTGGTGATTCAACTCTTAGTTGGAAAGAGTATGATGATGAGGCTGCCAAAGTAGCTCAATTCTTATCTGATCATGGTATTGGTGAAGATTCTAAAGTTGGTTTATATCTTCATAACTCAAATGAATATCTAGTAGCACACTATGCTGCATTTAAAGTGATGGGTGTTCCAATAAATGTTAATTATAGATATCAATCTAATGAATTAATCTACTTATTAGATAATTCAGACTCTGAAGCAGTTTTTTACCAAGGCTGCTACGCAAATCAAGTTGAAAAAATTAGAGGTGAGTTACCAAAAGTAAAAGTTTGGATACAGCTTGAAGACTCAACTCCATTACTTGAGGGATCTCATGCCTATAGTGATGTCGTGCAAAATACTGCTCCAATGGCAAGAATAGAGAGAAATGAAGACAATATTTATATGCTTTATACCGGAGGAACAACAGGAATGCCAAAAGGAGTTATGTACACTCATGGTGGCTTTGTTAACTCTATGCTCAAAACATTAAAAGGTATGGGTGTTGATGTTCCTGATGAATTAGCTGATATAAAAGATACTATTTTAAACTTACATGAAAATGGTGAGCTTGCTAAGAGTTTTGTGGCATGCCCTCTGATGCATGGAACAGGTATGTGGCTTGGAGGATTTCTTTCTCATCTTCTTGGGGGTTGTGTTGTGACCACCCCTAATTTAGGTCTTGATACTCAATTATTATGGAAAGAAGTTGAGAGGGTTGGTATAACAAATATTATTATAGTGGGTGATTCTTTTGCAAAACCTATGGTGAAAGAATTAGATAGAGCTGTTGCTGAAAATAAACCTTATAACCTTGAAACTCTTAAGCTCATTTATTCTAGCGGAGTTATGTTTAGCGCAGATGTAAAGGCTTCTTTATTGGATCATCACGATATGGTTTTAATGGATGCTATGGGTTCTAGCGAAGGCGGTATGGGTTCTTCAGTCTCTACTCGCGCAGATGGCGCGGCCACAGCAAAGTTTAGACTCAATCCTGGTGTTGTAGTTGTAAGCGATGAAGGTGAAGAAGTTATACCAGGATCTGGGGTAAGAGGTTTAATAGGAACTAGTGGTTTAGTTCCAGAGGGCTACTATAAAGACAAGGAAAAATCTGATGCTACCTTTAAAGAATTCAATGGAACTAGATACTCGTTTCCTGGAGATTATGCTTTGGTTGAGGCTGATGGAACTATAACCCTTTTAGGAAGAGGAAGTAATTGCATTAACTCTGCTGGTGAAAAGATTTATCCTGAAGAGGTAGAGGAAGCTCTAAAACTTAATAGTAATGTTTATGACTCATTAGTGGTTGGACTTCCTGATGAAAGGTTTGGTAATAAAGTTGTGGGAGTTGTGTCTCTAGCTGAAAATTGTGAAATTGATGAAGCTGAACTTATTAGCTCTACTCGAGAACATCTATCAGGCTATAAATTGCCAAAATCTATTATTTTTGTATCAGAAGTAATGCGAGCGCCAAATGGCAAAGCTGACTACAAATGGGCAAAAAAAGTAGCTGAAGCAGAATTAATCTAATGATTAAAAATCTCCGCTTATTAATTGTTACTTTTTCAGCTTTAACATTTAATTTGAATGCACAAGATCTTGTCCTAAATCCAAGCTCTATAACTCATCCAGTTTTAGCAAAGAATGGAATGGTAGCGACTCAACACTATCTAGCATCTCAAGTCGGTGAGGATATTTTAAGTCAAGGCGGAAATGCTTATGATGCTGCCGTAGCAGTTGGGTTTGCATTAGCTGTAGTTCTTCCTAGAGCGGGTAATATTGGTGGTGGCGGTTTTATGGTAATGCATGATGCACCATCTAAAGAAAGTTATTCGATTGATTATAGGGAAAAAGCACCATTAAAGGCTTCAAGAGATATGTATTTAAATGAAGATGGTTCGGTAAATACATCAAGATCTACAATTGGTTATCTTGCTATTGGGGTGCCTGGAACTGTATATGGAATGTGGGAAGTGCACAAGAAATTTGGATCAATGCCATGGGAAGAGTTACTGCAACCTGCAATTGAATTAGCAGATAGTGGATTTGAAATGTCACCTTACATGACAATGACATTAAATAGATTCCATAGAAAATTATCACAATTCAAAGAAACTGAATCTATTTTTTATAAAGAGCATCCAATAAAGTTTAATACGTCACTTGTACAACCTGATCTTGCCCAAACACTAAGATTAATTGCTCAAAAAGGTGTGGCTGGTTTTTATGAAGGTGAAGTAGCCGACAAAATCGTAAGTGCTATGGAAAAAAATGGCGGCTTAATTTCCCATAGAGATCTTAAAAAATATAGGCCTAATTGGAGAAAACCTTTAAAGTCAAAATATAGAGGATTTGATGTTATAACTATGGGGCCACCCTCCTCTGGTGGTATTCATTTAATTCAAATGCTCAATATTCTAGAAAATCATAATTTAAAATCCTTTGGGCATAATAATCCAAGATATGTCTCCTTGCTAACTGAAGTTATGAAGTATGCATATGCAGACAGATCTGAATACCTAGGTGATCCAGATTTTTATAAAGTTCCAGTTGACATGCTTACTAGCAAAGAATACTCCGATGCAATAAATCAAAGTTTAAAACTATTTAAATTTATGACGCCACCTCCAACTCCATCATCATCGATTGAACCTGGTGAGTATATGAGAAAAGAGAGCATTGAAACAACGCATTATTCTATTGCTGATCAATATGGAAATATTATATCTAATACTTATACACTAAACTCAGCTTATGGTTCTGGAGTAACTATAGAGGGAACTGGTATTTTAATGAATAATGAAATGGATGACTTTTCTGCTTCGCCAGGAACTCCAAATCAATTTGGTTTATTGGGTGGTGAGGCAAATAAAATTGTCCCTGAAAAAAGACCTTTGAGTTCAATGACTCCAACTATAATTTTAAAAGAAGGAATTCCCTATTTTGCAACTGGAACTCCAGGGGGCTCGAGAATTATAACTAGCGTCTTACAATCAATACTGAACATCATAGATTTTGAACTAGAAGTATCTGATGCGATTTTAAAACCAAGAATTCATCATCAATGGTATCCAGATATCTTGCAATTAGAAAAATCTTTTAATTCTTTACATGCAGAAACTCTAAAGAAAAAAGGGTACGAAGTTTTGATGATAAATCCAGCAACATCTTTACAAATTGTTATGATGAAGAACAATTTTTACTACGGATTTGGTGATACTAGAAGACCGGATTCTTTAGCAATTGGAGTGAACTAAATGTTAGATAAATTATTAGTAATAAGTGCCTATGCAATCCCAGCTATTTTGCTTTTACTTTTTTGTCTTAAAATATCAAAAAAATAAAATTTTTTATTAAAAATTAATGGCTGAATTAGTATTAGTTGGATGTTTTGGAGCTTGCATCGGCAGCTTTTGCTCAATGCTTATATATCGACTTCCAGAAATAAGAAATGATAAATCCATTACCTTGTCTTCCCCTAGGTCGTTCTGCCCAGATTGTAGATCGTCACTAAGTATTTGGATGTTAATACCAATTTTTAGTTATTTAATGCAAAAAGGTTATTGCTCAAATTGCAATCAAAGAATTAGTTATAGTTATCTTCTTAATGAATTAGTACATACATTGATTATCTTGCTCATAGCTTTAAATATAGGGATTAACTTTATTGGGTTTATTCATTATTTAATTTTTAGTATTTTTTATATCTTATTTTTCTTAGATTTAAAGCATTTATACCTACCCATCTATCTAAATATGAGCTTGATTTGTATTGGGCTACTAGTTAATACAACTTTTAACTTATTTGCTTCATTTCAAGGATCGCTGCTAGGACTTATCGCTGGATTTGGCTCCTTGTGGTTTATAAATGTTGTTTATAAAATAATTAAATCCAAAGATGGTATTGGTGGTGGTGATTTCATCTTACTAGGTGGCTTGGGAAGTATTTTTGGAATATCAAGCTTAGGTCCAATTGTTCTTCTTGGATCTAGTTGCTCAATATTAATTTATGCTCTTAGCAATAAGTTAGAAAGAGAAGAAATACCCCTTGGTTCTGGTCTCATTCTAGGCGGTATCTTTTTTTATTTAATTAAAACTATTTTTATTTAAGAAATTTGAAACTTTTTTAATATGCATATGTCTATATATATGTTGGTTCTGTTATCTCCTCTTATATGTTGATAAGTTTCCCCTTTAACCAACAAAAAAAGCGGACATATAGTCCGCTTTTTTATTTTCTTAATAAAAGCTAAATTTAGGTTAGAAAAAAATATAAATTGGAGCGGGTAGAGAGGATCGAACTCTCATCAAAAGGTTGGAAACCTCTTATAATAGCCATTATACGATACCCGCGTGGGCAAAATTATAAAGCAATTAGTAATTAAACAGAAGAAAAAACGGCCAATAACATTGACCGTTTAAAAATTTAATATCAAGCTTTTTTTATTTAGCTTTTAGCTCTTTTTAAAACAGTTGTAGCAAATGTTCTATAATTAGAACAAGACTCGATAACATCTCCAAGTGCGACATCTGCATCAGTACCATTAATATTTTCCCAATAATTATCAGCACCAGAGCCTAGCTCTGCAACTGAATTAGAATATAAAGAATATACATAATCATAATCACCTGGTGTTGCTCCAGCAGTAGGAAATATCATCTTTCTTCCTAAGTTGTCACCAGTAGCTTTAGCAGCAATAGCAAAATCTTTGTAGGCTTTGAAAGCTTCTAATGCTGTTACTCCTTCTTTAAGTTTACAGTCAGAAAATCTTACCATTCCATTATCACCTTCAGTATCTGGTTCTGAGATCGGCCATTGAGCGGTATCTACTACTTGTGAATTAGTTGAAGGTAACTCGCTTAATAAATCCACTCCATTAGCTAACCAAAATTCTAACCCTTTAAATTGAGAAGTAGCATCTGGCCAAATATTAAGCCATACAGTATCTGCTGCATTTAAATTGTTGTGAAAGTAAGGAACAAGCAATACAGATAACATACTATCGTATGTTCCTGAAGCTTTTCTTTCTTGCCAATCAACAAAATCTTCTGACCATTCTATTAAATCATCTATATCTTTTCCTTTATTGAATGAGCCTATGTAATACTCAGCTTTGTTTGCTACTGGTTCATACATATCAACATCAGCATAAGAAAAAGAAGCTGTTGCAAAAACTAAGCCTAAAAATATATTTTTCATAATTTCCTCCAGAAATTAAATAAGTACTTGAAGCCTTAAGTTAACAAAAGGTATAAAAAAAACAACCTGAATAATATGTCTTTTTTAAATATAAAGTTAAAAATTTATAAAACCTTATAGCCTTTATATGAAGAGGATGATTCGCATTTTGATTGGATATTAAAAGATTCTTGAATGTTTATAGAATCTTCTGCTTCTAACCATCCTTTATATAAATTCATTTTATCTTCCTCTGTACCTAAATAATTAATCCAAGTAAAGCTTGTATTTTGATTATCTATTTGCTGAAATTTTGCAAAATATTGAACACCCTTACTTCTGACTAGATTTAGAAAAGTATCAATCTCTATTGCAAATGTTCCAAAGTTATAACCCTCATTAAATTTACAATTAAGAATCTCAACCTCAAAAGTGGTGAATGTAATTGGTTTATTATCGATAAAGATATTAGACGAAAGCATAATTTCATCTCTTGTGATGCATTTTGCAATGTTCTTGATTCCCTCTTGATTAAAAATTTGCATGATTCCTGGAGAGTTGAACTCTGTTTGCTTATCTGAATAAACTATTGAGAAACTATTAATGGCATCTTTTTGATTAAATAGAAATTCTAGACTGGCAGATGGGTATAGCACACTGGCGACCTTAACCAGTTTTGGGATGAAAGCTTCAAGATTGTTCAAAGACTTGTCACTGAGTAAAGTACAATCATACATTGATTGAGTTGATGTAAAGTTAGGTTTAATTAATGAGCTAGACCTTTTGTCTTCAAAGTTAGCATCGGATGAACAAGAAGCAAGAATAAATAAAATTAAGGCTAGTATTTGATATTTAAACAAATGTTTTTTTAAAGTAATAGTTTGTTAAGATAATTTTAACATGAATAAAAATCTCTTTATTTCTATTTTTTCTCTTCATCTAGTGTGTATTTCTTTTTCTTTATCTTCAGATGAACTAAGAATTGGACTCGGTTCATGCATCCATCAAGACGAGCCTCAGCCAATTTGGAACTCAATCAAAAAAGATAACTTGGATGGTTTCATTTTTCTTGGTGATAATGTTTATGGTGACTCTCCAACACTAAAGTTAAATAAAATGGCAAGGGCCTATACTAAACAAAAAGATAATTTTCCTAACTGGTTAATGGAAAAAGAAATACTAGCAATCTGGGATGATCATGATTATGGAAAAAATGATGGTGGAAGTGAATATAAATTAAAGAAGGAAGCCCAACAACTTTTTCTTAAATTTTGGAATATACCTCCAGATGATATTAGGCATTCAAGAGAAGGTATCTACTTTGATGCTATAAAAGAGATAGGCAATCTAAAGATTCATTTTATTGGTCTAGATACAAGATACTTTCGATCAGAACTTAAGGTCTCCAAATCTATATACAAAGACAATACAGATAAAAATGCTACAGTTCTAGGAAAGTCTCAGTGGGAATGGCTGATTAATGTCTTAAAAAAAGATTCTGATCTAGTTGTAATGCTGACATCTATTCAATTGCTAGCAACTGAACATAGATTTGAGAAATGGAGTAATTTTTCTTTAGAAAGAAAAAAACTTATAGATTTAATTGAGTCCTTAAACAAACAAGTGATGGTTATTTCTGGCGATAGGCATAGAGGCGGAATATATAAATATAATAATATATATGAATTGACATCATCTTCTATGAATAGGCCTGTTAAAGGCTTTGAAACAGATAATTTATTAATTGGAGAGACTCATTATGAAGAGAATTATGGGATCATCTCAATCAATACTGAAACCTCAATAGTTAAGCTAGATTTAAAAAATAAAAAAGGTTTAATACTTGAATCTGTAGCAATCCCTTTATTGAGTATCCAATGAGCTCATTAGGTATTATTTTTCCCGATCAACTATCTGAGAATAATTTAGTTTACGAACATCTGAATCCTGAAGATGATTTGCTGCTCTTTGAACCGATTGAAACCTTTTATAAACATAATCATCACAAACAAAAACTAGTATTTTTATTATCATCATTAAGAAATTTTAAAGAGCCATTAAGTTCAAGATTTAATGTTATTCATGAAAAAATTAAACCAAAACAAACTACTTTTATTGGTGCGTATTTAAAAAAATTATTCCTTGAAAAAGATTATGAAGAAATCTTTGTTACTAAACCTGCAGATTATGAAACTTTATCTGAATTAATGTTCTTTGCACAAAGTCAGGCTATATCACTTCATATTCTAGAGGATACAAAATTTATTTCGAATGCTGACGATTTTAAATCTTGGTCGGATGGAAAGAAAAGCTTAGTGCAAGAATTTTACTATCGCTGGTTAAGAAAAAAACATTCTATATTGATGGAAGGAGATAAGCCTATTTCTGGTAAATGGAATTTAGATAAAGAAAATAGAGCAGGAATTTCAAAACTTAAAGAAATACCTCCTAAAAGAAAAAACAATAAAACCGACTCAATAACATTTGATCTAATGGTTGAGGTAGAAGAGACTTTTCCAAAATCGTATGGTGACTTGGAAAATTTTAATTGGGCTGTTACCCATAAAGATGCTAAATCAAACCTTAAATATTTCTTAGATAAGTATCTTTTTAACTATGGCACCTTTCAAGATGCTATTAACAAAGATGATCCATTTCTTTATCACTCTCTCCTTTCTCCATATTTAAATAATGGTCTACTAAATCCTATGGATTGTATTGTTGAATGTGAAAAAAGGTTCAATGATCCTAAATTAAATATTCCATTAAATTCTGTCGAAGGCTTTGTAAGGCAAATACTTGGATGGAGAGAGTTTATAAGAGGTGTTTATTGGGAAAATATACCTGAGTATAAAGATTTAAATTTTTGGTCTCACAAAAAAAAGCTCAATTCTAATTGGTATGAGGGTAATACTGGAATTCCACCTCTTGATGATGCTATAAAAGAAAGTCTCGAATTTGGCTATACCCATCATATTAATAGATTAATGATAATATCAAACCTGATGAATCTTTCGAGAATAAGTCCTCATAATATTTATGAATGGTTTACTGAAATGTATGTAGATGCCCATGATTGGGTAATGGTTCCTAATGTGTACGGAATGGGAACATATGCAGATGGCGGTATTTTTTCTACAAAACCATATATCTGCGGATCAAGTTATATGCTGCGTATGTCAAACCATAAAAAAGGTGAATGGTGTGATGTTGTAGATGGCTTGTATTGGAAGTTTATTGAAGATAATCTTCATTTCTTTCAAAAAAATCCTAGGCTATCATTAATGCCTAAAGCTTTAGAGAAATTAAATAAAGACAGAAAAAAAATGATTTTTGAAAAAGCTGAAGAATTTATTCAAAGAAATACTTATTAGTCTTTGTAATCGAGATCCTCAAGAATGAATGGCATAGCTGCTCGAGACATGAGCTTAGTATCATGGTCTACATTCTCAATTAATTCATAACGCCATCTAAAAGGTATTTGAAAACTATCACCAACTTTTATTAAACTATTAAAATATCTCCAGCCTCTTGAAAGCCTATTGCTTCCTTGTTCTCTTGCCCCCTTACTAGAATTTAAGCTTGAGTGATTGGGATCATTATCCTTATCACCTAGCAAAAAAAGAACCTCTCTAGACATCAACCACTCTATTCTACCTGGCTCAAGTGGCATATTTTTAATTCCATAAGGAAACGGTTCATTGTTAATAAATGTATACCAGCCCGCACTTCCAATAGCAGCCTTTTCAATCGCTTTATCTTCACCATACATTAGATATCGATGGGTAAATTGAGAACCGCCAGAAAAACCAAACATTAAATAGGTATCGACACTTAAATTAAATTTACTCTTAAAAAATGTATGAAATGATGCGATTGAGTTAGTGAGCCAATTAGCTTTATTATCAATAACAACTCCGGAGCTTTTGGCCATTCCTAAAGTTGCATAATACTGATAATTTTCTTTTGTAAAATGTGGCGCTACTAAAATAATATTTTTATCTTTAGCGGGTTTTCGCCAAAGATTTAAATATTTTTCTACATTTCTTGAGCCACCATGAATAATGAATAAAACTTTAGTCTCTTTATTTATTTCTTTAGGTAATACATATAAAAGTTCAACATCAGGCTTATCCCAAGAGGCATAAACAACTCTTTTAACTTCATCGGTATAAGTTATGGATGAAAATATAAGAGTTACTAGAAGAAGGTAGTTAGTTCTTATTTGCACGATTTTAAAATATTAATTAATAAAGTTATTATTTTTATATTCTATCAAGCAAGTAATCATATTAGGTTAAAATACCTCAAATATATTGAAGATAGCTATCTATGAAAAAAGACACAGTTACAATCGATCAAAAAGATATTTCAAGGATTCATGAAAGCCCATTTAAGCTAGTTATAGTATCAAGTGGGGGTGGAACTAATGCTATATCATCAATGCTAGGAGTTCCAGGTGCCTCTAATACAGTACTTGAGTCATATATCCCATATGCTAAAGAGTCTTTAGATACTTATTTAAATAAGCAGCCTGATCACTATTGTAGTTTGGACACTAGTTTAAGTATGGCAGCAAGAGCTTTTCAAAAAGCTAAAAATATAATGCCAAAAACAAATCCAAAGTATTTACTCGGAATATCAGTAACAGCTAGTTTAGCTACAACCTATAAAAAATTAGGCGAACATAAATTTTATATAACTCTTCAAACTCAAAATTATAGTAAAACAATAAGTTGTCACCTTGAAAAAGGAAGCAGAACAAGAGATGAGGAAGAAAATTTGGTCTCAGCCTATATATTCATGCTTATAACAGAGGCTTGTGGAATTAATTTCCAACAACCTATCCACGATGAAATCCCTGAGATAAACACAGTAAAAGCTAAAAAGTCATGGATAAAATTAATTAATAATAAAATTGATTACGTAAGTAGTCACAATGCAAAACCTGAGCTTATTTTTCCAGGTTCCTTTAATCCTCTTCATGAGGGGCATTTAGAGATGAGAGAGTTGGCTGAAAAAAGAACTGGTATGCGTATTACATTTGAAATATGTATAAAAAATGCTGAAAAGCCTCCTCTTACTTATCATGAAATGAAGAGAACACTGGATCAATTTTCAGATAATGATAGCTGGGTTATGACAAGACATGGTCTTTTTAGTGAAAAGGCAAAGTTATTTCCAAATTCGGTATTTATTATTGGAGCAGACACCCTAGTCAGGATCATGAATGAAAAATTTTATTCGAGCAGAAAAGATATGTTGGATCAGATTGAGAGATTCAATGATCATAATATTAATTTCCTTGTATTTGGAAGGAAGGTTAAAGATAGTTTTATTACTTTAGATCAAATAGACATTCCTACTTCATTGAAAAATAGATTTACAGGAATTGATGAAACTGGATTTAGGCAAGATATCTCTTCGAGATCATTAAGATTAGAGAAAATTTAAGCAAAAAAAAACAGAGCTAGGCTCTGTCTTTCAGTTCGAGTTCCTTAGGGGTCTAAAGTGAGATTCTCTCTAGCTCCTTGGATTCTTTCTCTTGAATCCTTGGTGGGTTTTTCAAGCTCTTTTTTATCGTCGACTCTTGAAAACGCTTTCACCCTTAGGTCTCTTTCTGCTTCCTCTCTCCAATTCTCGTCTGCAGTTGGTCTTTGGTCGGAATCAGCAGGTAAAGTTAATACTACGCATATTATTTTAATTGTCAACACCTTTTGTAAAAAAAGTTAAATTAATTGCAGTTTTTGTTAAATATGTTTAATTTGGTGATTAATAACATCATTTTTGTTATTAAAATACATAATATGACACATTCATTTTTACCTAATATACCTCCAATAAAAACTTATTCAGATAGTCCTAGTGAATCGCTCTTAAGACTTGAAGAAATTGCTGGCAATCTTCCAAAATTACTCCTTACGGGCAAGGTTCAATCATTAATTAATTCTCTTGGTAAGAATGATCTATCGGTTAATGACCTTTTTATAGAAAGCAGAATTAAGAATATTAGATTAGCAATGGTTCATCTGAGCTTCATATCTCATGCTTATATATGGGGAGGAATTAAGCCTGAGTCCTTTCTTCCTGAAGTCCTTGCTAAGCCCTGGGTAAAAGTATCTAAAACTCTTGGAAGACCCCCTATTCTAAGTTATGCAAGTTATTGCTTAGATAATTGGTTCAAGATAAATGAAGATGAAGAAATATCATTAGATAATGTAGCTCTGATAACTAATTTTTTAGGTGGGGTTGATGAGGATTGGTTTGTAACAATCCACGTTTGCATAGAAGATGCTGCATCAGATGCTATAGGTGCAGCTCAAACTTTGGCAGAAATGACAGATGTAAATTCTGAAGATGAAATATTAGCTAATCTTAAGATTATTACAAAATCTTTAAAAAAGGTTAATACTATCTTTTCAAGAATGCCTGAGAAATGTGATCCATATATTTATTATCATAGGGTGCGCCCATTTATATTTGG
>CEOP01089786.1_pt1 | contig 12995 bp, 11 predicted proteins | sample 361301 | NCBI WGS metagenome assembly CEOP01 (sample SAMEA2619548, study PRJEB7988) | marine metagenome | biome: marine biome (ENVO:00000447); feature: deep chlorophyll maximum layer (ENVO:xxxxxxxx); material: "saline water (ENVO:00002010), including plankton (ENVO:xxxxxxxx)" | depth 55 m
ACCCACAAAGACGAAAGAATTCGAAAATTATACGACTTTGAAAATGCCCGACGCTCTGAATTAAAATGTGTTGGTAACACGCTATCCCTTTCCAAAAAACATGTAATCCCGGTTACTGGCGCAGAAGTTAGACTACATAATAGTGGTTCGATAATAGTTGGTGAATTTGAAATTAGAGCAAAAGCAGAGGGGGGTAATATAGCTACAAGTTGGAAAATGAATTTAGGTTTGTTTAAATAATGCAAGTATTACTTAATATTTTCTATAATATTAATTAAACTGTTTAAACCTTCGAGTCTTCTTGTATCGGTTTCTACAAGTCTTAAATTTCCAACACATACTTCCAATGGAAACTCTTCTGTTTTTGGATAAATAAGGCTGTCTTCTGCGAATAAAAAATTCTTTTGAAAAGGGCGGTTTTTTATATGTTCATATAATGGGTGTTCGCCTTTAATAGTCCACAAGTTTTCTATTCTATTTTCCTTGTTAATATCATAGCTTATGTTATGAAACTTGTGTTCTACATTAATATAACTATCACGAAAAATAAATTTAAAAAATCTCTTAAGGGTACGATAGTTATCCGTACTTATAAATACATTTTCAACATTTTCAAAAAAATCAAATCTATAAATACAATTAGTTTTGTGGTTATCGTATAATCTTTTATAAATATTATAAATATTATCACTAGTATTACCTCGACATTTTCGACATTTATTATTTTCAAATTTTGAAATTAATTCTTTATTTAAACAGTACTTACATACTGCTTCATTTGAACAATCTTTACAAATTGTATGTTTATTCATATAATTAAACTCTTCAAAATTGCCACATACACATTGAATTTTTGTGTTACATTTATATTTCAAATCATCAAAATCGTTAAAATAATTAAAATGGGAGTCTTTTGGAATGTATCTTAATACTGGATGAAAGAATCTAGATGTAAATCCTACATATAACGGTTGTGCTATATAAATATCAAAATTATCATCACGTTTTTCGAAATTATACTCGTAAGTAATGAGTATTTTATCATAGTCTGTCATTTTAAGAGCTTTTGATACGGGTATTTCACCAATATCTATAATTTTTTTTTTTTCGGGATCAAGTAATAGGACATAACAAAAGTTTTCAAATAATTGAAAAATGCATGAATTTTCGTTTATTACTTTAAAAATCATTCTAAAAAAAACATCACGTGTTAAGTGATAAATATTTTGTTCTTTATTATCAACTAGTATATTTGAAATATATTTCATTATATAACGAAAACCGTGTATAAAACCGTATGTTCCTTTTTTATATGACAAAGATTGTGTTATACTTCCTCCAAAATATAGATTTTCTACATTTAGTGATTGAAAATTGTCGGATATTAATGGGACTTTATTTTTATATAATTGGGGTTTTATAGATTTTGCGAATATAGAATCATCAAATTTAAAACCTAAACACCTTATTACCATATCGACGTCACCCCCCTCCCCATTAACTTGAAATTTGTCTCCATCTTTAACTATCTCAAAATCACGATTAATAACATCAAATAACCCTAATGTTTTAAATTGGAATACATCAAAAAAGTTGCTGTGCGTTGCTCTTATATCACCTACGTAATGGGTGTCGTTTGCTAATTTTCTCTTAGATCTTGAAAACATCCAAATGAATGAACTTTTATTTAACAAATAATTTGCTGTTTCCATTGCTGAATTACCTGCTCCTAATATAGCTATTTTTTTGCCTTTGTATAATTCATCATTTAATTCTAATTCTTCATACCCTATAGCATGTTTTATTCCATCAATTTCTCTAGGTATATTGGGTTTAGATAAACCGGTACAAATAATTAAATGTTTACATTGATAGTAATCATTTATATTATCATTCTTGTATCTTAATTTAAATAAGCCATTATTTTTATCAATATTAATAATATTAATACCTTCAATGACGTTGAGATTATTTATTTTAGAGAAATCGTTCATATATTTTACCATAATATCGGCATTAGGGAAAAAGTCTTCGGTATATTTACGAAATGTCAAATCTTCATTATCACTCAAAAGAGAATTCCAGTCATAACGCATATGCACTTCATTTGTGTTAATATTTACGCCGTAATCTTCGAAAAAGCCATCCCGATCAAAATTGTTGATAATGTGAGGTTTATTAAATGATATTAGTTTTCTATGTTTTGGTAACTTTTTAAAAAATGAACATATTGTATCTTTTTCCAAAACGGCGTAATTTTTGTTTTCTTTATGTAGAAAATATGCTAATTGTAAACCAGCCGGACCGGCACCTAATATCAGGTAATCGTAGTACATATACTAAGTATAATATATATATATATGGTATTTAACCGCAATTATTGGTATACTTGTTGGGAAATAATTAAAACGAGAAGTAGAGCTTTAGGGGAATTAAATGGTATATAATTTTTAGATGAAGTTGTATTCGAAGGGTACCCACCCGTTTGTTTTAAAATCAAAATAGCAGGAAGTAACCATTCCGACGGGTTCTGGGCTGAGGACAGTTTTATTATTTATGCGGTCGAGAGGAATCATAGCAACGAGGAAAGAGCGTCTAGTGAAAATATGAGAAATAAAGAGTAGTATATTCATTATTATACATTTGAAATATTTAATAAAGCTATTCAACAAAATGGCAATGATAAGCAATAGTATACCTCCATACATCTTCTCTTAGAGCGTAAACACTCATATCGGTAGCTCTATGTAATAGATAGGGTTTAAACATTACAATTCTTCCAGGTTTGGGGTCGACGTAACGAATTTCTGAAGTGTTTAAATTTGTGTTAAAAGCGGTGGCGCCTTCCCATTCTGATTTCCATTTTGAATTTGGGTATAATAGAATAGTAGGACCAAGACCTGGTCCATCATTATGCCAAGCACCGGGGCATCCGTATAAATGTAAGTTAATATAACATCTGTTGTATCTTAATTTATCTTTATTAGGTATTTCAATTTTTGGAATTATAAATTCTGTGAATATTTTTTCGAAATATACATTATCGATTAAATCTTGTGATAAAAACGTGCTAGGCTTTACATCAGGTTTTGTTCCGCTAGCGTGCATGCTGTATTTTCCATGTAAACAAAAATTGTCGATGATTTGTATAAGTTTATAAGGCACAACATCGTCGTAGACTTTTATGTCGTCATTTTGAAAAGAGTAGGTGTTATGCTTTATTAATTCTAAATCGGTGTGTTTGTATAGGTTTTTTATGGGTTTTTCTGAAGAAGAACATGCAGTTATAGGTCGAGTAAACGTGTTGAAAACATTGTTGTTTATTTTTGCGTGAATTGTTTTAAAAGTGATATGTAGTTTGTTGTCTAACTCGATATCGTTGTAATTAATCAGTTTGTTATTAAAATTAAGAAAGTTGTCTATTGTTAAAGTATTATTATTGAAATCGTGGATTAAATTTAAGATTGTGGAGCTTTTTTGTGGAAATGTGGAGATAGAATTTAATAGATATGTAATGAAATCATTGGTAACCCGTGCTTTATCTAAATTAAAATTAGTAATTTCTTGAGCATCCTTTTCTTGAGCATCCTTTTGTTGAGCATTAAATTCGGACATAATATTAATAGTTAAAATAGATAAGCTTTAAATGAATCAAAGTTTACAACAGTAGTTTTTGCATAAGCGGGAGCATAGACTTAGGTCTTTTAAATCTACTTTGTCATCTCCTGTGAAATCTAAAATTTTGCTGTTAAAATCGAGTTTTCCTTTTTTAGCTTTTATGATGAGGTCGATGGCGTGAGGTATAGAATTTTTGAGTAAGTTGAGGCATATCTCTTTTTCTGGTTGTTCAGCAAAGTCGTTAACGATGGCGTATAATATTCTTAAAACGATATTTTTTGCTTGAATACCTGAAATTTGTGTTTTATTTTTGAGATTGACAACGATGATCATGGTTATGTCTAAAATGTCCCAGATGGTTGAAATTTCGACTATTGGTTTTTTGTTGTGGTCGGTGGGTATATTTTGGATAACCTTATCAATTAATAAGTTGGATATAGTATCGAGGTTGTTTTTGGAACCTAATTTTGTAAGAAAAGATGTATCGACATTGGTTAAATCTTGTATATTTTCAGCAGTAGATTCGATAATAGTTTCGCCGGCTTCGTTTAGAACCTTGTTAAGTTTAGTAATGGCTTTCTTATTCCTTTCTGAAGAAATAGATGTTGGGCTGTTTTCGTTATCACTTGATGAAGAATTGGTAGTTGAAATAAGGTCCATCTCAGTTTGTTATTAAATATAGTAGTTATAAAAAAAGCTGAAAAATATCCGGTAATTAATCAAAACAAATTTCGTCTTCTAATAATGAACTTAAGTTTTGAAGAATGGTATTTTTCAACCAAAGACACGCTTCACGAGGCGTGTACGTGTTAAATCCAGATTCGAAGCCTTCCTCTACAATTCTATATGGTACGTCATATAAAGACAAATCTGGGTCGGTGCTGTCGCATAATACAATGTAACAGGGTATTTTACCAGAATTTTTAAGTTTAGTTATTGTATTGAAAAACATTTCCAATTTTCTTATAATATGTCTAATTTCTTCTTTATCTATTAAATTTGTTTCATCAGTTCTTGAAATTGTGGCAAGATCGTTTCTTCCCGACGCCAAGTTTGTTTTTCGATCATAAGAACTACCATTAGTTACAAAATAATCTAAGTCGATATTTAAAATATAATTAGGTGAGATATCTTCAATACAATTATCATTGAACCAGAATAGGTCGCTAGTTTCTATATATTTTATAGGTATTGTGTTAATTATTGGTCCCGGTTTTTTGTTATTTTCTGTATTTAATATAAACTCTATTTTTTTATTATTATTATTTTTTACAATATCGAATTTAGCTTTAAAATTTAAATTTGCGTTGTATAATAAGGAGTGTTCTCGAGGTCTTACCCAAACAAAACCCTGATTTTTAGTATATCTAGAAAGAATAGGTACTAATACCATTCCTGGGTCATATTTTTCTTCGTCAAATTCTTCGGTTAATGGGAATGGTTCGGGGTTCATATCTGAGTGAGAATCAAGTGATACAATTGTAGGTAATATTTCTTTTTTGTCAAAATGTTTTAGTATGTAATTGACACAACGATGATGTTTATTGAGTAAAATAATTTTAATATTATTTTTTTTAAACCTAAGTTTTTGGTTAATTAAATGATAATAAAACATGAATCTAGAATTTAATTCTTTAAAAAAATTGAAATAAAACAATTTTGTCTTATAGTTGTTTGAAACCGAACATACTTTTATAAACTCTGTTATAAAGTATAAATTGCAAAATTTATTCATAATATCGGGTAAATTGCATTTTTCTAATTGTTTATTTAAAATAATTTCAAAATCGCTTTTTGAAAAATTAAAATCGTCGAATAAATCTAAATATTCGTATTCATTTTTTCTAAGATGTAAAAGTTGTTTTGTTACATATTTAATTTGGTCAAACTGGTCAAAGTGGTTAGACGGTTTCGGTAAACCGAAAAAGTTTTTCTCTTTTATTGAATAAAATTTTAAACCAAATATTTCTTTAGGAAAACATTGAGACATTAATAATAATAATAATAATAATATATTTAAATAGTATTAAGTTTTTCAAAACATGTTCTACAAAGAGGTATATATTTATTGCTATTTCCAATAAGCTGTTGTTGTGTGTTATGATTTGAAAGGCGGTGAGAGAAAATGGCTAATTTATTTTGCTTACAATGGGTACAAAAAGCGGTAAGTTTAGTGATTTTATCGCAAAAAGGTACGAGGTCTAAAATTTTCCCAAATTTATCTCTGTTTGAGTCTCCGTCGAGACCAGCTATAAAAATATTAGGTTTATGTTTAGAACTTAGCATTTTTTGGACCCAAGTGTCTAAGTCGTTAAAGAACTGAGCTTCGTTTATGAGAATAACTTTTGCGTCGGAAATGTTTTGTTCTGTGGGTAACCCTTTAGAGATTTGGTCTTCTGTATTACAAATATCTCTACCATCAGGGTCGTATAGATCGTGAAGAAATTCTGAGCACATTAAACAAGGTATTTTAATATTTTTATGAGTAGAAATTACGTCTTTTCCGTAACGTACGTCTTTAAAAAAGTTGATAGCTGCGACGGGAATATTTAATAGAAGGCAATGATTGTAAACGTCTATAAGTTTTGAAGTTTTTCCGGAGAACATGGGACCTATAAAAATTTCTAGGTAGCTAGAATTTTTGAGAGGTAGGCAGTGGGTCATAATAAAAGGAAAGAAATAAATATTTAAGTAAATCTGATATGCGTAAAAAAACGTCAAATTTAAATGAGTGGTATAAATAATGTTAACTCATTTAAATTTGGCATTGAGAGGAAAGCGTGATAAGAAATGTAAAGAGGACTGGGTAAAGTATGTGGGATGTTTAGCAGAGTACAGAGATTCTGCGATTGAACAGGAAGAGATGTGTAGAGAAGTGTTAAAAAAGATGAATATGTGTATGTTGGGGTTAGAGGCTAAGACTGAAAGTGGGGGAGAGGGTTTTCGAAAGTCTGAATTTGAAAATCGAAATCGGAAGGTTTAGTTTTGTTGCTATAAGTCATCATTTTTCTAATTTCTTTGCGGCTTATTGTTATGATTCCGCAGTCGATATCAGCAATACCGAGGCTGATGGCGAAGTTATTTTTAGTAAAAGGTTGGATGGACACGGGGAAAGTGATGCTGGCGAAGTAGTTAACATCGGGGCATTGAGGTAGATAAGCGGGACTAAACTGTCCTATGGCGAGAGTTTTTTTGTTAACGGTGTAGAAGAAAGAGAAGTAAAGAAGAGTTGAGTGAATGTGGGGTGAGAATTTGAACCAATCTTTTGGAGCAACATTTGGGATGCCTAGAACGGTTCTGAGTAGGTTCATGAATTTACCAAGTTTGGTATTTTTCATGGAGTTATTAGAGTCGAGTATCATTTTTTTGTAGTCGACTTTTACGCGTCCGATTCCGATCCAGTGTTGTTTATCGAAATCGATAAGAGGTGTGGTCACGGCGATACCGTTGGCAACGAGAGGGGGAAGTACGTCTTTGTAGTATTTGAATAGTTTGAGAAAGAAGTCGCTGTTGGGTGAAATTTTCCAAGAGCAAGTATCTTTGTTAGGGTCTTTATTTACGCTGGATTCGAGGAATTTCATTTGAGGTGTGAAGCTGTAGTGGATGAGGCGCCGAGACTGTATTGGAAGAACCAAAGACCAATTTTTTTCGAAGCGGGTGTGTTTATCTCTACAAAGAACGCGGGGGGAGTCGAGGCTGTAAATATTTTTTTTAGTTATTTTTATGGGGTGGGTTTCCATGGTTATACAAAGACCGCCTCCGTAAGAAGGGCAGTTTTCGAGTTCGGGGTTGCTGTTGGGGAATGGTTTGTATTTAGTGTATCTGTTGTATATGATGTGGAAGTTGTCTCTCCAGAAAACGAGGCGAGCGTCGAGAACGTGAGATGTTTCTGAAACGGGTATAGAATCTGATTTAACTTCTACGGAGCCGTCGTTAAAGACTCTGATGGTTGAAATTCCCGCACCGTCCCAGCACAAATTCCAGTCGGAGTCCCACATGGTGCTGTTGTAAGGAGGTTCTCTGGGGGCAAGAGGGCGTTTGCCTTTATTTTTACAAGGTAATGTGGCTCTGTACCACATAATGTAGTCGCAGTATTTTTTGGTTTTGTTGATGAGGGTGATGCTGGGGTTGTATTTGATGAGGGCGCCTTTTTTATTTTTGGGTACGTGTTTTAAGTCTTTGATGTTCCAGCCCTCAATTTTTGAAATTCTGCTTGTGGCGCCGGTTTTGGGGATGTTAATTTTTGCGGGCATATCTTTGTGGGGGATTGCGTAGAATCTCATATTTAATAAAAGAAAATATTTTAATAAAAATAAAGCTTATAAATAAATGAGCGGTTCGTTGTCGAGAAATGCGGTTATAGATAAGATGGATAAAAAGTTGTCTAAGATGTCAAGTGGTCTTCGGCGAAAGTATTTGATGTATTTGTTGTTGAGATATAAAGTGGACCATTCTCTGACACCTCGAAACACAGGTAGAATAAAGTATAAAAGCCTATCAAAATGCGAAGAGGACACGAAAGAAAGGGAGAAGCGAGGAGGAATGTACGGAGAGAAGTATATTTGGAAGCCGGTTGGTAGGGAGAAGGAGTTCAGAGAGATTATAGAAAACAAGAGGATGCCGTGGATTCCTCGAAGCGGGGAAGGTTCTGAAGAACGCAAAGCGTTGTATGATATGTTTAAGTATATATTTAGGAATGAACGAGAGGGAGTGTTTGTGAGCGTGCGTGATAATCGTATAACGCATTGGGTTCCGTTTTTTAAGGCAAAGTACGTGAACGAAAAGATAAAGCTGATAAAATTTGACAAAGTTCCGGAAAAGCGGCGTCCTAAGAAGGAGGTGGATTGGTTGACGGAGAGTTGTTACATAGTTGAGAATTACAGGCGAACGGAGCGGGGTATGGCAGAGTACAGAGATATGATAATGGAAGCTTGTAGAGAAGGCGTTGAGGATTTTGATTTTTTTATAAATATGAAGAGATCGCCAATAATTCCCAAAGGGGAAATGGGTAATAGGTTTGGTATTTTTGTGTTATCGGGAGTTGGTATGAAAGAATACGAAGACATACCAATACCTTCACCGGAAGAGTGGGCGAGTGTTACTAAAAGTAGGTATACGTTGGGGTGTAAATATTTTGATAGTGATAGTTTGGTGAAGGAGTGGAGTAAAAAGAAGTCAGAGGTTGTTTATAGGGATACGGTGAGTGGTTGTTATTCGCAAGAACCTTTGATGAGTTTTATGATGTCGAGGGCGGAGTTGGTAAATTTTTTGCGAAAGTACGAAGGTGTAGATTCAGGTTTACAAGGAGGGATAAACACGATGCTGCGAACACGAAACATCAATAAGTGGGAAAAGGCAGCGTATTTGTGGCCAGATAAGATTCACGCTTCGGAGAAGGCGGTAAAAGACATGACGGAAATAGAGTATGACCCTCAAATGTTTGAGAAGAACAAATGGTTACTGAAGCGTTCAGGGAGTAAAGAAGAGCAGGAAGAGGTGATGGAAAAGGTGGCGTATGGAGGAAATAGGTGGTGGCCGTGGGATCAAGGGTATAGGATGACAATACCGACATATGTCCCACCATCTGGTAAGTTGGCGGGAGGACCGATGTATGATAAGGTGGTGTATGCTTATTATAATTTGGAGGGGGCTCGTTCGTCTTTGGGTATCAAGAAGACGATGTATGAGAATAGAGGTTGGGATTCTCCGAGAAGTGATTCGTCAGGGTATAAACCTGCGAAGAGCAGAACGCCATCGAAGTCGAGTATAGGTTCAGTACAAAAAGAGGGTTTCCGGAGGTTTAATATACCGGAAGGTGTTGTAAGGAAATCTGAGGTAGAGCTTTGGGAAGGTATAGTTGAAGGTATGGAGAAAAAATTTGAAGAAGTGTTGAAAAGAGGGAATGCGGAGAAGTATTACATAATAGGAAGAGGAGGAATAAAATACTCTCGTATTATATCAAAATATAAGACGCTTCCGGCGCGTAATCCTGAAGGTTTGGTGGGTAAGGAGGGTTTGTCGGGTTTGCGAAAGTATTGGAAGAAGAATAAGGTGGGAGGAAAGGAGGAGAGGGAAAGTTTGATGTTGAAGATAAAAGCGGGAAGTTTATTGAGTGAATACAAGACGTTTGAGGAGCAGTCGAAGAGTAAATTTTTGGTGGTGTATAATGATGTGCCGAGTATTTTTGATTATTATTTGAAAGCGAGTATGGGATCGGTGATGTTATTGTTTGTTAATAGAGGTGAAGATTCTCCAAAGCATTGGTTGTTGGATGAGTTGAAGGGGGGGGAGCATTATATAAAAGTGAATAGAAGTAATTTTGAGGAAGTGTATAATTGGTGTATGAAGTATAAAGATAGTAGAAAGGTGAAAGAGATATCTAAAAATTTATTAAATTTCATGAAGAAAAAGCATACAAAAAAGGAGATGGTATCGAGAATACAAGATATTAGCACGATAAGTAACTATTATATATACAGAATTAATAAATAAAATATATATTATAATTAATAAAACACAATGGTCCAAAAACAACAATTCGGAGCAGCACCCCCAGCAACGCAGATACCTGCGGCATTACCTGTAGCATCTGTAGCACAGATGGCAATGAAAGCAGCACCCCCAAACCCTTTAGTTTTAGCGGCGGCAGGAGGAGCTTTCTTCCTTTCATTTATGTTCGCTATAATAGGTTGGGCGATGAATGATGGGAAAATAAAACAGTTGAAACAGAAGAAAGAATGGGGAGGAGATACAACGTATCCTCTGTGGCCTGGTATAGCGGCAGCTGTGTTAATGACGATGGGATATTTAGGATTGGTGGTAGCTAAGCCTGCGTATAAGAGTCTTATATTTTCACCGGGTGGGTTAACGTCGCTAATGATGGGTATATTATTTGTGAATCAGAATGCGATACCTTTGCGAAGAAACATCCGTAAAGGAAAGTCTACACAATTTGACGGAACTGTAAGAGTGACAGTATTGATTGGAGGAGCAATCCTTTGGCTTATATCTATACTAGGAATTGTGAAAGGTAAGAAGAGGGTTTAACTTAGTCAGTTTAGTTACTTTAGTCAACGTTCATAGGGTCGAGGTGTGATATTTTTCTTCTTCGTTTCATATTAGCCCTTATAGTTTTGACACGGTGGCAGCAAATACAAAGAGCTTGAAGATTAGAATCGGAGTCGTTATGAGTGGATGACCATTCGACGATGTGGTCGATATCGTATCCGCTTTCGTCGAAAGAGCCGTCGCCTCCTCTTTCCCAAAAAGGGCAAGAGTATGTGAGAGGTATACAACCGGGTTTGTTGGCACATTTGAAATGTTGTCGAGCGGCGATATTTTTTTTTTGTGCGGGTGTTAGGCGTCTTTTTGGAGGTGTAGGTATGAAGTCCATATAATAATAAAAGATTAAAAGTTTTAATATTGTAAAACGTTTAATTTTTTAAATGAAAGGAGGTGAATGTTATTAAAAAGTGGTTAAGTAAATGAAAATTTAGTTGGAGTATGCGAGCCCAGCCATACCGGAAGCGATGCGAAGAACGTTATAGTTGATGCCGTACATGTAAAGGCTATCGGATGAGGCGGTGATATGGGAAGTGCCGTCGATTTGTCTTCCGCTTCTGGTTATTGTCATTTGGCAAGAGTCGATGCGGGAGAAATTACAAGTTCCGCTGGGTTGGTGTTCTTCTGGTCTTAATGCGAAAGAATAAACGTAAATATCTTCTGCGGGAGGAACTGTGCTGTGGAATTGGTAAGGTTGTTGAAGGCGGAAATATTCTCCACATCTTGGGTAGAAACGGTCGTGACCGTTAAGTTGAAGTTTCACGTTTGTTATGTCAACTTGGCGTGCGCCGGTGCTATCTTCTGCAACCCAAACGAGTTCCTTGATGGGATGGTTAAAGTTAATATCGAGCCGTTTTGTGTCCCCAGAGGAAGCACCACTCGTTAAAGAGAATGTTTCTGATTGAATTTGGTCTATAAGGTATTCGTGGCTCATTTGAGCGAAGCGTTTTCTTTCCTCGCTGTCTAAGAAAATGTAGTCGATCCAAAGGCGACATTCCCCCGGTAACCACACTTCGGTAGCGTTACTAGCAAAGTCGAAGTTAAGTTTAATTTCGTGATATTGAAGAGCGATGAGAGGAAGTGCTAAACCGACGTTGCGGTTGAACCAGAAAGATAAAGGTACAAGTGCGAAGCAATCACCCATGTTAGCGTTTATCTGTGTTGGTGCTGTACTGCTAGACCCAGTCCCAGTTGTATTTCCCAACATAGTGAGCATAGCTTCGTCTTTGTTGGCGTCGGTAGTAAGATCGTCCCAAATATCGAGCCATCTTCCGTAGTGGGTGTCAATTTTTTGTCCTCCTATTTCTATACTGACGGATTTTATATAAGAAGTGAAGCCTAAGTTGGTGTTAGCACCCGTATCGAGTTTAAATTCAAGCCACATGGCACCTATAAGGTCACCGTTTCTGGAAACAATACAAGAAGTTTTTCCCCCAGGTGCTGGTGTTGTGTTAAATTGTTGCTGAATACATTCCATTGAGAAGTTGGTGTGTCTTCTGTAAACAACCTTAAAGTAAGTGATTTGAGGGTCACCGGTGAGGTAGACATCTTGTGCTCCGTGAGCAACTAATTGCATTAAACCACCTCCCATATTGATTAGTTATTAATAAAAGGTAATATTTTAAATTTGTGAAAGAACTAAATAATTTTTCCTGGATCGTTGAGTGCTTCCATTAAGTTAATAAATGATTTTTGTTGTTCGTATTTGTTGTGGACAATCATTCGCATATATTTTTTGTATTCGTCGTCTTCTCTGTGGCATTTACAAAGACAAGGTAGAGAAGATTTGTTTAAACCAGGTTTAGAGATGAGGTCGTTGACGTAATTTTTTTGGTTTTGGTTAAGTTTATAGAAATCGTTAATTGTTTTGGGTAGAGAGACGTTAAAATCGAGGTAAGTAGCTAAGAGTTGTGCGATGATGTTTATGAAGAAAGTTTTAGAGGGATATTTGTTGAGGAAATCGCAAATATCTTTAATTTCTTTGTCGGAAGTGTTTTTAATGGCGTAAGCCTTATTAATATTTTCTAAAAAATCTTTAACGTAAGAATCTCTTTCGGAAATAAGGTTTAGAATAATTTGTTTAGGTGTGAGTTCGCTGCCAATCTGAGATTCTGATTTGTTTGAAAGATCTTGTTTTAGTTTAAATTTAGTTTCCATGATTTTTCCCTGTGGGTCGTATTCGAATGAATATCCGGCTGAATTTAAGACAATTTCTTTAGCGGTTTCAAGTATAGAAAGTAGTCTTTTGTGGACGTTATCGTATAAGTTTTCGGCATATTTTATAATGAATTGAGTGGGGTCTTTGGATGTTTTAG
>CEOP01063849.1_pt1 | contig 12991 bp, 6 predicted proteins | sample 361301 | NCBI WGS metagenome assembly CEOP01 (sample SAMEA2619548, study PRJEB7988) | marine metagenome | biome: marine biome (ENVO:00000447); feature: deep chlorophyll maximum layer (ENVO:xxxxxxxx); material: "saline water (ENVO:00002010), including plankton (ENVO:xxxxxxxx)" | depth 55 m
GCGACACACCTTGCAGACAAAGATGATCCAAGAGTATCCATTACACCCAAGCCATTTGAAAATCAAGTTGCTTCGTTCGTGCTATACACAGAGGGAATCGACAACGATGGCGACGGAAAATACAATGAAGATGGCATCGGCGGAGTCGATCTCAATAAAAACTTTATGCACGGATACAAAGAGCACAGCGATGGCTCTGGTGCTTGGCAACTATCAGAAAGTGAATCCCGAGCACTTGCTGACTTCGTATTGCAACACCAAGAAATAGCAACCATTCTGGTGTACGGCCAGCACGATACACTCTCTAAGCCATTTGGAGAAAACGGCAAGGACAAAGCTGGCGCACCAAAAAAACTTTCTGAAGATGATGTCGAACTGTACAAACGAATCAGCGAAAAGTTTGTTGAAATCACTAACCTGTCAAATGACGAACAAGCAAACTGGGACGGTAGTTTTGTTGCTTGGGCGTATGCTCAGTACGGCGTGCCTTCCTTCTCGACCTCGCTTTGGGCAAGACCAACTGAAGAAAAAGAAACTGAAGGCGAGCATAGTGAAGACAGTGAAGATGAAATCGCCACAGAAGAAATGCTTACGCCATCAGGCGTTGGAAACATCTCGCAGGAAACGATGGATGAATTATTCGAAGCTGCTGTTGCAGCGGGATACATTGAAGACGGCGAGACAAGTTCCGAAATGACACCCTCGCTTGAAGAAACAGAAATGTATTGCAAAATGATGGGCATTGAAATCCGCCGCGTTTCCACGAATGGCGGTAAAAAGAAGTCCGATTCCGAAGAAGGGAATTGGCTGGAGTATTCAGATAATCAACGGGGTGGCACAGGATTCGTTGCTTGGGAACCATTTGACCACCCACAACTCGGACTCGTTGAAATTGGTGGCTGGGTGCCGTATTTTAAAACGCTGCCACCTTTAGATGCAATCGACGATATCACAGAGAAACAAACAACATTCTTGATTGAACTAGCAAGTCGTCTTCCAACTGTACGTCTTAGTCGCCCAGCGGTTAAACAACTGGGCAATGGCTTGTGGGAAGTGAAAGTTGCCGTTATAAATGATGGCTGGTTCCCGACAGGGACTGCTATGGCTAAGAAAAACAAACGTGCACGACCGTTCGTCGTTCGGCTTGATGTACCAAACGATACTATTATCTCTGGTCGAAAGGTGCATCTATTGTGGGCGCTAAATGGTGAGGGAACTCGCAAATGGTACAAATGGATTCTTCAAGGTGAACCAAACACCGATGTGAATATCACGCTCTTTAGTGAAAAGTTTGGAACCAAAACAATTACGACCCCATTGACAGAGACAAAAGGCGGTGATGCATGAATCGTGGACTAAGCATTCTTGTTGCCCTATTCGCAACTACAACATTATTCGCGCAAGCGCCCTATCCTTCTAGGGTCGATCTACGTTTTGATCACTGGTACGACTATACAGAAATGACACAAGCATTGCATGACTTAGTTCAGGAATACCCAGAACTGCTCACAATAGAAAGCATCGGTCAGAGTGTAGGCGGCAGAGAACTTTGGCTCATCACATTAAATAGCCCTGCTTCAGGCAACGACCGTGAAAAAACTGCGATGTTCATCGACGGAAACATTCACGGCAATGAAATACAAGCCGCAGAAACTGTTCTGTATTCCATCTGGTATCTCTGCAAAAGTTATGGTGTTATTGACAGAATCACTGAGCTTATTGATGAGCGTTCTTTTTACTTTTTACCAATAGCGAATCCTGACGGTCGTGAGGTTTGGTTTCATGAGCCAGCAACCCCACATTTTTTGCGTGGCGGCATACGGCCTGTGGATAACGACCATGACGGGGTAAGCGATGAAGATGGACCCGATGATCTCGATGGTGATGGGCATATCACTTCAATGTGGATTCAAGACGAACTTGGAAGATATGAAATCGATGAAGATGACCCAAGATTCTTCACAAGAGTGGATGCAGACGACCCGCCAGGTGGGTGGTCTCGGCTCGGAGAAGAGGGTTTTGATAATGACGACGATGGCAGAGTAAATGAAGACGGTATCGGTGGGTATGACCCGAACCGAAACTGGCCTGCTGATTGGCAACCAGAATGGATTCAATACGGCGCAACTGATTATCCATTTAGTTTGCCAGAAACGCGTGCGATTGGTGAATTTTTGCTCGACCATCCAAACGTTGCAGCATGCCAAAGCTACCACAACGCCGGCGGTATGATTTTGCAAGGACCAAGCGCTTCGTACATGTCCTATCCACGAGCCGACATGAACGTACACACAGCCATTGCTAACAAAGGCGGAGAAATGCTCCCATTCTATGAACCAATGGTTGCGTATAAAGATTTGTACACAGTTCACGGCGGTGAGGATGGATTCACCTACGAGACACTCGGTATCGTTAGTTTTACAAACGAACTATGGACTGACAAACGTATGTACGGAAATGGTGAGGATCCATCTAGGGACGAGCGCACACAGTTTCGTGACTTGTTACAGTTTGAAGATGTGTTTGTGCCCTACCACGAAGTTATACATCCAACGTATGGAAAGATTATGGTTGGTGGAACAAAAAAATATTCAAGCCGCGTGACTCCGCCATGGATGCTTGAAGAGGGTTGTCACCGTAACTTTGCATTCACAATGTATCACGCTGACGAAATGCCGCTTCTTGAGTGGGGCGCACTTGATGTCAAAAACATTGGTAAGAACTTGTGGAAAGTAACGATCGAAGTAGCAAATGACAAACTTATTCCTTCGAGAACCGGTATGGCATCAAAGCATCACATTGGCTCGCCGGATGTTTTGTTCTGCACCACATCAGACAATAACGCTGTAGCTACCTCTGGCACTGTTCGTTCAATTCAACAAACTGCCAAACTTGATGCTATTGACTCTGAAAACCCCGCGCGCATTCTTGTAAACAAGGGTATTGGAAGCAAAAGCAGTACACTTTTTCAATTCATCATCGATGGCTCGGGCGATGTTTCCTTAACCTATAAAGCGGAAAAAGGCGGAACGATTAGTCGGGTCATTGAACTTAAAGAGCAATTCGAACCTAAAACAATAGAACACAAGCGAGCAATACCTAATCCTGCCTTATGATTGCTTCGCTCAAGCGAAACTTGCGTTTGTACCCTTGGTACGTTGGTCTTTTTCATGCGTATTTTTGGCTTCCAATTTATTTTCTGTTTTTTAACAGTAAACTTGTATTAGCTGATGTCCTTTACTTAGCCTCAATCTATTTTGCAAGTGTAGTTTTAATGGAAGTTCCATCTGGATGGTTCAGCGATACTTTTGGAAGAAAGAAAACACTTGTCACTGCAAGTTGCTTTCTTTGCGTAGCGTATGTCCTGTTTCTTTTTGCTAATACTTTTGAACAGTTCGCGATAGCACAAATTTTCTTAGCAGGCGGAATTGCGTTCAACAGCGGTACTGATACAAGTTTTCTTTTGGAAACCACGCAAGCTCTCAGCGACGAAGATTCGTACGCAACCTGCGAAGCAAAGGCAATGAGATTCAACTTTCTCGGTACTGCATTCGCTTCGGTTTTTGGTGGGCTTGCTGCAATCCCTGATTATCGTGGTGCATATATATTGTCAGTGCTTGGCGGAATCGGTTTACTTGTTATTACGTTGCAACTTCAAGAACCTTCGCAACATAACAAAGATGACCGAATGAATTTTTTCAAACAAATCGGCTCTTGTTTTTCGTTGCTTCAAGAAGTAAAGTTGCTTTGGCTATCTGCTTTTACTGTATTAATGATTGTCATTAATCACATTCCTTATGAGTTTTACCAACCATACATGGAGGAACTCGCAAATCAATACGATGCGCTTGCAACAACTCCATTATTTACAAGCGTGCATCTCACGCTCACCATGCTTATTGCATCTTGGATAGCATCACGGTCCATTCGTATTCGAAACAAAATTGGAACTCGTGCGACCCTTCTATCTGCAGCAGGCCTTCAAATTGCAATGATGGCAACAATGCATTTTTTCGTGAGCATTCCTGCAGCTATTGCAACCTTGCTTCGAAGTTGTCCAAGGGCATTAATGACCGCGCCGCTAAACGTGGCTGTTGCACCAAATGTGCCCGCATCGAAGAGGGCCACGTTCCTTTCGTTGCAAAGTTTATTCGGACGCCTTGGTTTTGCCTCGACACTTGCACTGTTCGCTTCTATGGCAGGAGATAATGATTGGCAATCAATGGCAACAATGCTTGGTTGGAGCATGTGGCTAGGGCTCGCTGGTTTTACTCTGCTTCTTTTCACTTCCCGCTGTATGAAGTGATCGTCACAAAAAGTTACTTTTTTCGCCCGCCATTAATGGTAAGAATTGTTTTTTTGGGTTTTGAAGCACTGCTGCAGCATGAATCTTTCTTCCATCTTGAAAAGAATGGTCGAATCAACATCCAAACTGCAAATAAAACGATCGTGGTCACAAACCAAAATTGCCAAGAAGTTAGGGGCATTATAGAATCGCCGAAACAATTGTAAATGTGATAAATGAAGAAACCCACGCAAGAACGGTCATGTACCCCAGTTGTAAAAGAGCCCAGCTCCAAGAACCCGTTTCACGTTTTGTAACCGCTATTGTGGGCAAGCACTGCATAGCAAGAACGAAAAAGACCAGCAAACTAGCGGCTGTTGGTAAAGATAACATCGGTTTACCTGCGTCAGTCTTAGCATGCTCGATTTTCTCAATCACTCCTTCATTTTCTACATCGTCATCCCCTGCCGTGAGCACAGCAAGTGTGGACACAAACACTTCCCTTGCAGCAAAACTCGTCATAACGCCGACTGTCAATTTCCAATCATATCCAAGGGGTCCAAAAACCGGTTGAAAAAACTTTCCAAGTTGACCAGCGAAACTGCCCGCTAATTGTTCCGTATATTCCAGCGAATCTGCTTCAACAAACAACCGCCCTGAAGCATCAAGATTTGTTTCAGCAACAATGGTCGCCTCTTGTCTTAATGCTGTGACATTTTGCGAGGGTTGAATTTTAGGATACGCCGAGAGCCACCAAAGAATGATGACAATTGCAAGAATTACTGTTCCTGCATTTTTTAAAAATACCCATGCTCGATCAACGGTGTTAAGAAACGCTGTACGCAATGAAGGCATTTTATACGTTGGTAACTCTAGCATCATTGGCCTTGAAGTCCCAGGCATAACAGTTTTTCGCACCAAGAGTGCAGTAAACAATGCTGCAAGCGCGCCGAGTATGTAACAAGCAAAGAAAGCTAAACCCGCCAGAAAAGGGGAATCAATAAAAAGAATGCCAACAAGCAAGACATACACAGGAAGTCGTGCAGAACAACTAAAAAATGGAGCCACTAAAATTGTTGCGATTCGATCACGACGATCTGGAACAATTCGTGCAGCCATGATTGCAGGGATTGCACACGCATGAGCTGATAAAAAAGGCACAAACGATTGGCCGGGCAATCCGAACTTCCTTAGCATGCGGTCCATCACGAACGCGGCCCTTGCTAGATAACCAGTATCTTCGAGCAGGCTGATTAAGAAAAACAAAATACAAATTTGTGGTAGAAACACAACCGTCCCAGCAATGCCACCGATGACACCGTCGACGACCATGTCGTGTAAATCACCTGCCGGTAACAAACCGCCCACAAACGTGCCAACATGTCCAAAGAGTACATCAACAATATCCATAGGAAATGCCGCAAGTGTAAAAATCGTCCAAAACAAACCGGCCATAATCACTGCAAAAACAATCAGACCTAATATCGGATGCGTAAATGCTTTGTCGACTCGATCTGTAAACGTACCAATTGCTAACTCACCACCAACACTTGAAGCAATCAACTCATCCGCCCAAGCAAGGACTGCTTTTTTATTGTTAATCGAAGGCAGTGGTTTTGCATCACGTTTCGGTTTATCCAGTGCTTCGTGCAACGCTGCAAGACCTTTTCCAGTCCTCGGGTGGACAGCAACAACATGGCAACCAAGTTTTTCGCCAAATTTTTTAGTGTCAATAGTTAGTCCAGACTTCTGCGCAATATCAACCATTGAGAGTGCAAGCACGCAAGGAATATCTCGGTGCAACAACTCGTTAACGATGATCAAATTCCGACGTAAATTTGTTGCGTCTGCTACGACTACAACTGCTTCTGGTGAATCACACTCAATGCCATCGAGTGCCTGCCTGCAAACACTTGAAAGTTCATCCTTTGCCAGCAAACTATAAATACCAGGCAGGTCTGTAAAGGTTCGCTTTGTATCCGCTGAAGAAGAAGTTCCTCTTCTCGCCTCAACAGTGGAGCCAGGGAAGTTCGCCGTTGCGCTTCGCAAACCACACAGTCGGTTAAATAACGTAGTCTTGCCAACGTTGGGATTTCCCAACAGTAACACAGAGTTGTTTAGGTTTGAGTTCGGCTCTACTTGTGCCATCGATGTATTCGTTAGTTACAAACAGAACCACGCCGAACCATGATTCGACTTGTGATTTCGCTCGAGAGCCCAAGGCGTGTCGCTTCAACTTGAATAATGCAAGGTTGCCCTTGTTGGCACAACTCAAATGAAGCATCTTCATGCAAGCCCATTGCAGAAAGTGCTTCTCGTTCATCATCATTGAGATCTGTTACATGCACGACTGCTCTTTCTCGCTCTTCAAGTTGAGTGAGCGGGATGCATTCGGCTTCAATGGTTGGGCTTGTAAGGGTCATACTGATTTATTACTCTTTGCCAGATGATACTGATTCTCAACTGAGAAGGCAAGAATACCATCACAATTCTCAATGCACAAGCGTATCCTGGATGAACTTGTCGTTTATTTGTCCTCCGCACCAATGCCCTAATAACAGGACTTTAGGCGACTGCGACAATCTTAGACTTTTTGACAAATACCAATGAAGTCGAGATTTTACCCATTGGGATGCCAAACAATTTTGAAACGGCAAAACGGTACGACGCAAGTTGGGGAGCGTAGTGCTTCTTTTTGCTTTCAATCTCAGAAGAATCAACTGAATCTGTTTTCCAATCGATCACTTCTGCCCGTTGCGGTTTTCCTTCATTGTCATAAAAAACAACAAGCCGATCGATAAACCCTTGCACATCGGTGTGCTCTTTCAAAGTGAATTCTGCAAACTGAGTCCCCTTCTCTACCCGAACAGCGAATGCTTGCTCATTGAAAACTGAAACATTACCTTCAGGTTTTGCCAACAACTTTTGCAGAGCACTGCTTCGTAGTGCTTTGGTAAAACTAACCGCTGCTTCGCGAAGTCCTTTTTCGCCAAGAAGAGCTGCATCCTGGGCAGGCGCAGAAACCATCAACGATTCGATTGTTGGTACTACACCCTCAAGCCAATCTATTTGTTCAAACCAATAGTGCACAATTGTGCCCCAGCCAAAACCCACATTCGTTTTACCGTCGAAGCGTTCTGAAATAGCTATCTTCCCGCCACCTTCTAAACTTGATGGCGATGCACTTGCAATCCCGTGTCCATGACAGCAAGCGACCTCCTTCGGTGGCCGAATGATGACTTCACCAATCTGGCTAGGCTTTTCTTCCTCGACGGGTATTGCAAACGTCTTGTACCACTCGGGATCGCTTCCATTTGCTGTCCAAACGATTTTATCTGGGTCTTGTGCTTGCAGCTCACCAATAATCTGAAGGAGTAATCCATCAAGTTTTTTCAAATGATTTGTTGATTTTCTAGCTGGAATGACCATATGCAGAGCGTGCTTCGCACGAGTCATCGCGACGTACAACAGACAAAGTGCGTCATTGACTTGCTGCGTGTGCAATTCTTCACGCATGCGTTTGTACTCTGGAATATCTTTGTCCAACGTATCGCCTGCATACATACCCGCACAAGTTGGTGGTTGACATGGGTCATCGTGCAACTGCATCGCCTTTGGCGCTTTCCAAATTGGCTGATTCAAATCACAAACAACTACTGCGTCAAAGGAAAGCCCTTTTGATTTATGCACTGTCATCACTTGCACCAAAGATGAAGCTGGATCAGGAACTTGCGTTTTCTTAACAAGTTTTACAAACTCCGATGGGCGAAGACCATTTGAAGGACCGATGTCCTTCGAACATGATTCTGCAAATTCAATAAGTTGCCACAAACGAAGTCGTTCACGATCATCAACCGAGTCAATCAACTCTTCTGCAAAATCGCTTACTACTTCTGCGTACCCTTTTGCGTTCAGCCTTCTACGAATAGTTCGACACACTGTTTCAAACGTTTCATCTGCTTTGTCAGACTTCCATAGTATCCCCAAGTGACGACCTAACTCGGAACTGCAAACATGAAATCTTGCAACGGTATTTCCAGGGTCATCCGCCATTAATAATGCAGAGAGAATCACTGTAACCGCTGGAGAATCCGTCAGCGGGTTGCCTCCGAATTCTGAGGCAGGGACAGCGTGCGGTTCATTCGTTCGAAGCGCGTGCACTATTCTCTGGATTTGTTGCTTTGTGTTTCCTCTGACTAAAATGCCAATTTCTGCAGTAGGTGCATGCGAATGAATGTCTGCGACAATTTCAACAACTTTTTCAATCGACAGTGCTAGTTCTGTTTTTAGACCTCTAGGGTCAACTCCCGCTGTTTGTATGACTGCATTCCCTACTTGCCCCGGCTTAGCTGAAACATGATGTATAAAATCATTTTGCCATTCTGAAGCGGCATCACAAGCATAATCATTGAGAAGTTTCGCCTCATGCACCTTTTCAAAAATAGTATTTACAGCGTGTAACACAGGCGAAGAACAACGCCAACTTTTATCGAGTTTCCGAGTTACCGATTCATCGAGACGTTCTGGCAAGTTTCGAAGCAATGCTGGCTCGCCTCCGCGAAATCCATACAGACTTTGCTTTACATCTCCAACGATGAATAGGGAGCGATCACTTTCTGCCTGATGAATTTCATCAACAATAGGTTTAAGTACGCTCCACTGTGTTAAAGAAGTGTCTTGAAATTCATCAATCAACATGTGGTCTATAGAACTATCTAAGCGATATTGTAACTCAACAAGATTCTTCATCACTTCAATAAAACTTAATCGAAATGTCACATCATCAAAGGAATACAACCCCGCTTCGTGCTTTGCTGTTGACCAGCTTTCGTTTAATGAATGCATAAGAGAATGCGTTGCTTTGTTTTTTTCTAGCAACCTATTTGCTAACACGCCAATCGCATGCTGTATAAGAGGCTGCATTGCCGAAACAATTTCGGACTCAATGTCATTTCCGTAATAATCATGCTTGTCAGAGCGAATATTTTTCGCCATACCTGAAGTAACAAACGCTTTCCAATCACAGCGTGCTAATTTATCAATCGCTTTTATCAAATCTGTTGCATGTCGAGCAAAACTTGGTGAACAAGAAGCAAGTGTGTTGATCGCCTTTGCAAGATCAATACCGTTCATGGTGTTGAATGGTTTTCCCCAGAGCCAAGCACTTGGCTCAGTATCCCGAACGGAATTGTATGCCTGTCGTTGCATTTCGCGAAGTGTTTTCCCTACTGGCACTTTTGCGCCCGATTTACTCCAGCGCAGTAATTTGGCGAATTGCTCTGTGTTTTTTGGATCACTCGTCAAAGACGAAACTGTTGAAGAAAAAACCTCGTCCTCGTGCACGCCATCAAGAATAGACCAACCCGGAGTCATGCCTAAAGCATCGCTAAACGACTGTGCTGTTTTAACAAAGAAACTATCAATGGTTCCTATGTTAAGACGATGCATAGAAGAAGTCAGTTCACGCAAAAGCGCTTCGCACCCCACTTGACCATCATCTAACTCTGGAACATGCTGCATCAATTGATGCATTGCATCGGGGTCAAGCACGGCCTGCGCTATTGACTCAAGTATTCGATCACGGATTTCACCCGCTGCTTTTCTGCTGAACGTCGTTGCGAGAATTGTCCTAGGATCAACTCCGCTTTTTACAAGCCGTAAAAAACGAAACATAAGTTCTTGCGTTTTACCAGATCCCGCCAACGCTTCAATAATTTCAAATCTTTCAAACCTCTTCATGCTCAATTATCCCCTTCAAATTCATCAATGATGCTGTTATCCTGGCAAATCCACGCAAAGTCATCGCTGTATTTTGGTGCAGGGTTAGTTGGCACTTCACCAAATTGACCACGCTGAATATCGGAAAGAACTGCATCAATAAATGCGCCCACACCCTCATGCGCTTGATCGGGTAACTCCAGCAAATCTATTCCCGCTTTGCTCTCTTGATCTCCGATTCGAAAATACCCCAAGGATACATTCGCGTCACTTTTGTCATACGAATCAAGCTTACGTATCTTTGGTAGCAATAAGCGATACAGAGGAAGTTGCAGATCAATCCACATACCGTCTTGTTTCTTATAGTGCGCTCCGTTCGCGGTTGGGCCACCCGTTTTATAGTCGAGCACCCGGATTTTCCCTGAATCCTGATGCACATCAACACGATCGATAACACCGCTGACTTCGATCTTTGTCCCATTCACTTCGACCTTCGCTTTATGCTTCTCTTCGGTGCATAAAATACGCCAACCATCCTGCGCACTTTTTGCTTGATGCTTAGCGAATTCCTCAATGCGAACGCGAGCTAGTTCTACTTGAATTCGTATGGCGCCCGAAACAGTTTCTCCAAACATCTCCTGCACTGCTTCATCGAGGCAACTCGACACGTTCTTATATATCACTTGTTCCTCTTCAGAATCTCGTACTGAAGTGTCTATCCCAAAAAGTTCAACTGCCCTATGGACTAAAGAACCAAACAACATTGGATCGAGTTCACTCCCACCTTCTTCTTTTACCCTAAGTTTAAGCACATGCTTCAACCAAAATCGATAGGGGCAAGCAATAAAATCTTTAACAGCTGTTACTGATACTTTTTCCACAGGATCGTGCATATAGTCTGAAGGAGCAGGAACAGGAATCCCACTCCCTTCCTGCTCTGGTATAAATTGCTTTGGAACCTCTGGGTCTTCTCGTTCTATCGAAACAACCAAGCGTTTTGCGCGCTTTGCAAGCACCTTCGCATCTTCGCAACACATCAACAAAGGACTCGGGGTGAGCGGGTCACCCTCAGTATTTTTTCTGCCAACAATCCAAACTAAATCGCCCGATTCATTTCTCATCTGTTGCATCGCTGTAACAGCGTGAGCATCACGGGCAAGCCGGCGGTCAACTGTTTCTAAACCAAGTGCTTCTCGCAGCCCGTCAGGGAAAAAGACGTCTCCGGGATTGTTCCCACCAACTAAATCTGCAGTCATACCAACGACTATCAAGCATGGTGCATCAACAACCATCGATTCTAGCCAGCCTACTGTTTCTATTGATTCTGGATTTGGATATTCTGGAATTGTTGCCTTTTCAAGAATAGACACCAATAGATGAATGATAGTCGGGATATCAACGAGGCCTAATTGCTCTGATACATGTTCAGAAGTGGCATCAAAAGTATCGATTATGGAAAAAACTTTTTGCAACGAAACCAATTTTTGGTCGGTCTTATCGAGCGTTTCCCCCCCGTATACTGCCAGTAGAAACGTGCGGATAGTTGCGGCGCACGAAAGGATGTCCGACCTCTTGTGCTGAATCGAGTTGCATTCGTGTAACATCTCAAATACCTGCTTGTGCAATGTAATGAGCAACTCAATATTGTGTATTTTTCGACCGGGTACTTGCCATGCGATCTCGTCAACAAATTCAGGAACGAATTGTTTTGAGTAATCGTCAAGTGCTTGCAATGTATTGTTTTTCAGTTTCAACATTTTTGCTATGTCAGGATGTCGAATGAATGAAGCGTAAGAGGAAAAGGATTTCGTGGCGATTAGTTTTTCGAGAGCCTGCAACAAGATAACCACAGGCATTTCCACAGCTGCTTTCCCGCCTGCGAATCTGCTTTTTATAGAGTGCCCAGAAAGGTGCCTCTGAATAATTGGAATAAGTTTTTCATCTGTCGAGCCAATAACTATTTGGTCCGATGTGTACTTGTCACTTATTCGGTCCAACTGTCTAATAACTGCTGCCGACTGGCTACTCGGTGATCCTGCAACATGAATGTTTTCATCAGGGATTTCAATAGTCGCATCTAGCCAGTGCGATACTTCGACACAACCATGCGCATCGAAAGAGTTTTGTTCTGTTTCTGGCGCTCGCACAAGTGCGTCAATCGAAACACCAACTTCACGCAACTTGTTTACGGTCTGTACAGCCATACCCGAGAGATCGGTTGCACCAACAAGAATCACGTGCTCAATCTCACCTGCGTCAATTTGCTTATCATCATCAAGAAGCAATAACCGACTCGGTTCAAGAAGTGATAGTCCATCTTTAAGTAACTGCGTTTGTAGGTTCTGTTGCACAACATGCAACGTATCAAACTGTTGGCGTGCAGAATCAGTCAACACCGCCTCTGCGTGCTCTGGCCATGTTGTTTTGTCAGAAGATACTCCTCCACCAGAAAGTGTGGAAAATGCAGAACATACTTGCTTAGCAAGTGCGAACCACGCCACCATATCCGTATCGTGCGGTCTGCGCACACCGACAATTGGATAGAGCTCTTCATGCGCCATTTCTCTAAGGACGCTAGCAGTTGCTATCTGTACCGTTATAGAATCTGCAATCTGAAGCGAAGCATCTATCAGCCGGTCTAAGCACTGTGAAGTCGTTTTGATTGCTGGAGGCACAATCGCATTGTCATTTGCAGAGGCGTTCCCCACTAAAATATTTTGCAATTTTCTCGCAACTTCCTGTCCAGAGACAAGCACAAGTACCTTGCTCGAGGATCCAAGTTCACCATCTAAATAGTGCTCTTGCAACCACTTGGCAACTACAGGTAAAAAAGGTTTGTCCCAACCCAGAAAATGTCTTTGTATAGCATTCATGAAATGGAAGAATACCACAACGCAATCAAAAAGCCTGACCACTATATGTCACCTCAAAACAACTATATAAAGAGAGTGTTCCACGAAATATGCGTTCCAAGCAGACAACTTCATA
>CEOP01111343.1_pt1 | contig 12964 bp, 11 predicted proteins | sample 361301 | NCBI WGS metagenome assembly CEOP01 (sample SAMEA2619548, study PRJEB7988) | marine metagenome | biome: marine biome (ENVO:00000447); feature: deep chlorophyll maximum layer (ENVO:xxxxxxxx); material: "saline water (ENVO:00002010), including plankton (ENVO:xxxxxxxx)" | depth 55 m
TCAACGTGATGCACGATTTTTACTTGGATCTTATGTGTTATTCATTATAATTTCTCTAAGGTTTGCTGCCAGCACTGTTACCTTTTCTGCTGACCTTCTTCCAGACAGTGAAGGTGCTCAAAAATCACTATTAGTTTTGTATGCAGTTTTCCTGGTGATGTACATTGAACTTAGTAATGGAGTAATTCGTTTCTCAATGCTTGATACTTCAATAAGAACAGGGGAAGTATACGTGATGAATGAGAAGAAGGTCTTGAGTCGCTATCAAGCATCTCTGATACTGACTCCTCTAATCGCTGGAACTGTTGCTTTTCTTACTCTATTCGTAAATGTAATCATACCATGGTTTATACAAGTAATAGATGATACTGCTGCTCTAAGAATGTCTGAATCTGTAGAGCTAACCAGTGTCTATGGAGTTGCGTTAGGAACTATGTTAGTATTCTTGGTTGTAGCAGGAATGTTTGCAATTAATCTCCCTCTAAGGATCCAACAATTCAGAGAAAATGCAGATGAATAATCACTCTGCATCTAATAATTCAAACATATCTGTAAGGCACCCTACAGTATGAACTGCCTCACTATCAGGAATCAAAAAATGTATTCCATGTTCTGTCCCTTCTTGATTCATTTCTTCTGGGTGACAATCTTGATTATGTAAGGAAGTAAGAAGTGTAGATCGAATTTCCTGATCAGAAGAAATTCCCTGTCCAAATAAACTTAGTAATGCAATTGGATGACCTAAATCGATTTTAGCTTCAGAATCAAATGATAAAATTGCAGATTCTACTCTTGGAAGATCTTTCTCATCGACCAATACTCTGATACCTGCTTGATCGGCACGGATAGACCAAATTCTAATTCTTTTTTGATGGAGAGACCTACCTAATCCAGTTAAATTTCTAGATAATTGAGAACCAGAACGAACCCTCCAAAGAATATCAAATCGCCTTCTATGACAGACTAAAACACGAACATGAGGGCGCCCTACGGAAATAGAAGGACCAACAAATGTTCCCGGTTCATTTGGTTGGTGTAAAGGTCGAATAATGAGAGGTATTCCGGATTCAACTAACGGATCAATGGCATCAGGATGAAGAAGACGAGAAGAATAAGAGGCGATTTCTACAGCTTCATCATAATTCAAGTAAGGAATTCTACGTCCAGGCATCCCCCATGAAGGATCTATACTTAGAACACCAGGTACATCTCTCCAAATTACTACCGAGGATGCACCAATAGCAGATGCAATACATGCTGCAGTACAATCAGAACCACTTCTTGAGAGAGTGGATAGTACATTATCTGAATCAATTCCATACCATCCAGCACATAATGGAATTATGTCATTAGGAAGTTGAATTAATTCAGTAGTTACAGATCTATCTATTCGGATAAATGGGTCACGCCCTTTTACAATAATTGGAATTTCTTCAGCCCAAAATGATTTACAAATTACTCCACGAGCAATTAAAGCCGCTTCTAAGCAGGTAGTTGCTAATCTTTCTCCAGTTACCAATACTTCTTGTACAGCCCCGGGTGAATCTATTTCATGTAAATTAGAACTAAGAATTTGAATAGCTTCGTCAAATCTTTCTAAATTTGATGAGGTCAATATTTCGGGAGTAACCGCAGAATGATGTGTGCGTATCCAATGGACAAATGTAGGAACGTGTAATCTTCCTTCTTTTGAATCATGAATTGCATCTAAGAGACGATCAGTCACTCCAAAAAATGCAGAAATAACAACAACTGGATTTTGACCAATTTCAGAAATTCTTTCAGCGATTGCAGAAATATCTTGAGACGATTTGAGACAAGACCCACCAAATTTCAACACACTTCTGAATGTGTCTGTGGACTCGACCATACCCATCGGAAGGGGTTCTTACTAAAATGGACGTGTTTTAGTCAATAGCAAGTCAGCAATCAAAAAACGAACTACTCCTTGTACAACAGGAGTCGCTCGAGGGGCAAGAACAGGGTCATGACGTCCTCCTACGACAAGAGGGCGTAATTCTCCAGAAGGAAGATGCAAAGTATTCTGAGCAGTAGGGATACTACTTGGTGGTTTGAAATGAACACTGATTCTAATATCTGATCCAGTAGTAATTCCTCCAATAGCACCATCACCACCTTCTGATTGAATTGGAGTATTATTTTCACCAGATTCCCAAACAGAATTATGTTCACTGCCTCGCATTAATGACGATTTGACACCATAACCAAATTCTACTGCACGAACAGCAGGAATACCAAACAATCCTTTTGACAAAGCAGGTTCTATTCCGTCGAACCATGGATCTCCAATTCCGATTGGTAACCCTCTGACAATAACATCAACTCGGCTACCAAGACTATCTTTCTCTTTACGAAGAAGTTCAATTCGGTCTACAAATCGATCAGCAGCAACAGGATCCATACAATTTAATCGGGACATATTTTCAGTAATAGCTGACGAAAGAAGAACTGATAAATCATCAGTCTCGTCATCACCTAAAGCAGCCATATGGGAAAATACTGAGCAGTCAGCTGAATCTAAGATAGGGCTGACTACAGAACCAGCAGCGACTAGACCCCAAGTAAGTCTTCCAGAATGGCTGCCTCCTCCACGTGGATCTGCTTTACCACCAGTTCGATATTGTTCAACTAAATCTGCATGTCCAGGACGAGGATGGTCTGGAAGAAATTCATAATCTGAACTCCGAACATCTGAATTCTCTGCAAACAAAACCAAAGGCCATCCTGTTGAATACCCTTCATGAACTCCGCTGAGAACCCTTGGAATATCAGATTCACTCCGCTGTGATAGCCCTTTTCTACCTGGTTTTCTTCTTTCAAGGTCACGTTCTATAGATTTTAAATCGATAGGAATTCCAGGTTGTAAACCTTCAATTAAGACTCCTACTCCAGTAGCGTGGCTTTCACCAAAAAGAACTAGAGAGAGTGACTCACCAAGGCGCATGCCCATAAAATCCCCTCACTCTGTACGAATTGCTGTCTCAAAAACAGAGAGGCCTCTTCCGCTTAAAGAATCTAAAATTCGATCTATCGCAGCTTCATTGACGGAGGGTATCATGAAAACAATCGAAGGACCTGATCCTGAAATACCGGCACAACGAGCGCCCCAAACATGAAGATCGTTACAAATTTTCCTTCCAATTTGATCAGCAGTTGAAAGTGCTACACCTCTTCCATTTTCGGTCATTGCATTATCTAATGCACCTTGTTGAATAGCCATCAATGATTTCTGGAAATGCATTTGTGCTCTAGCAAATGATTGGGGGTCTATTTCAGCAGTTCTTTCTCCCCTCTCAACAACGAAAACTGCCCATTCTTCAGGTTCAGGCCATAGTCCTTCTAATGCAATTCCTTGATCAACGGGCACTTGAGGATTTACTACTTTCCAACCTGGAGTAACTGCTGCCCATGTATCATCTACTGAACCAGTAACTGTACATCCAGCAGCAACTTGAGCACGAACGGCTAAATCAACAACTTGAAAAATTTCTAGAGAAGTATCGGTAGCATCTGCGAGAGCCAAGATAGCAGCAGCAGCAACAGCGGAACTTGACTTGAGGCCCATACCCCTAGGAACTTCTGAACGAACCATCCAATGAAATTCTTCACCAAAAGGAAGACCTGCTTCTGTCCACGTATTTCTTACAGCATCTAATAAGCCATGAGGATCGACAATTTCTTGTCTATCAGGGTTATCTCTTATCATTACTTTAGCAGGTAAATCAAGTGACAGAGAAGCACCGTAACCTGCACCTAAAGCATGTAGTAGAGAACATGATCCATAGGCTGTACCTCGACCTAAAACTGCCATAATCAGACCTCCTTGGCCATCGAAGGGACGCCCTTACCCATATGCCTAGCGCTTCCAAGAGTCATTGCCAATACTTTTTCACCAACTTTTAGAGAAGTTACATCGATTGATGTTCCTGAAGAAGTTAGTAAACGAACTGTCTCTGCTTGTTGGAGAAGAATTTGTCCATTTATCCCATTATCTGAACTAAATCGAATCATGAGAAACGGTCGATGTTCAATTTTTACCCTTCCAACTGAACATGAACGAAGTTGCCCATTTACTGAAATTATTGAGACTGACATTCCAGAATGTAATTCTTCAAGATATTGTGTATTTTTATCGTCCGATAACACATAAGCATGTATTGCTCCAGCATTTACTCGAAAAGGCCTGGTAGGTACGTGTGGATTCTCGTTTACCTCGGCCTGAACCAATACCATGCAAGAGGAAAATGAACCGATACAAAGACCCTCATCAGGTTTCATGCGCTCAATTAAATCAATACAGACTCGCTCACCAATTCCACCATCTTCTATTGAATCAATAGTAACCTCAATCATTTCTAAATTTGAATTCTGAACTAATCTCTCATCTCTTTTAGATCGCAATAATTGTGCTTTGGACCACATGTCCTCATCACAAGGAAGTAGTAGGGCATCTACGCCAATTTCTAATGCAAATATTGCTCCCTGAATATCCTCAATACGATTTATTTCAGCACATATTCGAGTACCTGTGCCTGACGCATCTGCAATCAAATTCTCTAAAGGAATCATAGTCCAATCTGGACAATAGACTTGAATCCACTCAACCATGCCCAATAAACTTCGAATTGACTCACGATCAGAATTATCAGAAATATCTTTGCGAACAACACCATCCGAATTTTCTGAAAGGATTCTGTCCGAAACAAATGGGAATCCAGGTGGATTTTTTCCCTCTGACCATATCTCCATATTCGCACCCTAGATTAATATCGATTTTGTACTAGAAATTCTTCAAGATCTTCAGCATGTAAAATTCTCAAAGCTTCATTTACACCAAGGCCGCCATGTACAATAGAACGTAGGGCTAACAACCTATGCAAGGGATTGTCTGAGCCAAAAATCTGACGACCCATACATACACCAGAACCACCTGCATTTATTGATTTTGAAACTATTTCAAGAGTATCTGAGAATGATGAACCGGTACCACCTGCAATAAGTACAGGAATTGGAACAGCAGAAGTTACCTTCTGAAATGATTCAATAGATCCTGTCCATGGTACCTTCACAACATTACATCCCAATTCAAAAGCCACCCGTGCAGCATGTGCTACACCTTTTGTTTCATCCTCTGGATCAAGAATTAAATTTGGGCCTCTCGGGTAAACCATTCCCAAGGTTGGAACATCATTAGTCCAAGAATCAGAAGTAATTTGCCCCATATCATAGAGCATTTCGGGCTCAGCATCATCGCCAAGATTTACTTGTGCTGAAACAGCAACTGCCCCTCTAGAAATCACTTCTTTGACATCACCAATAGTCACTTTAGACTGTGAATTTGGACCACCATGAACTGTTGATGCAGAAAGATGACACACAAATCGATCCCAAGATGTTCGCCTATATTGATGGGTTAAGACGCCTTTCTGCAAAACTATTGCATCAGCACGTCCTTTTATTGCAAAATCAACCACTAAATCCGTTTTATCTAATCCATATTCTGGATATCCAGATAACCCATGGTCCATCGGAATCCATACTCCTCGACCTCTAGGAAGAAGCTTAGAAAGAACGTCGGAACAACTGTTACTGGGTTCGTTCATGGCCTTCCCAAGAGTCAAGCACTATTGAGTTCTCGTCCTCATCCTCTAATGATGAATCTTGAGATTCAAGCCAATGAGGCAAGGCGCTGATATATGTGCCTATGATATTCGACTCTGCATGAACTAAATGCTCAGCAATAGTAGACCTACTAAGATTAGAACGGATGGCAATATCTTCTAATTTACAACCCCTAGGTGCATTATACCAACCTAAATCAAAAGCAATTCTGAGAATTTCTTGTTGTCGTTTTGTAATTAGACCCGGCGCTAAATCTTCAGGTTGAACACCACCCGCTGAAATTCTATCGGGCCTAAGAAATGTGACTAATCTATCCTTCTTTGCTTTTACAGCACTTCTACTTCCTCTAATGATATAGGTAAAACCACTGGAATCCAAACGAGTACCTGGCCTAATAATGCAAGATATTGAGTTCAACATTAATTTGGCGAATGATTCAATCATTGAAATAATCAAAACATAGGCATCATCGGAGGAAGAGGGTTCAGCCAGAACTTCTCTAACAATAAACATCGAATTTCTTTGAACATCATCTAAAGAACGATTAGGTTTCAATTCTAATCTAGCTGAGACTACTAAACTGTTCGATGTTTGTTCTAAAACACCTAAAATTGTCGCACTTTTACAATTTTCCAGAATAGGGGCTAATAGAGGTTGAAGCCTGAGACGATCTCTGCGCCAGAAAAAGGTAACATCTCTAAGCCCAGATACCATATTTACGGGCATATGTCATAACATATCAATGAAACCTATAGTAGTTTAAGGAAGTAAATAGACATATTTTAGATTAGACTATTAGATAGTAATTTTTGGCCATATTTAGTGATAAGATGGCTCTGCTGAATATGGTTGAACTAAAAAGACACTATGAAACACCTGCTGGTGTTGTCAAAGCACTAGATGGAATAAATTTGGAAATCCATGAAGGTGAACGAGTAATTTTACTGGGTCCATCTGGGTCAGGAAAAACTACTCTGTTGAATTGCCTTTCCGCTCTTGATAGTCCTACTGATGGTTCGTATATCTTTCAAGGAAACGAGGTTCCTAGAAATAGTTCTGAGAAAATGACTTCATTTAGAAGAGAAAACATAGGATATGTGTTTCAATTCTTTAATTTATTACAAGATCTAACTGTCTTAGAAAATATTCAATTGATTCAAGAACTATCTGGCAAAAAAAATCCAAAACGAGCAAAAGAACTCCTCTCACTAGTTGGTCTGGAAGAAGAGATGGAAAGATTTCCAGGAGAGATTAGTGGAGGGCAACAACAACGAGTGGCTATAGCAAGAAGTATAGCAAAAAAACCAACTCTACTGTTGGGGGATGAATTGACAGGAAATCTTGATACTGAGACTTCACAGAAGGTGATGCAAGCTCTTGTCGAAGCATGTGCCAAGGAAAAAATCACTGCTGTTTTTGTTACCCATGATGAATCCCTGGTAGAATATGCTACGAGAGTAATTCGAATTGATAGTGGAAAAATCATGTCTGATGAAACAGTTGCTAAAATTGAGGGTTGACTCATGTCAGCACTTCTAAACAAAAGACTCGCAAGGAGTCTTTGGCGAATGAAACTCCGCTTATTTGCTGTAATCAGTATGGTTTTCGTAGGCGTATTTGCAGGAGTTACTTTTGGAGGATACGCTGCAAACTTGGAAACAATGTATGATACTATTTACGAAGATTCAGAAACGGGAACCAACCTTGCTGACTTATGGATTGATAATCAATCCGCTGTTTGGTCATCTGAACAAGTCAGTGGATTTTGTGATTCTTTGAGGCAATCATGGCCATCCACATCTGCATCTCTCGATTCCTGTGAGGGCAGAATGATTCTCAAGGGTGCATTGTTTCATTCAAATGAAACCGGTGAATATATCATTAATTCAGTATGGCATGGAATTCCAGAAAATGCAGATATTGACAGGACATGGTTCCCTGAAGGAAACTCTACAATTGGGGGGAGAATTGCTCAATCTGCAAATGAAATTGTGATAGATGCACACGTTACTTCTGCTCTATCAATTGAAATCGGAGATGATGTAAGAATTGGAGTAGGTAATGGAAGCCAAAACTTTACAGTTGTTGGTATCGCTTTTCATCCAACTAACATTTACTTGACACCCGAAGGATCTCTTACCCCTCCAGAACTAGGACAATATGTCATAGGATATCTATCAAATGAAGGAATAGAGAGCTTAAGTGGACTAGAAAGTGGTTCAAGTAATACAATTATGTTAGACATTGAAGGAACTCCAGACTTTGATCTTTCTACTACAGTTGAATACGAAGGTCAAGAGATTGATGATATTAAGCCAATTGTTAATTCTTCTATGTCAGAAAATGAAATGGATGGAAGAGTACGAGATAGAGGGCAAAATGATGCTGTTGAATTTATGCGTCTTGATCTAGAAGGGACTCAAAAGAGTGTCACTCCAATCACTATAATGATTGGTTCAATTGCTGCAATTACGATTGTACTAAGTCTTCAACGTTTGATTCAAAGCCAATCACGTGAGATCGCTATTCTCAGAACTCTGGGGGTTCCTAGAACTTCTTTAATGACTGGATATTTGATTGCACCGTTAGCAATTGGAGCAGTTGGGTGTGGATTAGGTGCTCTAGCAGCTCCATCAGGAGTAAATAGTATGTTAGACTTGTATCAGGGGATAATAGGTATTCCAATCATTGAAAGAACTATTCCTTTGAATTTGTATATGTCTCAGATTGGATTGGTTATGTTACTTGTTTTCATTTCAGGAGCATTTCCTGCTTGGAAAGCGACAAGAATCGAACCATTGACGATTTTAGGTGGACAATCTGAAATTCGTGTAGGATCTAGTTTACTAAAACGTCTAACTGGGTGGATGCCCACTATGCTTGGACTTTCGATTAGATCAAGTGTACGTAAACCAATTAGGTTAGGACTAACATTCCTTGCGGTAGGAATATCCTTGATGTTAGCTGGATCTATACAAATGATGACTGTTGGGCTAACTGATTCAATCGTAGGAGGATTGGAAGAGGACCAAACTTGGGATATCCAGGTATATGTCCAACCTGGAGGAGAAGAAGATGTAATCCAATGGGCGGTTGACAATAATGCTGTTTGGGAAGAAATTATTGAGATGCCAATTGGAATATTAGAAGATACTACTGGTATGCAGCGTACATTTACTCTCGTCGCTCTTCAAGGATATGGAGAAGGAGAATCAATGAAAAATGTTGAAATTATTGAAGGAAATTCTCCAGAAGATATTGAAAGTGAAATCCAAGTAATGATGGATGAAGGTTCTCTAATAATGAATGGTTGGTCAGTAGGTGAAAGTCATCAAATTCTGATTGCAGGAACAGAAATTGATGTGAAAATTACTGGTTCAATTCGTGGGGAAGTTGCTCGAACAATGTTCTTCCTTCAATCCGATCTATCATCAATTGTAGGAATGAATGCTACATCAGTATATCTAGACTTACCAGAAGGAGTTAATGTCGATGATTCTCTTGGTATGATGTCTAGTGGAATCGTAGATCGTCAAAGTCTACTGAATGGAATTAAAGCTCTTCTTGAACAACAAACTCAGATTCTAACCGCAGTAATGGGCCTAGGAGTTTTATTCACTTTAGCTGTAATGTTCAACACCATGGTAATGAATATCGCTGAGCGTGACTTTGAACTTGCTACTCTTAGAGTTCTTGGGGCATCTACTATTGGTATAGGGACTATGTTGACCTTTGAGAGTCTTCTTATCGGTTTCATAGGTGGACTAGTTGGTATTGCTTTTGCCTTTGGTGGAGCAGTTGGTATGGCTTCATCATTCTCCACTTGGGCATTCTACTTCCCAGTAATTTTAGTTCCTAGTGTAGCATTCGAATTAATGTCAATTGTAGTTGTCATTGCACTGGCAATGGTTCCAATTGGAATTTGGAGAATCCGAAGAATGAACCTAGTTGAGAAAGTTAAGGATTTATCTCAGTAATCAGCCCTCAGACGCTAACACCATTTGTTCTTGAGCACTCTTAGCACTTGCAATCCTAGTCTTCAGTAGTTCTCTTTGTCGATGTTGCTTGTTGGCCCTAACGTGAAGCATTGCCATCACTACCACTAACCCAATAATAACTGGAAGTAATGCTTCGGCATGATATCGTTCCATAACTTCAATGATTCCACGTGCAGTATATGCCCACGTAACAGAAGCAGCAGTTCCCCCAATTAGACATGCTGAAAGAACTGTTTCAAATCTCATTCGGGCAACTAGTCCTAACATTGCACCTACTAAGACACCGCTCGCCATGAATGGAATCCAAACGAAAACAATGAGTCCAAAGAAACCATATCGGTCTATTCGTCTTCTATTTTGATGCGCGATGAATTCTACAGAAGATAAGATATCTGCAACGAATTCGTTTTGAAGAAGAGTTCCGGTAATTCCCTCTTGCTTGGCCACAAATGCTTCAGTTGCGACGGTCTCATCCCCTTCTTTGACACTTAATTTCTCGGCACGACCTGCTGCGACTCGATCCGCTCTAGTATCTACATCACTAACGGCACTGACAATTATCCTTCTATCCCCTAACATTCCTCCTAGCTTAGCACGAATTGTGTTACGAAGTTCTCGTTGAACATCCTCATAAGAAAATGAGTTTCTAAAGAATGATAAAATCTGGTTTCCTGGACGATAATTAACACGAAGATAGACTGCGAAATCATCAGATGTAACATTATCTTTCATGTGGTGCAGAGGTTGTTCCGCAAACCATCCTCGAACAACTTCACGGATACTGTCATCTATTCTTGCAAAATTATTCAAATCAGTGAAGAATGAAGTATAATCTTCAACAGGCCCTTCAATTGATTCTAATCCTTCTCTAATACTTTGGTGAACGCCGCGACGATCTTGTAATGTCTTAACATCTAATTCAGTACTCCTCATATCCCCAAATACCGCAAATTCGCTGAGAATATCTTTCAGCAATCTAGCACGAACGGATTCTCTATCAGAAAATGAACGGTCTGTATTTTCATAACTAACATGGATACTAATGATCAATGGCTTAACTTCAATCTCAGTCATTTCTGAATTATATCTAAGATGAAGCCCCTCGCAAGTAGATTGCAACGTTCTATCTATCAACCGAGACGTCTGTTGATCAGACAACAAATCGTCATCATCTCGATGATATAGTCTGTACATTAGTGGGTATTGAATGAATAAGAAAACAACTGACATAAACAAGGATACGAATGCCATCCACCAAGGTGGTACACCAGCGGACCCACCTGCCAACATTGCAGTTTCTCTGCCCCCTGCCCATTCAGCTCCCATCAACGCAATTGACCAAGTGCCTAATGCCTGAACTGTCCAACAAGCACGTGCCTCTTCGTCAATTAATTCAATTCCCTTTGAAACCGAAGCTTCTGAAATACCTATCAAAGAAAGGAAACCTCCAGTCTCAATATCCTTCACACGCACCTGACGTTGCGCATCAAGTACAGATTTCTCCCCAATCAAAGCAGTCTGATTTTCATTTGTAAGATTCAAACCGGTCGTATTGTAAACCTTGATGATTAAAGTATATTCGGAATCAATGACATCATCAGTATCTAATCGGATTTCGGTTTGATTCAAAGAACCATTGTGAACCAAAGGATCTTCTTGGACAAGATCCCTAGGGACATTTTCCCCTACAGGCTCAACTAATCTTGCATGAATAACAATATTCTCTGGACCCATATTATACAATCTCACTCTCATATCATGATCTTCATCTACCCAAATGTTGAGCCATGCAACTCCAGTTCTATCCTCGCATTCTTCTCCAGGATCTAATAATGAACCTGAAAGAGATTGGTCAATAACAATTGAATCAGCCATTACTACACCGGTTGAAGAAAGGAGAATGATTGCTCCGAAAAACATAGCAGTAACTAAACCAAAGGCCAAAGTCTTCCCTTCTGGGCCACTAAAAAATGGTCTTTTTACCCCTTCTCTACGCTCACGAATCCGATCTAATTCTTCGTCTATCTGTGAGAAATCAATTAATGATTCATCAAGTTCTTCTTCGGATGAAATTTCAGGAGGTTCGGACGCATCAATATCTCCATTGATGGCATCATCCTCTCCGCTCATGGGCGATGCTATACCTTACCCCTCATATCGGTTTTGTAAATTATAGGAAGAAACATCTCTTCAAAAGAAACATATCGATGAGAAAACATGGATTTAGTAGATTTTTTCTTAGCGCCCAGAAAAGATCATCGCGGTTGGGATACGCCTAGCGAAGCATCCCGAATTCTATTATTCGTAGTACTAATTTCAGTTTCAATTTGGGCATGGCCAATTTCTGAAGGTCGAATTATGATTTGGATTGGAATAATACTTCTTTTTTCAACAGGGATTCTTACAATTGGATGGTGGATCATAGCATTGATTTCAAGAAACAGAAAGCCAAGAAAACTGACAACATCGGTCTCTGACAATTAAGAAATACAATAGAATTCATGAAGTAGTCAGAATAATACCGCTAATTGTGTTCAAGTATCGAGACTGCGGCATTCGTGATATCCCTTCGATGTGGGAAATCAATGAACAAGGACTACCAGGGACTGGAAAGGTTACAAAAAAAGAAATTTCTCACTTAATGGATATTTCAGAAGTTTGTATTGGTGCATTCCATGACAAGGATCTTGTTGGTTTTGTGATATGTCTTCTCCCTAACACGAATTATGGTAGCTTGAACTATTCTTGGTTCAATGAAAGATATGAGAAATTCATCTATGTTGATCGTATAGCAGTAGATACACAGTTTCGTGATCGAGGAATTGGGTCTAAATTATACCAAAGAGTAATCCAATATTCAACTGAACATAAAATCTCAATTACTGCAGAGGTTAGCTTAGAACCACCAAATCCAGGATCAGACCGATTCCATATTCGTCATTCATTCAATTCAGTTGGAGAATTCCATCAGGAGAATAAATCAGTCACCATGTACATCAGAGATTACCAATTAAACAAGAATGGTAAAAACACATAATACACAATTGGAATAGAAACTAAGGAAAAGAGAATCGCTAAGGCAATATTCCATTCTTTTCCTTTCTCAGACTTAGTAGAATCCTCCCCTCGTGACTGTTCCCAAATGATTTTCTTATCATAATGAATTGCATCAAAAATAAAAGATATACAAAAAAATACGACGAAAGAACTGCAACCAAAGATGAAGAGGAAAGGATAAACCAAACTCAAGATAATTGAAAGAAATAAACCAGTTAAACCAATTGCAATTGAAAGACGATGCAATCGATGATATATTTCCCCAT
>CEOP01189528.1_pt1 | contig 12961 bp, 9 predicted proteins | sample 361301 | NCBI WGS metagenome assembly CEOP01 (sample SAMEA2619548, study PRJEB7988) | marine metagenome | biome: marine biome (ENVO:00000447); feature: deep chlorophyll maximum layer (ENVO:xxxxxxxx); material: "saline water (ENVO:00002010), including plankton (ENVO:xxxxxxxx)" | depth 55 m
AGATGGACCCTTCTCTCGATTTTTTTTCTTTACTTCTTTGTCAACGTATTTCTCGAAAAGTAAATTATGTGTTGACCAGGTGGAAGGAGATAGAGGAGGGAATATTTGAACATGTGGACGTATCCGCGGCGTCGACGCCGCTGTTATCGAATTATCACTACTTCCTTCTTCTTCTTCTTCTTCCTCTTCCTTTTCTGGGTCCTTCCCATTCGCGCCGAAGAGCGAGGAGAACTCGTTGTCACAGACGGAGAAGTACAAAAAAAAAAAAAAACATTGTTGATAAGAAAATTTCCGGAGGATGTTTCCGGGACGTTAAAAGGCATGTGGCACGCTTCATCATCGAAGTCGTCCTCCACGCCTTTGCGTGAAATTTCGAATAAAAGATACTACACCAGCGGTTCGAAAGGAGTTTTTCAGTTGCAGATGCGACAACAGAAAAACGAGTCAAAAAACAGTTGTTTTTGGGTAGAAGGAGACTTGTTGCTGCGAACGACTTCATCTCCGGTCATGCATGTAAATTTTGCTGGAGTGTACCTTAACGCCACAGGGATAGTTCACGCTCACGGACAGAGCAGAAATCTAGAGCACGTATCCTTGGAAAATTCAAACGAACAGCGTTTCTACCAGTCAGATTTTAGAGAGGCACTCAGAACTTCGGCTTCAGATTTAGCGTGGGAAGTGGCACAGAAGAAGGATGCAAGCAAGACAAGAAACGAGGATAAAGAAGCTAATAACGATACAGGAACGTCACTTTATGATGCAATGCGTCGTCGCCAACGATTGAACTTGTTACTTTCGGGACCATTGAACACCACAGCTTATCCTTCTACATGTGAATTTGCACTTAAGTTATTCATCGAACCAGGAAAATATTCACTTCCTGAAAAAGTTGGAGATGATGCTGGAGTGAAATCAAGATTAAAGATTAGTAAAGGCGTATACCGACCTCGTAGAAATGTTTTGCCTGATGCCTCCTTCGATGCTGTTATTACAGGGACCTTAGTTTCTGAAAACTGCGGCTTTGAATTTGTTCTCAATGCAACAACTTTTAAGATGCAAGAGTATTACGCAAAAGCAACCAACTATGGATACATAGCGATAGCGATTGTTCTGTTTCAGTTGTATGTCTTGGCGAAACAAGTTGAGTATGCGGGTAATACGCAGAGTTCTTTGTCAAAGCTCTCTATATTATCGCTTGGATTCCAATCAACTTTGGATGCCTATCTTTGTCTCGGTCACTTGATCTCAGGAATTGTTGTCGAAGAAATATTTCCATCTTTTGCCTGCCTAGCGTTTTTAGAATTTATGATGTTTTCTGTGTTTGAAATGCGCTTACTGTTGCACGTTTGGAAAATACGAAACACTTCAAATAATAGTAGTTCTTGGATAGACTTACGAAGAGAGCTCTCCGCTTTGTATGGGAAATTCTATGCCGGTTTCTTTGGCGGTGCATTCTTGATTTACATGTTGCAAAATTTTCAGACATTTTGCGTTTTATTGTTATCCTCATATTGGGTACCGCAAATTCTATGGAATTTATACTCGAATTCGAGAAAACCTTTCACACCGATGTATATAGGGATAATCAGTATAACTCGAAGTTTTATTCCGCTATACTTTTATGGATGTCCGAAAAATTTTGCGGGAATGGAACCGAATTATGTCTTGTGTGCTCTCGTCACTTTATACGTGTCTATGCAAGCGTTAATTTTACTCGCTCAACATTACGTTCATCCTCGAGTTATTACATTCAAATTAACGAAATGGCTACCAGAAGTACATAATTATCATAAGAATTACATGGGATTCGGAGATTGCTCTATTTGCCTAAGTAGTCTTAAAAGTAGTACGTCTCCAGAAATGCAAATGCACGCGCCCTGCGGTCACATTTTTCATGCGCATTGTCTTCGTAGATGGATGGACGTGAAATTAGAATGCCCGACTTGCCGTGCGAAATTGCCACCAATGTAGATATAGCCTCGAGAAGTTGACCCCATCTAACAGAAAGTTGATTGGAAGAGACAAGTACCCTAGCCAACTAGTTTAGCTAGTCTAGTCTAGTTTGTCATATATACTCATTATTCTAATGCCATCGCTGCTTTTGGATTAAACCAACCCCCTAGAGCTCCAATTATAGATACAGCTGTGTAACCATAAGCTAAATGAGTGGCCGATAGCTGAGCGCCCCCCCAATACGTCGTTAGAAATGCACCTATACGCGCAATCATGTTACCATATGAATGTCCCGTTGCGCGAATCTCTACTGGATATGCCTCCGCACTAAGTAGCCATGACGCTGATCCAGATATTGGCGCAGCTGCTCGGGCAATCATAGCAAATACTAAAGGTAATGGTACATTTGGCGTAACTAACAGTGGGAGCGCTAAACCAAATACAAGAAATGAAACCGTGCAAACCTTTCCACGCGATAAAAAATCAACCATGAAAACTCCTATAATGGTTCCGCCAATCTCTCCGAGACACGAATATATAAGTTCTTTAAATGGAAACCTTTCGGACTTTGGAACGTGTAATACTCTAGGCAGAAATAAGATTATTCCGTAATAACAAAAAGTTTGCGCGAAAGAAGTAAGCCAAACGCAAACTGTTGCAAGAAGATATTTTGGCTTGAATAAATCTGTCATGCTTGCGTGATGTTCTTCCTCATCTTCCAACTTGAACGGTTTCATCTCTGATCTATTTGTTTTTGCTATCTTGTCCATAATAGTCTCCGCTTCTGCTGCTCTGCCTTTAGCGAGCAGCCACGAGGGTGACTCATCGAGAAAGCCAAGAAACAATAGCGAAAGAACTGGTGGTACAGACGCTAGGAGAGTAAGATACCGCCAACCTCGCGAATCGAGAACAAAATAAGCTAGCTCAGTAATCAAGATACCACCGATGGCAAACCATACCCAAATTGACATCAACACTTGTCCTCGAATTTTATCCGGACAAATCTCCGCAAGCAAATCGTACGGCACTGAGAAACCCCCAATACCAACACCAACTAAGAAGCGCATGGAGACGAGAAAATACACGCTTGGTGAAAAGGAGGAAGCGACTCCGAATCCAGCGATCAATGCGATGGATAAAATGAAAGCAGGCTTCCTGCCAAATCTATCACCAAAGATTCCAAACGCAGAGCAACCGACAATTTCTCCTGCAAAGACAGAAGCTGCGATAGAGCTTGCTTGAATTGGGTTCAAATGCCACTCCTTAGCCGCGTCGATGCTCATGAATGCTAATAGATTCACCTCTACGGATTCAGCCATGAGGCAAAAGCCTGTGATTAAGAAAAGTATCCAGTGATATTTACCCCAGCCAATCGCGTTTTTTGCATCATGGAGCGTGGATGTCACCGCCACCGCTCCGGCAGAGGAGGAGGAACGTGCTCCCTTTCGCATCTCCTTTTTTGTTGTGTATCCGAAATCGCGCGCCTTAGTATTATTATACCGACAGTTTCCTCGCTCGCTCGCTCTCGCTCTCGCTCTTTCTCTTTCTCTCGCTCTCGCTCTCGCTCTTTCTCTCTCTTTCTCTCTCTTTGCACTCTCTTTTAAACGCGGTGGCTATCAATCGTTGCTTTCCACTCAAGAGACTCTTTCTGTAGACGATCGTCGATGTGAAGAAGAGGTTCTCTTCTGTTATGCAAAAGAGGGCGCGGGTCCCATCTCCACCAACGAAAAAAACAAACACCAAATGCCAAAAATGCCAAATGCCAAATGCCAAATAACGGATCAAAGCAAAAAAAAACAAAAAAAAGAAATCGCAAACAAAAACACAAAACAAAACAAAAACAAAAACAAAAACAGCCAATCCCGAGAGGAGCGAGGAATGAAACCAACGAGCGATAGAAGTGAGCGCAGCGTATCTCCATAAGAGGAGACCAGAGCGCGGAAAAAAGAGAGCGAATATAAAGAAAGCACCTTCGCCCCGCGCGCGACCGAATAGAATATAATCACTCGCCGTTGGTCTTCTTTGGCGTGGTGCCTAAAACATTTTTGAATAAAAGGAAGATGAAAAACGTTGCGGGTGAGGATATGCGAGGACGCAAATCGTCGAACAACGTTTTGCGCGATGATAATGCGGTGATATTGAAGAATGCTGATGATATTCGCTCACCCATAATGAATGACGAATCAATCGATGGTTCGGGGGGTGATTTTATATCTCTCACTCAAGCGATGGAGAAGAGCGAAAAAGTCTCTTACGGTTTCGCAGCGAGTTCAAAAAATGTTACGTCACAATCTGAAAGATCTCAGCCAATATGCTCGTCTCCTCAGAAGAAAAATGCAACTTCTGCGCTGGATCGGTTGCTTTGCACAAACAGCAGACGAAGAGAGGGTAATAATAATAGTAGATTAAATATGGAAACAAAGAGTTTGGTTTCAGACGAGGTTGTTGTCGAGCAGGAGCAGCAGCGGCGTAAAGTTGGAGCCCTTGGTGATCTTAACGAGTACAATAGAAACATAGAAAGTATTGAGCCGCCCCTGGAGCTTGTTAAAGTACCTTCTACAACTTTAGCGCGAGAGTTTGGACCAGATTCGAAAGAAAAAAAGAAGAAGAAAGAGGAGGAAAAGAAAGTTGGACTGCGCGTATCGTTTCCAGCGCCTTCGCTAAGTTGGGGGAATGCAGAGGAACAGGTTTTTGCTCACGATAACATAAGAACAACAAAGAAAGAGCGGCGGTCGATTGCTAATAACGAGAAGAAAAGAAAAGCAACCTCCAACGGAGCACCATCGTTTACGGTCGAGGAAGATCACACTTCCAAGAAGTCTCCATCAAAGGAGTTCATGGTAGAATGGGATGATGACGAAGATGATGAAATTATAGAAAACCATCATATATATTTGAACACTGACTCCGCCGTCGCTGTTGAAAAAGCAACACTTGAAAATCATGCGACAAACGCGTCTCGAGTAGCGAGTGCATTGAAAATAGATCCATCAGATATGAACGTTCAAGAAAAGATGATGAAAAAGCTTGAGAGAATTGATGCGCAAGGCTCACGTATAGCTGCACAAAGAATCATTCGCATACAGAAAGATGACAGCATTTTAATTTTGCATGTCGTTTCATGTCGTAAATCTAGCAATTCGGAACAACCAAAGATTATAACTTTGAAAGATCATTGGGTAGATATTCAAGTCCAAGTGAATGACCTAATTCGTATCCATTCAATAAGCAAAGGAAACGAGATTTCCGGAGACTGCGAAATCACCGCTACCAATGGTCTTATCTTAATTCTTCATCCTGAGCTTTTACTGTCCGCAACCATGCTTGGAGGATCTTTTCAATGTTTGAGAAAAGCTTTTATAAACACTGTCGTCGGTGATGGTCCTGGCGGAGATGCATCTGAAGCTGCTACATTTGGAACTCTCCTGCACGAACTTGCCGAAAAATCGTTATTAAATTCAGGCTCAAGTATTATGTCAAATAATCTCACAGGAATGAACGAAAAGCGTATGGAAGATTTTATCGTTGAATTGGCCCGCAAAAGTGCTCTAGATTTATACGCCATCAACAAAACAGTTGACAACTTTATCGAGCATGCCAGAAATGTCATCTCAGGTGTCGAAAAATGGTCAAAAAAATTGACAGCATTATCCCGCAAGGCCAGGATAATGGCAAGGGATCTTAGTTCGAAGATGAGTATTGCAAATGGAAACGAAGAGCAATTAGCAAATATGAGAGAAGAAAACAACCGTCGATTTAATCAGCCCTGTGGAGGCGTGCATGTAGAAGTCCTCAAGAATGGAACGAGTAATTCAAACGTTTTAGAAGTTTCAGAAATCGTGGATATTGAAGAAATAATTTGGGCTCCAAGATTGGGATTGAAGGGGCAAATAGACGCGATTGCTGAAGCAAGAATAAGGAATGGTAAGCAATCGACCGACATTAAAGTTGTTCCAGTTGAGCTTAAGACCGGTAAATGGAAGGACGTTGTTGAACATGGAGCTCAAGTTTTATTATACACATTGATGATTGGTGAGAGATATTTTCAAACTCCAGGCGCTTCTCCGTTCGGTGTATTGCACTACACGAACGATGATCAAAATGAAGAAGGTAAAACAACGGTAATTGAACGGACGAACTTGGAAATTGCATTTCTCATGCATCAGCGTAACCGTTTAGCTGCGGCGTTGCAGCCGCGAGATGACGAGGCTTTCCCCGATCAAAGCGGGATTCTGTATTCAGCTGAGAATATGATGGAGAGAGCGGAAAGCCCACAGGTCCGTAGTAAGTTAGCTTCTGGAATTCTGCCGAACATGTCGCCAAGTAGTTGGTGTGAACGTTGCTTTCAACGCGATAGTTGCTTTACATTGCACAAATCTCTAGAATCTGGGAATGAGCGAACTTCTGGATTACAAATCTTTTCTGCAAGCACGGATCATATTACAAAATCTCATTCAGAGTGGTTGAATAAATGGATTCGACTTGTTGACCTTGAATCGAGCGCTTCGCAAGGCAAAAGAGCGACGCCATGGATGGATGTTGAAGTAGTTTGTTCCAGAAAAGATGGGATTGCAAAAAACGGATTAAAATTGATTCATCACAATATACAAAAAAAAATATCGTTGACCCCAGAAGATGGTACGCCAAGACGAGATTCTTTCACCGGGGTATCACCGGGAAATATTGTAAATGAAGATGAATGGTTTCACGAGTTTATAGTCACGGATAGGTCCAATGAGCAGTGCTCCCTATCTAAGTTTAGTCCTGGAGATAGAGTCGTTCTTTCTCGCAACGATGGCTTAATGGTTACTGGTCGTGCCACGATCGAAAAGGTCGAGATTAACCATAACATACTGTCTCTTGTAACGTCCCGACCTCTTCGAGTGCAAAGTGACGACCATATATCGATACAGGCATCATTACCAGGTAGTGCGAACTCGGTGGAATTATGGCGTATCGATCGTGATGGCGCTGGTCATGCCATGGCGGCCCGGTCTCGTGCAAATTTAATTGCAACTCTTGCTAAGGATGTCTCGCAGAATCAAAATCAAAAGATAATGCACATTCCATCCGAAACCCGAAGAAGAATAATAGATTTCGAGGAACCAGTCTACGAAAAATTTGCTTCTATAAAGTTACCAGGAAGGTATATGAACGATTTTGCGGAATTCAAACGAGATTACCTAAACATTGTCGCCGATTTGAACGAGGAACAGCGACGTGCGGTTGAAAAGGTTGTCACTTGTTCAGATTATGCTTTGGTTCTTGGCTTACCTGGCGCAGGAAAGTCGGAAACTTTGGTCTGCTGTATTCTTGTCCTTGCGTTATTGGAAAAGCGCGTTTTAATCACTTCTCATACGCACAACGCAGTTGACAACATTTTAAAGCGTTTACCCTCGAAAGGATGCGAAGATTTTATTAGAATTGGAGACGATGAATTCAAAGTTCTCAGAGAAGTTCGAAGATATCGTCTTGGAGGTCAGCTTTGGGATTCTAGCTCGTTTGATGCGATAAACTATGCTTCCAAGAAAGCTCGAATCGTTGGTGCTACATGTTATGCTTTGAACCATCCATTCTTTGCTCGAAAGGAGTTTGACATTGTTTTAGTCGACGAAGCTGGTCAGTTGACATTACCAGCTATATTAGGTCCTTTATTATTATCCAAGACGTTCGCTTTAGTAGGTGATCACCATCAACTGCCTCCATTGATCACTTCTGAAATTGCAAGACGCAGCGGTATGGAATATTCATTATTTGCCCAACTGTGCAATAAGCATCCGAGCGTAGTCTGTTCTTTAACATCTCAATACAGGATGAACGAACCATTAACAAAGCTGCCAAACGCACTGACTTATGATGGTAAGTTAAAACCAGCGAATGATGTCGTTGCAGATAAAATGCTGATGGTCGAAGAAGACTTCGATGCCGAGGCTAGGAAAACCAAGTGGTTGATGAATGCAACGTGCGAACAGCCAAATAAAGCGGTCATTTTTCTTGATACAAGCGCAGAAGAAATAGTGCAAGATCAGACGAGAGAGAGTTCCGATGAGCGACCGGTAAACAAGGGGGAACAGCGTCTCGTTCTTGAAATTGTTCGAAGTTTGATTCGCAGAAAAGTTGAAGCACCAAAAATAGCAGTCTTGTCACCTTTCAATGCGCAAGTTGATGAAATTTCGGAACTCCTAAAGACTGACGAAAAAATACGCGATGTAGAGTCCTTAACTATCGATAAAGCACAAGGAAGAGACTTTGACGCGGTCGTAATATCATTCGTGAAAAGTAATCCTCGAAGAGATACGACAGAGCTACTAGAAGATAAAAGACGCTTGAATGTTGCGATAACTCGAGCGAAGTCAAAGTTGATTTTGATTGGGAACATGCAAACCTTGAGAGGTAGCAATGCTATGAGTAAGATGTTGGATGTCGTCGCATCTGAGAAGATGATCGAGCCCGTGGACAACTCATTCGTAAAACTCTTTCTATAAAGAAAATACATACTATTTTTCTCCCTGCCTGATTTCCTGAATTTCTTGTGCAAGGATTGATTTTGTTCTTTCACTGAGTCCTTCTATTTCTTTTCGAAACATTTCTTCATTTTCATCCACTTCCGATGCTCCGCTATCGTTTCGATCTTGTTTTTCTCTCAAAGGGCGCAGTCTCATTTTGGTTTTGGATTTGTATTTTTTCTCCTTCAAAGTCCGCGCTTTCAAACGCCGTTTATTTTCCTTCTTCTCTGCATTTGCTCGTCGTCTGAACAGTATAATCGAACTAATGAATTTCAAAATGTCTCCTCGCCCTTCTTTACTCACGCTCGAAGTCTTGATGATGCTTGGTAATCTATGCCACGTTTCTTCTAGTCTATTTTGTAAGGCTTCTATGTTTTCCTCCACAGAAGGAGCATTCGGCCCTTTCTTTCGATCACACTTTGTGAACACAATTGTGAACGGTATGTTGTTCCCTATCAAATAGTTTGCGTAGTCTAAGTCTTTATCTTGCGTTTCTACGGAGGCATCGATTAACAACAACACTCCGCAGAGAGTTTGACGTGTTTTGAAATAGTTTTTCACGAAAGTATCCCAGGATAAAATTTCCTCCTCAGTTGCTTTTGCAAAGCCATACCCAGGAAGGTCGACGATGTACCATTTCGCGTCAATGAGATAGTGATTAATGGACTGTGTTGTGCCAGGATTCGCCGATACGATAGCATTACTCGTACCTTCCGTGAGCATATTTAGTAAAGAAGACTTCCCGACGTTGGAACGACCAATCAAAGCTATTTCAGGTAGCCCATTTTCTGGTGGACAGTCTCTCTCGTTTTCAACAGAACTTGTCAGTCGCACTTTTTGTAACTTTTTGTCGCTCACGATGGAGACGTCTGGGAGAGGCAAAGTCTGCGCTTCCGCTCCGGTCCGCAACACCGGGCGATTTTGTTTATTCGAGAAGAGCTCTTCTTCGACGTAATACACCGTGCCTGATTCGCTGTCCCATTTTGACTTGCCTCTCGCTGCGGCTACTAAAAATTTCTTCGCTGCGGTTGGTGTTTTTGTCCACTTTCGTCGCTTTTTGCTTTTTCCCTCCTCGAGAAGGAGAATTGAATTTTTCGTTTTAACAAAAATCGTCCTTGATGCACGCGACGACGATAGCGACATCAAAGACCAGGAACTGGAAGGAGTCATGGCAGCGATGATGGTAATTGTGATGGTGATTTGGCGATGTAGTGATGTTCTGGCGGCGAGAAACGAAAAATCTAAAAGCTCATTTTTTTAGCTCCACTTTCCTCTTTTCCAAAGAGAGAGAGAGAGAGAGACTTCTTTCTTCGTTTGCTGGGCACCCGGATGCCGGATGATAAAAGGAAAAAAACTGCGTGTACGCGTGCAAAGAGAGAGTTTTCACAAAAAAAACGGAACAAAAATTACACTGACGAAAGGATGAAACCTTCTCCTTCTTATGCTGGCCCGATTGTCACTTCATTGGCGACTGTGTTTGCCGCGAGTGGCGCGTGCTTGTACGCCGTAAACGTACAAAAAATCTTTGGAGGTATGCCCTGAGAGAAAGAGAGAGCGAGAGAAAAATCTTTTTGTCTTGATTTCGTGTGGGTTTTTACCCTTCTCAAGATCTGTTTCATTTTCATCATTTCTATTTCTTTTGGTGCTCTCTTTTGCTCACGATGTCTTTCTTCTTCATTCGTTTTTATTTACATGAACAACAACGACCAAATCACAGGCTCGACTCCGTCGACGATTACGAACACAGAATGGCTCGCCGCGACGGAAGCTTCGTTTCAAAATGGGGTAGAACGAGAAGGAGCACCTGGGAAACCAATAGCAGTCAATCCGATGAGCAGAAATGTCTCTCCTTGAACAACCAAACGAATAAACGCAGGAGAAAGAGAGAAAGAAAGAGGGGCAAAATTAGAGAGTAAACATATATAACATAACCCAACACTTTTTGTATAATAAGATCAAACTATAAGTCTAGTGGGTATAAACTGCAGCAGCGGTGTCTTGTTTTTTATCCTCTAATGAATTGTCTCGAGTCTCCCGAACTCTTCTTACCGTACGGATTACTCGCGCTAAAACCGTGACCAGTCCCTTTTTGCCTCCTATAATCACTACCAGGCGCACCATTTGATACTTTACCTCTACCTTTACTCGCTTTTGATTCTAAATTCAGCTGCACTTTGGGAGGGCGACTGAATCCAAAAGATAAGCCCACAGCAGCCAAATTGAGAGCGTGAACGTTATACACATCTTTCAGAGTGTGCGAGTTGTACGCTAAAATGTATGCTCTGTATGCATCTCTCGCAGATGTGTGCAAGTAATAGTTTTTCTCGACCAATTTTTCAAGTTGAGATTGCACATTAGCTATTTTCTTCTGTGGAAATTCATATTCATTCAGAGGTACTTTTGCATTCTTGAGATATTTCAAGAAACCAAGTTCCTCTGGAATGAGAAATAACAGAGCGCGCCCTCTTCCGTCGGTTCCTCGAGCAGTTCGCCCAACTCTATGAATGTACTCTTTCGGATCGTCCGGCGGATCGTATTGTATTATCCAATCAACATCTGGAATATCTAATCCTCTCGCCGCAACATCCGTGCACAACAAAATGCCTCTATCAGCTTTACAAAACTCAAAAAATGTAGTTGTTCTCCTCTGCTGCTTCTGTTTACCGTGTATATCAGAAACCGGTATGTCTATGTAGTTCAATAACTCCGCGTGATATTTGACTGAATTACATGACGAAAAGAAAACCATCACCTTTTTCTTCAAATTTTTCTTTAAAAATGTAAATAAGAGCAAAAAGCGCTTCTCAGACGGAACGACACAATAACCTTGCTCAACTCCGGAAGCAGTAGAGACGGCCCTTGAATCATCAACTCCAATGTATAAAGGCGTTTTCAAACTTAAACGCGCTAAATCTTCGACTTTCGTGGTTTGAGTAGCGGAAAATAACATCGATTGACGGTCTTTTGGAAGCATTTTCACAATCGTACGCATCTCCTCTTCGAAACCAATATCGAGCATGCGGTCTGCTTCATCCATGACAAATACTTTCAACGAATTGTATTGAAAACCACGAGTATTCTGCATGTGATCGAGTAATCTGCCTGGCGTGGCAACGAGAAGGTTTACCCCTTTAATTAATTTTTCACCCTCCGCTCGTCGATTGGCTCCACCCATCAACAATCCATGGGTTTGAGAATGTTTTTGCATGAGTTGTTGCGCAACGCTATAGATTTGCATGGCCAGTTCGCGAGTGGGCGAGAGAACCATCACTCCGCATCCATTTCTGGGCATAAACTTAGCGTGGTATAGAAGCTCGCAACACGGAATCAGGAATGCTAAGGTTTTCCCAGAACCAGTTCTAGCCGCACCGAGCACGTCTCGTCCCGCTAACAAAGGAGGAATACACCTCGCCTGCACCTCTGTCATCTTCTCGTGACCCAATTCTTTGATGCCCTGCATCGTTGGGTTGGACAAGTCCAAACTCGCAAACGTCGCGGAGGAGAGGATACCATCGACTTGCACGACGACGTGGTTTTTGTCTCCAGGTTTCGGCAGCGAATTTGTATTATCTCTTTTACCATCTTTAGCACCTTCGCGTCCTTTTTCTTCTTCTTCTTCTTCTTCTTCTTCTTCTTCTTGTCTTTCGCCGCCGCCGTCCTTTTTCCTACTTTTCTTTTTCTTCATTTCTTTGTCTTCTTCTTCTTCTTCTTCTCCTCCTCGTTCCACTTCTTCTCTTTCCATCTCGCGCCGTTTCTTCTTGTCTTTCTTCTCCCCTTTCATCATCTTTGTCTTCTTCTTTGACCGTCGCTCTTCCTTCTCCCGAGACTCGGAGCGGAGAGACATGTGTACCTCTTTAACAAAATGCGTGGAATATTTGTTGTGAGTTTCTCACATGAAAGAGAAAAAAAGGGAGCGAAAAAAAATGAAGGTGAAGCTTTACTTTTTGTATCGCGTCGCTTTTTTTTGTCGGGCGCTTGGTTCACACATACACGCTCACATACACTAATAGGATGCAGTAGTGGAGAGAAAAAGAGCTTAGAGGTGCGCTTCATTTCCATTTTTACTCTCTGTCTCTTTCGAGAGTGCTTTTCACGGTTAGCCTCCACCCGGCTTTTTTTTCCCGGCGGCTTGACTTTTACGAAGCATTCGAGAAACAAGAACAACGATGCCGATTCAAAAAAGGCGAAGCCGTCGTGTGATAAACAGCGAGCATGAACACAAAGACAGTGATGATTTTATGTTATTTCTGACACCTCTTGTTTGAGCGTCGTGTGGCCACTTCGCGCTGAGCTCACTTTTATTTCTGAGTCTTAGTGAAAAACAATTGTTCTGCTGTTTATTGAAGAGCTGGCGTTTCGTTCGTTCGTTCGTTCGTTTTCGCGCCCAAAAAGCCGGCGGAGGTGAAGAGCGGCGAGCGGTGTAAAAACCACCCAGGCCGTCAAACTTGGGTCGTCGTATCATACAGGATCCCCCGTGACTTGCGGACGCGTACAATAAACGG
>CEOP01110501.1_pt1 | contig 12953 bp, 8 predicted proteins | sample 361301 | NCBI WGS metagenome assembly CEOP01 (sample SAMEA2619548, study PRJEB7988) | marine metagenome | biome: marine biome (ENVO:00000447); feature: deep chlorophyll maximum layer (ENVO:xxxxxxxx); material: "saline water (ENVO:00002010), including plankton (ENVO:xxxxxxxx)" | depth 55 m
AGGGCTTGATGAAGCAAGAGTTCGGCGACGAAATCATGGGATGGGATACCTCGTTCGCCGCTCGGGCCGATTCTGGCGACTTGAGTGTCGGAATTATTGGACTTGGTTATGTTGGACTTCCAACCGCGATTGGCTTCCGTGATGCTGGGTTCAATGTGTGGGGTGTCGACCTTTCCGAACGAATCGTTAGTGCCTTGCATGAAGGGCGCAATCCACTAGGTGACCCCGACCTCGATGATATGATTCCTGCACCTGACTCAGACCGGTGGACCATTACACGCAGCACTGCAGAAGCAACCGCTGCGTGTGACGTACTGATTGTGACCGTCCCCACGCCTGTCTCTGATGATTTGAAACCTGACCTCAGTTATGTTGAGAGTGCGGGTCGAGCAGTGTTTGAAGCCGCAGGAAAAGGCAACCGAAAGGTTGTGATTCTCGAAAGTACCGTCTACCCAGGTGTTACTGCAAGCACTTGGCTTCCGCTTCTGGATGAAATGGGACTCGTTGAAGGAGAAGACATCGAAGTGGCTTATTGTCCAGAGAGATTCAATCCAGGCGACCCAAACCATGGTGTTCGTCAAGTGGCTCGTGTGATCGGTTGTTCAAACCCGGAAGTGGGTGAAAGTCTCGTTAATCTCTATCAGCGATTGACTGTTGAGGATGTTCGCTATGTTGGCAAGGTCGAAGTGGCTGAGGCTACCAAGGTCATCGAGAATGTTCAGCGCGATATTAACATCGCTTTGGTCAATGAATTGGCGCAAATTTTCCCCGAACTGGATTTGGATGTTGAGGATGTTCTATCTGCGGCGGCGACCAAATGGAATTTCCATAGATACACGCCAGGGATTGGTGTCGGTGGACATTGCATTCCTGTCGACCCGTACTACATGATGCAAAGAGCACAGGAAGTCGGTGTCCCGGCTGAACTGATTACGGCAGCAAGAGCCGTGAATCGAATGATGCCGCGCCACGTGTCTGGTGTTCTTCGAGAATTGCTCTATCGTGCAGGCGTTCCTGCAGATGATGGTCGAGTCCTGTTCCTCGGTTGGTCTTACAAGGCCGGCGTCGGTGATGCTCGGGAAACTCCAGCCGATCCTTTGGCTGAGAATCTGATTGAAGCAGGAGTCAAAGTTTCAACATGGGATCCTTACCTTTCAGCTGATGATATTCCTGATGGGATCGAAGTCATTGATGACGTTGAGACTGCGAGTGGGTTTGACATGGTGGTGTTGGCCACTGCTCATCCAGAATGCAAGGGCCTCGATTGGCAAGGTCTGTGTGCACGCATGCGTACTCCAATTCTCTATGACGGTCGGCGAGTGCTCGACTTGAACTCGATGCGAGAGATGGGCTGGAAAGCCAATGCAGTGGGTTCGCCCAATCAATTTTGATAATGGAGGTAATAATTTGAAAGCAATACTTGTAGCAGGTGGCCACGGATCTAGACTGTATCCCTTTACCCGATATACACACAAAACTCTGTTGCCTTTGCACAAGAGACCTGTCATAGATTACGCATTGGCAACCATCCGTAGAGCTGGAATTCGTGATATCACAATTATTGGAAATCAGTTCATCGGTCAAATCGCACAACATGTAGGCACTGGTTTGCCTGGAGAAAATATTCACTATGTGATTGAAGAAGAGCCGAGAGGGGTGGATTACGCCCTCAATTTGGCACGCCCTCATGTTGAAGGAAGCCGAATATTAGTTTACTTTTCAGACAATATTACCACCATTGAATTGACGGATGCTGTGGCTAAATTTTCTGTGGCGGATGAACCGCCAGGATGCGCTCTTGTAGGACGTGAAGTTGATGATCCTGAGCGATTTGGTGTGGCCGTATTTGGTTCCAAGGGGGAACTCACAGATATTGTCGAAAAGCCAACCACGCCTCCTTCAAATTTCGCAATTGGGGGGATTTACTTGTTTGATGAAACATTTTGGGACAGGTTGGACCGAACTGTTGAAGAAATGGGCGATAAGATGTCAATTACTGATGTCAATAGAACCTATGTTGTAGAAGGAAAAGCATCTATCATTGAATCTGAAAATTCCTTGTGGATTGATTGCGGAACGCCCGATGCTTTACTTGAAGCATCACAATTGGCGGCTGAAGGAAAGTTGTCTCCGGAACCGAGTAATCACCGGGATGGGGATGCACCCCTCTGATTTCTGTGGTGTTTCAATGGACAATAAATCTGCAGCACGTGAGGTTGCGGGTTCGGAATTACTGCTCTCGATTATGATTGGTGCTGTTACTGTCCTACTGATTTCAACATCAGCTGGACCTGCGATTGTGAAACCCCTGTTGTTGGATGGGAGTTTGATTAGCGACGGTCGATATGCATTCGTCTTCGATGCCCATGAGACTATTGGAGAAGATGGAGTGGTAAGTGTCGTAGGAATTGGATCATCAGTAACTCAATATGCCATGAATGGAGAATGCATGCAAAATGAGTCAGCGATTGAAGACGCTAGATTCTACAATTTGGCAATGTCCGGGGGTAAAGCATATTCTGAAATGGTGCAAATACCGGCCCTAATAGATGCAAAACCAGACATTGTGATGGTCGAAGTCGGCCCAAACAGTCTCTGGGGATGGAATGGTGATGGATGGGAATCTTTGAGGGAATATCACGAATTTAGGTTTCAATTGCTCTCGATGACAATGGATTCGAAAGATATGGGTGATTGGTACGATATCTTGGAACCTGCTGATCGAAAATTAATCGACACTGCATCTGTAGAAGTTTTGGACTCTTGGAGTGAATATTCTCGAGATGCTATCGAGGAATATTTGCGGAGAGAAATTGATGGTGTGTCCAATTCATTAGACTTGGGGAGTAGTAAATTTGTCCCGCCTGTTGGAACAGATGAATGGGATCAATATTTGAGTAAGCCAAATTGGAGAGATAGTTATTTTGACTCAAAAAGTCCTGAAGAAATCCGCCAAATATTGGATGAAATTATGCCTTCTAAAGCAACACAAGGCGTCTACAATCCACATCCAAATGGAACTCAAAATCATCGAGCTTTAGATTATATTATCCATGAATTACTAAATGCTTCGATTGAGGTTGTTTTGGTTGGTGTACCACATCACCCTTGGGTAAATGGTTATCTTGAATTCGGTCAATTGGATGGAATGAACCAAACATATGATTTCTACAGTCAACTTGAGGGTGTCACGCCCCTACAGATGTATTGGGAAGAATGGCCAAGTGGTGCCTTTAGAGACAGAAATCATCTAGATTCCGAAGGTCGTGAAATATTCTGTAAGCGCGTGACTCCAATTATCGATGCGGTTCTGAGGGGTGAAAATCCAGAAGATGTGGAGATTGATCCTAGCGTTTTCGAGATAACAGAAAACAATGTGGCCGTAGTTGAGACGTGCAATGGTTCCGATCAATTATTTGAAGAACGTAATGGTTCCATTCTACTCGAAGCGGAAGATTACTCTCATTGTTTACATGGTACATGGGATGCTGAAAATATCCAATGGGTTGCTGAATCTACCAAGGAAGGGTACAATGGATCTGGTTATATCGTAGCAGCACCGGATCAAAAGAAGAAAGTCGGCGATACGACTGATGGACCCCGAGTTGGTTTCAACATCAGTTTTCAAAATCCAGGCACATACCATGTGTGGGTTCGAATGTCGGGGCCAAGTGGGTCTAGCGACTCCATTCATGTCGGTCTCAATGGAATGCCTGTTACATTCGGGGCAAATGGGCTGGGGATTTGGGACGGGGATTTGGGAGATGTTTGGATGTGGAAAGATTCGATGGGGGCACGGATTATGATAGATGTTCCAACCGCTGATGAACACCAATTTTACATCTGGATGCGGGAAGATGGAGTTCGAGTTGATTCAGTGATTTTGACAATGGATTCAGAATTTGATCCGGAAATTGAGTGAGGGGTAAAATTGGATTTTGTTACTTCTGATTACTACGTTTGGTTTCTGCCAATTGTATTCTTTCTGACCTTTTCAATCGGAAATAAGCATAGGCGTAGACAAATCACTATTCTGATGATTAGTTCGTATGTTTTCTTTTGGCTTGCATCTGGTTGGCATATGCTATTACTACTAACATCAACAATTGTTGATTGGACGGCGGGGAAAAGAATTCATGAAGCAGACAATCAAATCATTCGAAAACGTTGGCTGATGGGTTCATTATCCATTAATCTTGGATTGCTAGCCATCTTCAAGTATCTTGATTTCTTGATTGAATCATGGAATTGGGCCTCACTTCGGATATCGGGGGCCCCAGAAATTGATACGTTTGGATTATTGTTGCCGGTGGGAATTTCATTCTACACTTTCCAAACGATGTCATATACAATTGACATATATCGAGGAAAGAATAAGCCATACGACGATTTCCTTTCATTCTCTTGTTATGCTGCATTTTTCCCCCAACTTGTCGCTGGGCCGATTGTAAGATCGGAACACTTCAAGGAGCAAATTGAGGAAACATTGACTCCAGATCCAATGCGTTTTCGTCTTGGATTAACACTCATCGTGTATGGCTTGGCCAAGAAATTGATTGTTGCTGATAATGTTGCCATCCATGTTAACGAAATTTTTGTCGAAGGGGTCCCTCTTGACAATATTGGATTAATCTGGTGGGGTGCTCTAGCTTTTGGGATTCAAATTTATTGTGACTTCTCTGCATATACAGATATTGCCATTGGATCGGCTTTGTTGTTCGGAATTCGCTTGCCCGAAAATTTCGATTCCCCCTATGCAGCAACATCACCACAAGATTTCTGGAGGAGGTGGCATATTTCTCTATCTACATGGTTACGAGATTATCTTTACATTCCCCTCGGAGGAAGTCGGAATGGCCCTCGTGTGATGTTCTTCGCTTTGATGATGACCATGCTTCTTGGTGGATTATGGCATGGGGCTTCGTGGAACTTTGTTCTGTGGGGCTTGCTGCATGGTTTGCTTCTCATTGGGCATCGAGGGATTATCAAACTCAGAATCATCAAGGCAGCATTTGAGAAATCACCTAAATTTTCTGCACTGCTCGGATGGATTGTCACTCAATACTTCGTGTTCATGACATGGCTTGTTTTCAGAGTTGAAGAAACGGCAATTCTAATCCCTTCTCTCAAAACATTTGTTGGGATAAATGCGCATTGGGACACTACTGAAATGTATGAATCATTACCAGAAATTAAATTTTTGACACTGGGCATCGCTATTCTGTTCTTCATAGGCCATTTCGTAAGTTGGAAAATTGGTGGTCTAAAGCATTGGATTGCGAATCGGAATCCACTGGTATGGGGATTGGCCATTGGAGTTATGTTGTCCCTGGCATTTTTACTCAGACCAGCAGAAACTGTTGACTTCATCTATTTCAGATTTTGAGTTCATCAATGATTTGCAAAAATCGTTCCTTCTCTCTTTTAGCATCTGATTGTAATTCAACATTCACATCTTTTAGATCGAGGATTGCGTCTGCCAATTCAACCATATCGCCCCAACTTACTGACCTGCCCAAAGATTCAGTTTCACAGATTGTGCCCATAGGTACACCTTTGTTGACGATGCAAGGACGTCCAAATGCTGCTGCTTCAAACATTTTGGAGGGGAGGGCCCCTTCCCTAATATTACCGCGTTGTGGAGGATACATGGCGAACATCACTGAAATTTCGCGCATCATACTAGGTAAATCGGAATGTTCAAACGCATCTTGAATTACTATGTCTAATTCTGGAAATCTTTCTATCATTTCAATTACTTTTTGTCTTGATACGCCATCTCCAGCAATCATTACTCTTGGACGATCATTTTTATCCAGTGTTTTTATCGCTTCAAATAATAATTCGAATGCAGCCTCTTCCCGAATTTTCCCAAAATATCCAATTGTAAATTGAGGGGGTTTAGGAATGGTTTCTTGTGTATCAATACGATTCTCTATCGGATATGATTTGATGCCCTTGTCGGACAGCCAGTCACAAAAAAATGATGATGATGTGATAATTGAATCTGCCAATACAGTTTGTCTTAGCATTCGAGTCTTCATCCGATTGGATACAATATTTCGGAAAAACGATTTGGGATTTTTCATCATAACCCATGTATGGTGTAAATCGTGCATGTCAAAAAGAACTCGCTTGGTTTTGATTTTTTTTGCCAATGATAGTGTGTCTGCATCGTGACAGTGTAACAGATCAATTTCATTGACGCTATTTATGACGGATTTACGAAAACGTTGTAATCCCCTCCAGGTAGACCATGTGCCTCCATAAGGAGTAAAGCCAACTCGATGACGAATAATTTTGATTCCGTTATAATTCGATTCTAGAGGTAAGTTCTCAAGACGATCAAAAGCATGGATGGTTACTTCATGTCCTGCATCAAACAACCATTGTGCTTCGCGGAGAACACGAGGATCTGATATGCAGCCATTTGAGACCACTGACACAATACGAGCCACGGGGCCCCTAGGTGGGTCTTGTGTATCAAGCCAAAGGGCCCAGAAAGTCCGATGGTGTGAAGAATGGTGTATTCTTGCGACACCCGTGAGTGATGATTTACCACTTGTCGAACCGAATCCTTCGGTCTCAATATTCGGTGGGCCAAGACGGTTTTTTGAAACCATGTATAATGATGCATATCTAATTCGAAACCTTGCTCGGAGAGATATCAAGAGCAGGTACAGTCGGGCCATAATTGGGTTTGGTTGGACTTTTTTGGAACCACTATTACTCTCTATCGTGTACTATGCATTGTTTACGATTCTTGCTGGAAGGCCGGATCAACTCTATCCCCTTCATGTGATTACCGGCGTGATTGTTTGGGGGCATTTTGGTAAAAGCTTGCAAGCAAGTGTTGGAAGTTTGACAAAAGGAAAGAATTTGATAAAGCAAGTCTATTTTCCAAGAGAAATTTTGGCAGTATCTCCTGTTATTGCACAATTTTGTATTTCTTGTACGTCTTTACTTGCAGTTATCCCTATCATGATTTATCTCGATGTCAAACCTGAATGGCAAATCATTTGGATGATACCATTGGGTTTGTTTTTGTCAACAATCCTAGCGATAGGTGTTGGAATGCTGGTCGCTCCACTGAATGCGATTTCTCAAGATGTTCAACACCTTTTCAAATTCATTGTGCGGGCTGGTTTCTTCGTATCCCCTGTGATGTGGACATACGAAATGGCTTCTGATCGTGCCAGTGGTGAATGGCTTGATTTGGTATTATTGAACCCAATGGTTGTTCCAATAACACTGGTCAGAAAGGGATTAGACGGTTCTGAATTGACCATTCCGGGAAATCAAATAGGATATTCAATTACGTTTGCAATTTCAGCACTAATAATTGGAATTTCAATCTTCAAGTACTATGAGGCAAGGGTGGTGAAGTACCTATGAACAATGCTGTTGAAATCAATGATGTTGCACTTCATTTCCCGAAAGAAAGGGGTCTGTTTTCCGGTATACTTTCGTTATTGGGTTGGAAAAAGGAGTCAACCGAAAAGAGTTACACTGCATTGAAAAACATTTCACTGAATGTGCATCAGGGAGAAGTTCTCGGAATCATCGGAAGAAATGGGTCGGGCAAAAGTACACTTCTACGCGTTGCTGCTGGAATCTATCAACCTGATCAGGGTAATGTGAAAGTAAGGGGACAAACATCGTTATTGGCTGGTGTTAGAGTTGGTTTGAATGAACATTTGACTGGACGTGAAAATGTTCACCTTTACGGAAGTATTCTTGGACATTCGCAAGAAACAATGGATTCAATGATGGATGATATCATTCAGTTTAGTGAAATTGAAGAGTTTTTTGATCAGCCCTTGCGCACATACTCGAGTGGGATGAGGGCTCGTTTGGGAATTGCAATTGCCAGTGCAGTTGAGCCAGAAATCTTGCTTATTGACGAAGTGCTTGGAGTAGGTGACCCGCAATTTAGAGAAAAGAGTAAGCAGCGTATTCTTTCACTGGTCAAATCAACCAGTACAGTTGTTCTTGTGAGTCATTCATTTGCTCTAATGCGTGAAATTTGTGACCGCGTTGCCTTCATCCATGAAGGAAAAATACACTGCATTGGTGACCCTACAGAAAGTATCCGTACCTACTACGAAATCACTGGTAAAGAATAGTGAAATTATCGCTTAACCAATTGTTGGGCTAGAGTAATCGCACCACTTTCTACATCAAGTGGTTCTGATTTACCTGAACGACTCAACAACTCATCAATCGCTGTTGAGATTGTCTTTTCGTCTCTATCCTCCAGAACCTGGCCCCACCCTTCGTCAACGGCGGCCATGCAGCGAGCAAGTTGATCGTCCATACCTGTGAATAAATTTGGATAGAATAGTGTTGGCAACCCATATCTTCTCACCTCATGAAATGAATTGTAACCCCCGGCCTGAATAGAACAATCAAAAGCATTGTAATACAAAGAATTTGGATAATCCCGCAGCAGATGAACTCTGGGTAAATCGATATCAAATCTTTCTCCAAGCATTGATTCTCCGAGGACGACGTGCACATTTTCTCTCTTTGTCAATGCATCAACTGTAAGACGTACTTCGCTGTTGATATCATTGATTTCTCCCGCTCCAATTTGTACGTAAACAACAATTGCATCTTGAGGTAATTCTAATCTCCGACGTGCCTGACTTCTCGACATTTGTTCACTGGGTTCGATTAGTGTAATCGGGGGACATGTAATGCTAGGGACTTTGTGTTCAACCTCGCTACTTTGCATTGCAATGCTGTCCTCTGGATGTATGATTAAATCGAAATGTGAGATGCTATCAACTGGAATTGATTTACCTCGGCGAAATGTCCCCCTTCTCATCCAAATAGAATCAAGGTGGGGTCTTGCCTTTATTGCCCGCAACATTCCCCTATAGGGGAAGGCGCCATCAAAAATGAATTGCTTCGGGCGGTGGGCTTCAAAACAAATTGCGAGCTCTTCCTCTAGAAGTCCATTCCATTCGATTGTTGACATTTCATCGAAGTAGGGGGATCCTGAAATGTAGTGTGCAGGGATCCCATATGGTTTGAGTAAATGTAGTGTCGGCATTGTTGTGAAAAATATAATTTCAAGCGTCGGGTCCTCGTTTTTCATATGCTTAGCGAGAGCGAGCATGCGCGTGAAATGGCCAAACCCAACACCATTGGTGGGGAATATCACAACACAATTTCTTTCAGATAATGTGGGGTCTTGAGTCACTCTTTCAAAGGCTGCTGGGGGTGATTTCTTACCCAACATTTCTAAGCCAATCATCAACATGTTCCATGGTAATGTCAAAACCAAAAATGGGGCCAACCAAGGTCTTCTCATTGCATCTGTAACAATTGATCCAAGGCGAAGAGAGGGTGATGTGCGTATACGATGCAATTCCCTCTCGAGACGCTGGATTTTAGATTCTCGACTAACCACGACATCACCTTATGTTTGCGGAATGAAGCAAATTATTCAACCTTACACACCTTCTTCGCCTTCCCAAAAAGTAGCCAAATATCTGTCTGCCCATTCGGTAAAACCCTCACCGCCTTCAGGTGTCGGTGTAAATTCACCAAATACTGGCCCTTTATCAGTAGCATACATGTCAATCCGCATGAAACAACCAAGTTTCTTGCCAAGCATTTTGACTTTTTTCACCATTTCATCCCAGCATTGAGGGAAAAATAGTGGGTCATCAGGTACTGGTCTTGAATTGCATATACGCCTCTGAAATTGTCTCAAATCTGGTGAAAAATAATGGTGGACATTTGCATATTTATCCACAGTTGAATTTCTTAAAACTACATGGATAAGAGCAATTTCTTCACCGAAGCAATAAAATTTCCAATCTCTAGGTATTTTCTCATCTTCACTCCACGATTCTGGTCTCAAAAATTCCTCAACCATCCAAGTTGGTTTTACTCTCTTCAAAAACTCATCAGAACTGAATTGCTGTTGGATACGATCGTCGGTCCAAACAATATCATCCAGAACATTTACTCGATTATCTAGACAAAGAACGTTGTTTGCACTGAACCCTTTACTGGGTTTAATCACTACACGATCAGGTAGGTCTGAGAGTGAAGGCATTTCTGAAAGATTATCTCCTGACCACAAGATTTCCGGTGTTTGAATCCCCTGCTGTTTGACCCAAAGTAGTCCCGCAGATTTTTCAGATAATTGACCCTGCCAAGGAGCTGATTGGGAACTTGACCACCACCTTTCATTGCGGTTTTGAATATATTCAGAAAATAATGGCATCTCCTTAGTCCAATGTATATCCCCTGAAATCATCTCAGCAGGAATTTCATATGGCCGGACTCTCAATGGGTGTGCAACGTAAGGAGTCCAATCCTGATGTCGAATTTTTTTGTGCCATGCTTTGAATGATGAGTGGTGTTCAAGGCGTGGTCCAGTAATTGAACGCCAAGAAATTTGGAATCTTCCGCCACCTGTCAGCGATGTGCTGTGATTCAGCATGAACATCGATGGAATTGGATCGTGCAAAACCGAATCATCTCCAAAAGTTGCTTTTATTCTCTCGATAAATTCAGTATCTGCCCCCACTCGCATCGAATCGAAGAAACCAATTTTCTCAAATACACTGCGTTTTGCAAATAAAGAGATACACGCCAAACGAATGGCTCCGACTCCTTTGTAGAATATATCTCCAAACTCATTTACTCTGAAATATGAATGGCAGACCGCGCGATAAGGGGTGGCTTGGATCGCAGAAAGTTGGCGCTCAATGCGTTGTGGATGCGTCCAATCATCACTATCCATGAATGCAATATATTCGCCACGAGCAACTGAAATGGCTGAATTCTTTGCACAGTAGGTCCCTCCATTTTTCTCTACTTGCATGGCTTTCAATCTAGGTTCACTCGATGCTCTTTCTTTGAGATATTCAAAAGCGCCATCTGGCGAACAATCGTCAACCACAATTAGTTCGATATTTTGGTGTGTTTGGTCCAGAATAGATCTTATCGCGACGTCCAGATATTCATCTCGGCCATATACAGTCATAATCACTGTCACGAGAGGTTGATTTGTCAATGGAGATGGAGGGGCATCACATCGTAAGTTCTCAACTGAAATGTTTTGGTTATCTGCCACACTATGGATTGATGTCAATTCGTGACGTGCGAGCATTCGATTGATTCTCTGAATATGATCCCCAGATTCCATTTTCCAGAATGCTTGGGCCGAAGTTAAATCGACTTCATCATTATCAGGATGTATTTCTGTGGATTTGCTGATTAAATTGTTGACTTCATCAAAATTGCCCAACCTTAGTTGGGAATGGATGAGATGGCAAAGGGCCCGTCGGTCTGTTGGTTCAATTTCAAGTATGGCTTTACAGTGCCCAATGACAAAACTCCAATCCTCAAATTCATGGAATCCAATATCAATCATTACCCTGTGCGCTTCAATGAAATCAGGCAGGGATTCCAGAGTGGCGTTAACTGCGCTTTCAATCCTTTCAACATCTCCAATCTTAACCAATGCCCGAAGCCGAAAGCGATGAGCGACTCGTTGCCTTGGTTTGTCGACAATGATTTGTTCAGAATAAGTGACGACATCTTCCATTGAACCTAAGTCCCATGCCAATCGCAATGCTGCAAACATAACTCCATGATCCGTCTTCTCACCAAGAGCTGCAAGAGCTGTTTCCATTGCTCCATCATTATCACCAAGTGCTCTTTTGATTTTGATTAATGTCTTTGTGTACTCGGGGGTTTTCTCAGGTATCCCCTGGATGATTTGATTTGCAATTAAGGGAGCGTTTTCGTCGAGCAGGACGTTCACAAGTTTTAGTTTCCACTTGTCAGATAATTGAATATCATCAGCCAACATGGTGACTCTCTGAATTCTATGAGCAGCTGCTGTCAATTCAGATGCTTGTAAATCAATTCTTATCATTTCTATATCGATATGGGGTGACGAGACATCGGATTCTGCTAACTCTTTCCAAAAAAGGTCAACTCTATCCTGTTTGAATTGTTTCTTGAGCCCACGGCTCAACAACTCCCACCCTTCATCCTCTATTTCCGATTGAAAAATCATGTCCTTGAGAATATCTATTGATTCATCTATACGGTCGGCATTCTGGAGAGAGCGGGCTAATCTGTGTCGATAAGCTGACAGATCTGGGCCCGGTAAACAAAGAGATTCTAACAAAGGAATTGCTTCCTCATGCCTACCAGTATTCATCAGTAAACGAGATAGTACATCTAATGTCCATTCATCAGTTCCATCGATTTCCAATAATTTATGCAAAAAAGGTTCAGCTAAATCATAGTTTTTTTCATTATAATGCCGTCGTGCTTCATCACGGCTGTGTTTGAAATTTGGATTGATGATGGTAGTTAGAGAATTGCTCTTCCAAAAGCGCCAACGAACCATTAACAGCGGGGGGTATCAGTTGACCTATCAATTATAGCATCAATACATCGATTAATGCGTCGGATGTCTGCACCAATTATTATTCGGAACCCTCCTAGATTTCTGGAATTTGTCAGAGAGATTTAGGAGGGGGTGTCTGTCGCATGGACATGAAGGTCGGAATCATAGGTGCAGGAATCGTTGGCGGCGCCATCGAACATTGGTTTGCGGATGCTCATGATTTGTTCATTCACGATCCTGTGCGCGGCACAACTCTAGCCGATGTTACTGACCACGTGGACATGGCATACATCGCAGTTCCAACCCCCATGTCGGAAGATGGTTCGTGCAACCTCTCCATCGTTGAATCTGTTCTTGGAGATCTTCCTGATGGATTCACTGCAGTCATCAAGAGTACAGTAGTCCCTGGAACCACACAACGCTATCATGAAGAATACCCAAATCTCAAAATCGCATATAGTCCTGAATTCCTTGTAGAACGTCGTCACCTCGAAGATTTCGGAAACCAGGATATTCTCGTCTGTGGAACTCATCATGCAGATGTGGCAGAGCGCGTATTCCAACA
>CEOP01015087.1_pt1 | contig 12949 bp, 13 predicted proteins | sample 361301 | NCBI WGS metagenome assembly CEOP01 (sample SAMEA2619548, study PRJEB7988) | marine metagenome | biome: marine biome (ENVO:00000447); feature: deep chlorophyll maximum layer (ENVO:xxxxxxxx); material: "saline water (ENVO:00002010), including plankton (ENVO:xxxxxxxx)" | depth 55 m
CTAGTTTTTCTTCCTGCTTTTGAATGTTCATCACTTCTTAAACCGATTGTAGTATATAAATTTTCTAAAGGTCTAAACTGATAGTCAAAAAATTGAGAAAAAATATGTTCATCAGAAGGTTTGTCAAAATATACTTGGTTCCATGGACTATTAGGATTACTATAGTCTCCATCATATCTTGCTGCATCAAATTCTGCTTCAGCACCATAAACTATTCTATTATCTAAGTTAAAATTATATGTGCCAGTAAAATTAAATGCGTCTCTAAAACCAAAATAATTTTGAAATGTACCAGCAGTTTCATTAACATTTCTTTGCGAATACATTTTATTATAAGTAAGATGATTATTAAATTTACCTTTGTTATATTTTAATTGCAGAGCATAATTTCCCATAACACCATCATCCCTATCAACATTATCTACACTAGATTTAGATACTGCATCAAACTTCAAATCGTGATTTGTATACCCAATAGAATTTTCAATTCTTAAATTTTCATTTATCTGATAACCAAAATTAGCATTCAAACTTTCATTTCGATATTTATCACTTTCTCCATCATCATTCCTAGCTGAAATACCACTAGTTTTATGTCTATTAAGACCTAAAAAATAATCTATTTTATCTCTGGCACCATCTACTGAATGATATACGTTTAAAGTTCTATTAGATCCCGTTGTTACTTTTGAATTTGTATGGTGACCTTTTTTACCTTTTTTTGTAAATAGATGTATTGTTCCCCCCACAGCATTTGGACCGTAAAGTGAGCTTTGATTTCCTTTAAGAATTTCAACTCTATCTATAGATTCTTTCATAATATGTTGAAAATAAAAACTGTTGTCTGGTGTACTTGGATCTGACATTTTTATTCCATCAACATAAACAGTAGAATATCTTTTCTCTAATCCACGAAGTTGAATTCCCATATTTGTACCACTACCACCCATCTGAAATGTATTTGTACTAGTTGAGTTTCCATCAATGATATCTCCTAAAAAAATTTCGTTCGATTTTCTAATGGTATCTCCACTAATCACCGTTACGCTAGTTCCAACTGTACTTAAAGATTGAATTGATTTTCCAGGAGCAATTACTATTACAGGAACATCTTTACCATAAAGTTTATTAAAGAATAATAAAACTAAAGTGATTAAAAAAATCTTATATATATTTTGCATTTCGGCCTTTCTTTTTGATAGGCGATTTAGCCTACCGAATTAACATTTAAGTGCCGATGCTAATAAAATTAGTAGAACTAGACTTTTCCTGGCCATCATTCAACAGCGGTCTAGGTTGGGTGGCGCTCAGACTTGAACCGAAGTTCTTACCGTTGCAGGAACAGTTAATGAATTTCACATTATTTCCCACCATGCATTTCAACCTAGTTGCTCTATACGAATTTATAAAATTTTAATCAAGTAGTTTTTTTATCAAAATTGTATAATTTAAAATAAGTATAAAGATAAATTGTTAATAAAGTAAAAAACCAATATCTACAAAACAACCCATTTTCCCTGAAAAGGAGACCTGGAATAATCAATATAGTATAAACAGAATTAATTAATAAAGAATTAAGATAATTACAGTCTTCATACTTTCCCAGCCTTTTTAAATATCTATAAGTAAGCATATGAAGATGTAAATTATCAGGTTTTAAAGGCGATTTTTTTAAGTATATTTTGCGAAAGAAAGAAAAGAAAACCTCAAAAAAGAGATAAAATAAAATTACACAAAAAAAGAATGAAGAGTTATTTGGATTTATATTATTTATATAAATTACATTTAATACAAGCAAAGCACCAAATAAATATGATCCTCCATCACCTAAAAAAATTTTAGCTTTAGGAAAATTAAATAATAAAAATGAAAATAAAACTACAATTTGAGCTATAAGAACTAAATTCAGCTCATTATTTGCTTGATTTAAATTGATTAAAAGAAGAGCTAAATTAATTACTAATAAATGAATTCCTAAAAGTCCATTGAAACCATCGATTAAGTTAGCGCCATTAATAATAAATAAAAAACAAAATAAAATAAAAATTCCTTGAAATATATTATTAGAAAGCCAGATATTCAAAAAAATTAAATCTACGCTTTTTAAAGTAATAGAAAAAGACATTATAAAGATTGATAAAATACTTATCATTAAAATTAATCTTATTTTTGGACTAATATTAATTTTGGCATCATCTAAAAAACCTAAAAGAAAAAAAGAAAAGCTGATAAAAAAATAATCAATCAGTAAAGAATCAAAAATAAAATAATAAATTGTAAAAAAAATTGATAAAGAAATTATGGCAGCTAAACCCCCACTCCTTGCCACGGCAGTTGAATGGAATGCTTGTGGTTTTAAAAAATCTTTATCTAATAATATGCTATCACTTTTATTAAAAAATTTTTGAATTAATAAAATAACAAAGAAACTTATAAAAGAAAATGTTGATAAAAAACTTAGTAAGAGTGAATCATTTAACATTTTTCTTCTTATATCCTTTATTGTTTATTTTTACTATGTAGATACCTAAAATAATTATACTTAATGAAACTAAAACTCTCCACGTAATTATTTCATTCATAAGAAAAAAACCAAATAATACTCCAAATATTGGGATTAAATAAGCTACTTGTGTTTGAAAAACTATTCCATTAACAGTTAAAATTCTAAATCTTATTAACCAGGCTGCTCCTGTAGCTACAATCCCTAGATATAAAAGTGATAAAGTGGAATCTAATGAAGGATTTAAATTCCATGGTTGTTCAAATATTAAAGATACCGGAAGCAAAAAAATAAAAGACCATAACGTAGTGGAGGTAGTTACATTTTCATTCCCTTTATTCTTCATTTTTAAAGTTAAAATTCCTCCAATTGAATAAAAAGTTGATCCAAGAATAATTATTAAAACATGAAAGTAATTATTTTCATTAATTATTAATTTATCAAAAAATAAAAAAACTATTCCAATAAATCCTAAAATAATTCCAATAGATTTAAAAAAAGTAATTTTTTCATTCTTTGTGAAAAAATGAGCAAGTATAGATCCGCTTAAAGGAGTTGTGCTCATTAGCATAGCAGCCAGATAGCTATTAATTTTACTTGTTCCTATAGCTATCAATGTAAATGGAATAGCTATGTTACATAAGCCTATTAGTGCGTAATCCTTCCACTCTTTCGTAAAAGCTTTAATTTTAATCGCTTTATATTTACAAAGAATTAGAAGAGGTAGACTAGCAAAAAAAACTCTCACTAGGCCTAAAGTAAAAGGTTCATAAGAAAAAGAGGCTATTTTTATATTAAAAAAAGAGGACCCCCAAATTACTCCGAGAACTACTAATAAAAAAATATCAAAAGATTTTGCTTCTCTCATTTCAAGCCTGGATTGTATTATGTTTAAAGTGCATATCTGTTATCTCTTTATATTATTGTATTGAAATATATTAACTAGTTATGTTGAATACAGCTTTAAGAAAAATTTACAAATGAAAATTACGAAAGATTTCAGTTTATGAGCTCAAAAAACATCTTAAAATTAATGAAAGATAAAGAGATTGAATTTGTCGATCTGAGGTTTACTGATCCTAAGGGCAAACTTCAACATTTAACAATGGACTCAACGATTGTTGATGAGGAAATGTTGAATAAAGGAGTTTTTTTTGATGGCTCATCAATAGCTGGTTGGAAAGCAATAAATGAATCCGACATGATTTTGAAACCAGATTTAGATAGGCCTATAATTGATCCTTTTAATTCTCACACTACCTTAAATATTTTTTGTGATATTTTAGATGCAGTTAAAAAAGATCCTTATGAAAGAGATCCTAGAGGAACAGCTAAAAAAGCAGAAGCCTACTTAAAAAAAACAGGTATTGGTGATAAAGCATACTTTGGTCCAGAACCAGAATTTTTTGTTTTTGATGATGTTAGATTCAAAAATGATATGAACGAAACAAGTTTTAATATTGATAGCTCGGAAGGACCATACAATACAGGTAAAAAATATGAAAATGGTAACATGGGGCACAGACCAGGAATAAAAGGAGGTTATTTTCCAGTTCCACCGGTTGATAGTGCTCAAGATATGCGTGGCGAATATTTAAAAGCTTTAAAAGATATGGGTGTTAAAGTTGAAAAACATCATCACGAGGTAGCTCCAAGTCAACATGAATTAGGAATGTATTTTGGTACGCTAACTTCTCAAGCTGACAATGTACAGCTTTATAAGTATGCGGTGCAGATGGTAACTCATTCTTTTGGTAAAACTGCTACTTTTATGCCTAAGCCTGTCAAAGGAGACAATGGTTCAGGAATGCATACCCACCAATCTGTCTGGAAAGGAAATACTCCAGTTTTTATGGGTAAAGAATATGCGGGATTATCAAAACAAGCTTTATATTATATTGGGGGAATATTAAAGCATGCAAAGGCAATAAATGCTTTTTCAAACGCAACAACAAATAGTTATAAAAGATTAATACCTGGTTTTGAAGCTCCAGTAATATTAGCTTACTCAGCCAGAAATAGATCAGCCTCATGTCGTATACCAATTATTATGAGTCCAAAAGCTGCAAGATGTGAAATTAGATTCCCAGACGCTGCTGGAAATCCATATTTAACTTTTGCCTCAATGTTAATGGCAGGTATTGATGGAATTAAAAATAAAATTGATCCAGGAAAATCTTTTGATGAGGATTTGTATTCTTTATCAGAAGATGAAGTTAAAAAGCTACCAACTGTTTGTGGTTCTTTAAGAGAGGCAATGGAAAATTTAGATAAAGATAGAAAATTTCTTACTCAAGGAGGAGTTTTTACTGATGATCAAATTGATGCTTATATTGATTTAAAATTTCAAGAAATTTATAAGTTTGAACACACTCCTCATCCAATAGAGTTTGAAATGTATTATAGTGGTTAATAATTAGATCTTAAAAGACTCACCGCAGCCGCATCTTTCAACTTCATTTGGATTTTTAAAAATAAATTGCGAAGAAAAATTTTCTTTTTTATAATCCATCTCAGTACCAAGTAAATACATAATTGCCTTAGGATCGATTAAAACCTTAACACCTTTATCTTCCACAACCTCTTCGTTAGGTTTTATGTCTTTTGCATATTCCATAACATAAGACATTCCTGCACATCCGCCAGATTTAACCCCAACTCTAACACCTATAGTTGAATTATCTGCAGCAGACATTATTTCTTTAATTTTATTAGCAGCTTTATCACTTAATTTAATTACTTGTTCACTCATAAATTTAGTTCCAATTTTGCAGCCTCTGACATTTTATCCTTGCTCCACGGAGGATCCCAAACTAATTTGAGATCAACATCTTTAACTCCGTTAACCTTTAATATATTAGCTTTAACCATTTTTGGCAAACTTTCTGCTACAGGGCAATTAGGGGATGTTAAAGTCATTTCAACAATAACTTTTTTATCATCATTTACTTGAATTTTGTATATTAGCCCAAGTTCATAAATATTAACTGGTATTTCTGGATCATAAATTTTCTTTATTTCTTCAATTATACTTTCTTTTAAATCACTCATAACTGACTATTTTTCTGTAAAGCAGATAATACTGTATGCCATGCCATAGTTGCACATTTTATTCTCATTGGAAACTCCTGAACACCAGAAAGAGATGATATTGTGGTTACTTGATCTTCAGATAGACTATTTAATGTAATTTTACTTTTATTTTTTACCATATTAAGAAAATCTTCAATCATTTTTTTCGTAAAAGCTAAATCTTTTCCTTTTAATGTATCTGTTAATATTGATGCTGATGCTAAAGAGATCGCACATCCTTCACCTTCAAAACTTAAACCTGTAATATTTTTATTTTTATCTAGTTTTAAAAAAATATGAACTTTGTCTCCACACAAAGGGTTATGAGCTTTAGCGTCATGGTTATAACCATCGCATTTTCCTTTATTACGAGGATTCTTCGCATGGTCTAAAATTATTTCTTGATATAATTCTTTTAATTCCATTTAAACCTGAAAAACTTTCTTACAATTTTCAATTGACTTACACAAAACATCCATGTCTTCTTTTGTATTGTAAACTCCAATAGAAGCTCTGGCTGTTGCTGGTATACCTAGTTTATCATGTAGGATTTGGCAACAATGATGTCCTGCTCTAATTGCAACACCATTATCATCTAAAATAGTTGCTATATCATGGGGATGAATCCCTTTAATTGTAAAAGTTATTACTGATCCTCTATTTTTAGGATTGCCAATAATTTTTACAGAATTATTTCTTTTTAATTTTTCTATTCCATATTCAAGTACTTCACTTTCATGCTCTTCAATATTTTTAATTCCTAAATTTTCAATAAACTTAATAGCTTCAGCAAATGCTACTACTTCTGCGGTTTGCATTGTACCTGCTTCAAATTTTGTTGGAGTTGAAGCAAAAGTTATGTCTTCTTTTAAAACTTCATTTATCATCCCTCCTCCACCTTGGTATGGAGGCAACTCTTCTAACCAATTTTTTTTAGCATAAAGAATTCCTAAACCATTTGGCCCGTACATCTTATGACAAGATATTGCATAAAAATCACATCCTAAATCTTGCATATCTAATTTTAAATGTGGGGCACCTTGTGTTCCATCAACTAAAACAGGAATTTTTTTTTCTTTAGCTAAATCAATAATTTTTTTTAAAGGCATGATACTTCCTGTAACATTTGAAATATGAGTAATAGCAATTATTTTTGTTTTATTAGTAATTAATTTTTTAATTTCATCAATTTCAACTTCACCATTATCATTCATGGGAGCAAATTTAATAATTGCACCTTTGTTTTTCCTTAAAAAATGCCAAGGCACGTAATTTGAATGATGTTCTAATTCTGTAATTAAAATTTCATCCCCTTTATTAATAAATTTCTGTCCAAAAGAAGAAGCTACAAGATTGATCGCTTCGGTTGCTCCCTTTGTAAATATAATTTCTTCTCGATGCTTAGCGTTAAGGTAATTTTTTACTTTATCTCTAGAGGCTTCAAATCTATTGGTGGCTTTAACTGCAAGAGAGTGAACGCTTCTTCCTACATTTGAAAACTCTGTTTCGTAGAAACTTGACATTCTATCAATGACAACTTTAGGCTTTTGCGAAGAATTGGCACTATCAAGATAAATTAACGGTTTCCCATTAATTTTTTGTTTAAATATTGGAAACTCAGATTTAATTTTTTTTATGTCCATTAATTTGCCCTTCGAGAATATTCTGTAAAAAAAGTTTAATATTTGTGTTTGGAACCTTTTCCAAAATATCATTTAGAAAACCATTAATCAAAAATTGTTTTGCTGATTCAGCATCAATACCTCTGGTCATTAAATAATGAACTGCATCCATATCTATACTACCAGATGAAGATCCGTGAGAGCATTTAACATCATCAGCATATATTTCCAATTCAGGCTTAGCATCAAACTCGGCTTTGTCATTTAAAACTAAAGCTTTACTAAGCTGATATGCATTAGTTTTTTGAGCAACATCTTTAACAAAAATTTTACCTTGATATACCCCTTTTCCGTTTTCATTCACTACATTTTTAATCTTTTGATAACTCTCACAATTTGGAGCATAGTGATTCATTCTCGTTTTTATCTCTTGATGTTCGTTTTCAGCAATATTTAAAGCAGATAAAATTGAACAGTTGCCTTTATCTTTGTTTAAATTTACTTCAATTTCAAATTTATTAAATTTTAAACCAGAGGTAAGAATAAAATTTTGGTATTCTGAATTATTTTCTAAAGAAGCTTTAGTATATCTGTAAAAGTGTCCATTGCTTTTAGAATCTTGAATAAATATACTTTTATAATCCGCATCGTCATCAATTAAAATGGTATCAAATGTATTCTTAATGAAGTTATTTTGAGTGCTTTCAATCGTATATTCTATAGTTGTTAACTCTGATCCTTTGTTTAGTTTAATGCTGTTACGATTATTTAATATTATATTTTTTAAATTATCTGTGAAATAATTATAAATTATTAACGGTTTTTTAAATTTATAATTATCAGATACTTTTAATGAATAACCACCTAATGATAAAGCATTGTTTAATAGAGTTAAAGTGTTAGGTACATATGAAGTATCTTTTTCTAAATTTTTAAAATCTTTAATTTCAATTTTATTCTCGTCTTCATAATCAAAATTGCTTGCACTTAGTACTCCATTTGTTAGTAAAATATAATTATGATCAAAATTTTTCAATATCTTAAGTTGTTTATTAAGATCAAATTCAAAGTTATTAGTTATTTTATCAAAATTTTTATTTAAAATTGTATTAAGGTCTGTAAATTTCCAATCTTCATTTTTTTTATTAGGAAAACCAGTTTCTAAAAATAAATTTAAACTTTTTCTACGTGAAACTTTTTCTTCATCTGAAATATTCTTAATCTTACTTGCTTTAAAATTATAATCTTGTTTCATTTAATTTAAATTCTCGTATCCTGATTTTTCTAATTCTTGACCTAGTTCAGCGCAACCCGTTTTAATTATTTTACCGTCGGAAAGAACATGAATAAAATCAGGTTTTATATAATCAAGTAGTCTTTGATAATGAGTTATGATTAAAAATGCATTATCTTTATTCTTATAAGAATTTACTCCATCTGCAACAATTCTTAACGCATCAATATCTAAACCAGAGTCTGTTTCGTCTAAAATTGAGAGTTTAGGTTCTAATAGTTTCATTTGTAAAATTTCATTTTTTTTCTTTTCTCCTCCAGAAAATCCAACATTAAGTTGGCGTGATAAAAATTTTTCATCTATATTTAACTCTGAAGCTTTTTCTTTAATTAGTTTTAAAAAAGTTAAAGTATCCAATTCTTTTTCACCTTTGGATTTTCTTACACTATTAAGTGAGGTTTTTAAAAAGTTACTAGTATTAACTCCTGGTATTTCTAAAGGATATTGAAAGGCTAAAAAAATTCCTTTTTGTGCTCTTTCTTCAATAGGAATTTCTTTTAAATTTTGATTTTGATAAGTTAAGTTGCCTGATATTTCATAACCACTTTTACCTGACAATACATTTGCCAATGTGCTTTTACCTGAACCATTAGGGCCCATTATTGCATGAACTTCACCTGATTTAATTTCAAGATTTAAACCTTTAATTATAGGTTTGTTGTTTATTGATGCTTTTAAATCTTTAATTTGAAGCATTATCCAACACTGCCTTCTAAACTAATTGAAACTAATTTTTGCGCCTCAACAGCAAATTCCATTGGTAATTGTTGTAAAACTTCTTTGCAAAATCCATTAACTATTAAGCTTACTGCTTCTTCTTGGTTAAGACCCCTTTGATTGCAGTAAAATAATTGCTCTTCATTAATTTTTGATGTGGTCGCCTCGTGTTCAATCGTGGATGATGAATTTTTATTTTTTATATAAGGAACGGTATGGGCTCCACATTTATTACCCATTAATAAAGAATCGCACTGTGTATAATTTCTTGAATGAGTAGCTTTAGAATTAATATCAACTAATCCTCGATAAGTATTGTCTGCATTGCCCGCTGAAATACCTTTTGAAATTATTTTACTTTTTGTATTTTTACCCAAATGTATCATTTTAGTTCCGGTATCAGCCTTTTGATAGTTATTCGTGATTGCAATAGAATAAAATTCTCCGATGGAATTATCTCCCTGTAAAATACAGCTTGGATATTTCCAAGTTATTGCTGAACCTGTTTCAACTTGAGTCCATGAAATTTTTGAATTCTTTCCTCTACATGCTCCTCGTTTTGTAACAAAATTATATATTCCTCCCACTCCATTTTTGTCGCCCGGATACCAATTTTGAACTGTAGAATATTTTATTTCAGCATCATCTAATGCTATCAACTCAACATTTGCTGCATGTAATTGGTTTTCATCTCTCATTGGAGCGGTACAACCTTCTAAATAACTTACATAACTTCCTTTGTCAGCGATAATTAAAGTTCTTTCAAATTGACCAGTTTCTGAAGCGTTTATTCTAAAGTATGTTGAGAGTTCCATTGGACATTTTGTGTTTGGTGGAATGTAAACAAATGAACCATCGGTAAATACTGCCGAGTTTAATGTAGCAAAATAATGATCACTAATTGGAATTACAGATCCTAAATATTTTTTAACTAAATCTGGATGCTTTTGTATAGCTTCTGATATAGGGCAAAAAATTATTCCTTTTTTTGTTAATTCATCTTTAAATGTTGTTGCTACAGAAACTGAGTCAAATACCGCATCAACCGCAACCCCACTAAGTTTTTTTTGTTCATTAAGTGGAATACCAAGTTTATTGTAAGTTTCTATTAATTTTGGATCAACTTCATCAAGGCTTTTTGGTTTATCTTTCATGCTTTTTGGAGCCGAATAATAATATAAGTCTTGATAATCTATCTTTGGAAATTTCGGCTTTTGCCAATTAGGTTCTTTTAAAACTTTCAATCTATTAAAAGCTTTTAATCTCCAATCTAGCATCCATTTAGGTTCTTTTTTAATTTCGGAAATAAATTTAATTGTTTGTTCAGTAAGACCTTTAGGGGCTTTTATATTCTCTATTTCGGTAGTAAAACCGTATTTATATTCTGTGTTATTAATATCTTGATTATTCATTTTGTTTAAAAGTGTAGGTTTTGTTTCACTAGATCTTGTAATTTAACTTTTTCGAAAAAACTATTAATATGTTGATCGAGTTGATCCCAAAGATTATGTGTTATACATTTAGTTGATTTATTATTACATCCTCTTTTAGAATGTTTTTTACAATTAAGCATCTTGACCTCTTCATCAACTGCAATAATAATGTTGGATAATTTAATTTCTGAAGCAGGTTTTTCTAATACGTATCCTCCTGTTGCACCTCTTGCACTTTTTACAAGTTTTTTATTTTTTAATTTAATAAAAATTTGTTCTAAATAAGCGAGTGAAATATTTTGTCTAAGTGATATCTCAGTTAAACTAATAGGGCCTACACCGTTATTTGATGCTAAATCTGCCATCGCCATGACTGCGTATCTGCCTTTAGTGGTTAATTTCATAAATTACTGTTGTAATACAATAATTTTTTACTAATTCCTACTAAAATAGTCGGAATTAAAAAAAATTATTTGACGCATAAAAACGTGTTATAAAGTTTATCTTTTTTTTGAAAGTAATAATCATTATTAAGCTATGAAACCAAAAAGCAGCGAAATATTTATACCTGGGCCAGCTGGAAGGTTAGAGTGTAAATATTATAAGAATCCAAAATTTGGTTCTCCTGTAGCAATCATGCTTCATCCACATCCACAATACGGGGGAAGTATGAAAAACAAAGTAGTGCAATTAGCTTATAATGTTTTTCTAGAAAATGGATTCTCAGTAATTAAGATAAATTTTAGAGGAGTGGGTAAAAGTGATGGAGTGTTTGACAATGGTCAGGGTGAATTATCAGATGCGGCGGCAGCTCTTGATTGGATTGAAAGAGAAAATTTAGACTATAGTCAATGCTGGGTAGGTGGTTTTTCCTTTGGAGCCTTAATTTGTATGCAACTTATTATGAGAAGACCTGAGGTTAATAATTTTATAGCTTTATCACCACAACCAAATGTTTACGATTTTTCCTTTCTTGCGCCGTGTCCTACATCTGGACAAGTAATTTACAGTGAGAGTGATGAGTTGGTAACAAAAGAGAGTATTGATGAATTAAATAATAGAATTAAAAATCAAAAAGGAATTGAAGTTATATTTTCGTCAATTAAAAATGCCAATCATTTTTTTCAAGATAAAGAAGGCTTATTAAAATTAGAGATTGAAAAATATATAAAAGAAAAAACAGCTCTTATTTAAATTTTATTATTTTACCACCAGTTATTGGTCTTATACACCCTGTGGTCTTAGGAAAAGAAATAGGTAATTTCAGAAAAGATCTAATCGCAAGATACGCAAAAGCTTGGGACTCAACAAAATCTCCATCAATTCCATAATCATCTATAAGTTTCACATCTTTGTTCCATGATTTAATTATATGGACTAAAAATTTATTTTTTCTTCCACCCCCACATAAAATTATTTTTTCTTTTATTTTTAAGCTTTTATTACCTTCAAAAAAAGCGTGAAACAAATTTGCTGTATAAAGAGTTAAGGTTGCAGCACCATCGTTTAATGATAAATCCTTAACATTTAAAATACTAAAATCATTTATGTCGTATGATCTTCTTTCTGGATCAGATGATAAGAGGTTATTCACATACTTTTCTAGAACTATTTTATTCACTTTTCCAGACTTAGCTATGTTTCCATTCTTATCATATTTTTTTTTAGAGTTAGTTCTTATCCATTTATCTATTAAACACATACCTGGACCATGATCAGTTGCTGATAGTTCACCATCATTCCAAATAGTTGTGCTATTTAGTATTCCTCCTATATTAAAAAAACTTACTTGTTTAATATTAAATTTTTTTGCTAACATTTTATGAAATATTGGAGTTAAAGGTGCTCCTTCTCCTCCGTTTTTTAAATCATTTTGTCTAAAATCATATACAACTATTTTTTTCGTAATTTTTGAAAGAAGTTTTTCATCTCCTATTTGTTTGGAAATCCCTTCTTTTGCATTATGATAAATAGTCTGGCCATGAAATCCTATAAAATTAATATTTACCTTTGTTTTTTTTAAAATTTGATTAACTGCTTTTGCATGAAATAAAGTAATTTCCCTCTCAACATTTTTGATTTCTTTTGAAAGTTTTCTTAAATCTTTAGAACTTTTAATTTTATCTCTAAGTCTTGTTAATTGTTTATATATATCTTTTGGATATTCAAAATATTTGTCTAAAATAGCCTTATATTTCGACTTTCCGTCAGTTTGAATAACTGATGCATCAACCCCGTCCATTGAAGTTCCGCTCATTAAACCAAGGCTATAATAACTTTTACTCATATGTATTTTTTAATTAATTTA
>CEOP01025862.1_pt1 | contig 12949 bp, 14 predicted proteins | sample 361301 | NCBI WGS metagenome assembly CEOP01 (sample SAMEA2619548, study PRJEB7988) | marine metagenome | biome: marine biome (ENVO:00000447); feature: deep chlorophyll maximum layer (ENVO:xxxxxxxx); material: "saline water (ENVO:00002010), including plankton (ENVO:xxxxxxxx)" | depth 55 m
AAATTATAGAATACAAGGGAAAAATTATTACTGTCAAAGAAACAGAAGCTAATGCTAAGTTTGATAATGATAAGGCTATTTATTTATTCAATTTAAACAAGAGATATGATTTAGACGGTGATTTTAAGTACAATACAGCAAGACTCATTAATCATTCTTGCGATCCTAATTGTGAAGTAGACGGTGCCGGCTTTAAATTATGGATCTATTCTATAAGAGATATAAAAAAAAATGAGGAACTAACTTATGATTATGGATTTAGTTTTGATAAAGATTATAAAGATTTTCCTTGTAGATGTGGTACAAAAAAATGTGTTGGTTATATTGTTAATTCGCAGTCAAGATGGAGAATTAAAAAAATAAAAAAGAAAAAATCTACTAATAAGTAACTTTATATAAATATAAACCACTTGACGGAGCAGGAGGCGCACAAAGAGATCTTTTTTTCGATTTAAATAAACTTTTTAAATTGTCATTATCCCATTTGCCTTCTCCAATAAATTTTATACATCCAACCATTGATCTCACTTGCTGTTGTAAGAAAGACTTTGATGAGAAAATTATTGAAATTTTATCCCCCCTTTGAGAAATTGAAGATTTTTCAATAGTTCTAATAGGTGATTTTGCTCCACAAGACGAAGATCTAAATGCGTTAAAGTTATGAGTTCCTAAAAATAATTTAATTGCCTTTTTCATTAATTGAATATCTAATTTTTTTTTTACTAGCCAAGCTCTATTTTTATCTAATACTAAAAAATTTTTTCTATTAATTATCATGTACTTATACGTTCTTCTTTTTGCGTCAAATCTTGAATGAAAACTAAGATTTTTTTTTTTTATAGAATTAATAGTTATATTTTTTCTATTCAAAAAATAGTTTAAGGAACCTAAAAACTTTTTTTCATTTTCTATTTTATCGCAAATAAAGTTTGCAGATTGACCTATTGCATGAACCCCTGAGTCTGTTCTTCCAGAGCCAATAATTCGTATATTTTTTTTTAATAATTTTTTTATAGCTTTCTCTATTTCTTTTTGAATAGAAGGGCCGTTTTTTTGGTACTGCCATCCTTTATAGTTCGTACCATCATATTCTATTATTAATTGATAATTAGATTTCAATTTAATTTAGTTCCTTTCTCTAAATTATTGCCTATTAAAAATTCCTTAACATCCATTTCTCTTTTGCCTTCTTTTTTTATTCTTAAAATTTGTATTGAATTTAAAGAGCATCCTACTGTTAACTTATCATCAAGAATTTCACCTTCTCTACCGTTTATTTTAACTTCTATAGCTTTAAGAATTTTAATTCTCTCATTATTTATTGAAAACCATGCTCCGGGTTTTGGATTAAAAGCATTAATTTTTGCAATAATATTTTCAGCTTTATCTTTCCAATTAATTTTAGTCTCAATTTTATTTATTTTATTTGCATACGTTGCTTCATTTTCATTTTGAGCTTTGAAAATTGACTTACCTGAAGATATTAATTCAATAGACTCTTTTAAAGCTTCTGCTCCTATAACTGATAATTTTTTAATTAATTCACCACTTGTTGTTTCTTTATTAATTTTAACTTTTACCTGTTTAATATAGGGCCCACTATCAAGCCTTTTTTCAATTTTCATAATAGATATTCCTGTTTCATTTTCTTTATTTAATATAGCTCTTTCTACTGGAGCAGCACCTCTCAATTTAGGAAGAAGTGAGGCATGCACATTTAAAAATATTAGCTTTGAAGTTTTTAAATAATTCTCTGGAATAAGCTGACCATAAGCTACTACTACGACAAGATCTGGGTTTAATCGCATAAAGTCTTCATATTCTTTTTTATCTTTTAATTGACCCGTTCTCACTTTTATTCCCTCCTTTTCAGAAAAAATATGAACAGGGGTTTTTAATATTTTTTGACCTCTAGATTTTTTTTTTGGTGATTGGGTATAAACACAAACAATTTTATGTTTTGAATTTTTTAAAATTTTTAAAGTTGGTAAAGAGAACTCAGGAGTTCCCATAAAAACGATTTTCAATGGCATTTGGTTATTGAATTTAAACTACAACCCTATCTATTTCTTTTTTTTGTTTTTTTACTTTTTTAATAATTAAATCTTTTTTAAGCTTTGACAAATAGTCAATAAATAAAATTCCATTAATATGGTCAATTTCATGCTGTATGCATGTGGCTAATAGGCCTTCAGCTTTTAGTTCATTTTGTTTTCCATCGTAGCCCAAATATTTAATTTTACAACTATTTGGTCTTTCAATTTCAGCGAATTGGTTGGGTATAGATAAACATCCTTCTTCGTATGAAACTAATTGGTCAGATTTAGAAACAATCTCTGGATTCACCAAAAAAATAGGTTTCTTTTTTTCTTTCTCTTTGGATAAATCTATAACAATTACTCTTTTAAGAATCCCAATTTGTACCGCAGCTAATCCGATGCCTGGAGCGTCATACATTGTTTCAAGCATATCATCCATTAAATTTTTGATTTCTTCGTCTACTTTTTTTACAGGTTGTGATATTTTTCTAAGAATTGGATCTGGAACTGTTAAAATTTTTTTTTTTGACATTCTTACTTTTACTACACTTATATTCTTAAAGGTAGAGCAGTAGAGAGAATTTCATTTCTAAATTCTTTTAAGTCCAATTTATTCAATAAATTAGTGATAAAATAAATTGTTTCAGGATCTAAATTATTTACTTCATCCTCACCTATAATCTCAACGATTTTTAATGCCAAATAGCCTTTTTCTCCTTTTTCAGCTAAGTCATTTAAACTACCGGGAATATTATAATTTTGTGACAAACCCTTATGATCTATTTCTTTAGGGATTTTAATCCCATCATTTTCTAAGGACTCTAGAACAGCAACATCTTTTGCAGAATAAAAATAATTCCTATTCCTTTTAATCTTTTTATAAATACTTTCTAATTCTTTTTGCGTTTTTTTGATCGGATAATCTTTTTCATAAAAATACCTTATCAGCTTAGATCTATGAAGAATTTTGTCATCAAATTTAATTTTTTGTTGAGATAGACTTTGATTTGAAACTATATTTCTTTCTACTATAGTTAAATAATTTTCTGGAATTTCATTTTTTTTAAATTCTTTGAGTCTATTACTTAAAAATTCAGTATAAACATTTGATAAGTTTTCTTTTTTAAAAAGATCTTTCAATAAAAAAAGTAAATCCAATTTGTTTTGAGTATTGTCTGACAACAAAAATTTTTGATATATAAGTGCCCTACCTTCAATTTTTTCAAGAGATTGATATACATTTTGAGCATTTATTAAAGTGTTAAGCTCAAATGGAATTTGTTTATATATTTTAAATATTTGAGTTTTGTCTATTTGATTTTTATTTGCTGCAATTTCGATATTTTTGATTTTTCCCTTGTCAGTAATATCATCAATTGTAATCAAGTTAGCAGAATTCATGTACTCCCAAATACTTTTTTTTGTTTTGTTATTAGGTTCATATTTAAAATTAGGAAAAGTCACACTTGATAAATAAAAATTCAACAAATTGTCATCTTTAATTTTTTTATTTTTATTATCAGCTACCCCAAGAAGAAAATTTATTGCATTATCAAAAAATTTATCTGATTGTTTTTGCTCTTTTAAAATATCGTGGAGTAGTTGAGCCTGATTTTTTTTATTATTAAAAACTAAACAATAAATTTTAAATTTTTCTAAATATGGATCTTTAATTTCTTTACCAATAAAATTTACTTTTTCACATCCTAATTTAATATTAGCATTTGATATATTTCGATCGACTAAATATTGAATAATTTTATTTTTATTTGGAAAGTCATTATTCTTTTTTAAAAATTCCTCTATGAGGTTGTCTTTTTTATTTTCAATTAACCAATTTGTTTTTAGATTTAAAAAATTTTCATCACTTATATTAGGTGGTGAGTAAGAATATGAAAAAATTGTTTTCAAAAATATATTTTCTGCAGTCTCGGAAAGTTTGAGCTTGCTAATACGTGAAATTGTCTTCTGAATATTCTTGCCATCTGTTTTAGACCACATTGATAATTCAAAGTTGTACATATCAGGATCCCAGATACCATAGAGAAGTTCTTCATCTTTTTGGATAGATGATTGCTCTTTGATTATACTATTTGTTGTAATTGAATTTTTATTAATAAGCGGACTTTCAATTTTTTTTTGTAAATTCTCAGTCTTGTCTATTTGTTTGTTAGAATTATTTTTTTTCCAAATATCAACTGTCTCCTCTTCAGCATTTATGAAGCTAAAATTGATTAAAATTAGTAAAAAAAATATAAACTTATTTAAGTCTGATAATCTCATTTGTAATATCAGTATTAAATTCTTTGTCAGGCTGGGAGAAGTTAATCTTTTCTAATAAAAAAACGATTACAATTAATATAGCTGAAATTATTATCAACTTTATTATTTTTTGTATTATTGACTCTCTTAGACTTTTTTGTCGATTGAATTTAAGTTGCATAGTTAAAAAATATATTTAAACTCGGAAAATAAGACAAATTTGTGATAAATCAAATTTTAAATTAGGATTATAATTGAATAAAAACCTTATTTTAACTGGTATGATGGGTGTTGGCAAATCTACTATAGGTAGATTAATAGCTAAAAGACTAAAGGTTAAGTTTATCGATGTTGATAAAGTAATAGAAAAAAAAGAGAAAATATCAATAAAAAAGATTTTTGAATATAAAGGTGAAAAATATTTTAGAAAAATAGAAGAAAAAATTACATTTAAAGTCCTTAAGAACAAAAATGCTGTCATCGCTTTAGGTGGAGGTGCATTTATGAACGATGAAATCAGAGAAAAAGTACTTAAGTCATGCATTAGTGTATGGCTTAAACTAAATCTAGAGAAGCTTATTGCTAGATACAAGCGGAACAATAGAAGGCCTTTATTAAATAAAAAAAAATTGGAAACTGATGTAAAAAAAATATACCAATCGAGAAAAAAAATTTATAGTTTAGCCAATTTTAAAATAAATTGTGATAATATAACTAAATCGCAAATAGTAGAAAAAATATTAGTTTTTTATGAAAATTAGTCGTTTAAAAACAAAGAACTATTCCATAATTATAGGAAAAAATTCTTTATCAACCTTAAATTCTGAAATTAGAAATCATTGTCCAAAATGTAGAAAAGTTGCAGTAATTATTGATAAAAAAATTCCAAAAAAATTTTTAATAAATATTAAAAAAAAATTAAAAAAATACAAGATATTTGTTTTTTTTTTATCATCTTCAGAAAAAATTAAAAGTTTAAATCAGGCAAATTTATTTGTAGAAAAACTTCTAAAACTAAATTTTAATAGATCTGATTTGATAATTGGAGTCGGCGGAGGCATTATTGGAGATTTAGTTGGTTTTGTTTCGAGTGTTTACAAAAGAGGGATTAATTTTATAAATTTGCCTAGTACGCTTCTGTCTCAAGTAGACTCTTGTGTTGGAGGCAAGACTGGCGTTAATTCTAAATATGGGAAGAATTTGATAGGATCATTTTACAACCCGAAAGTAGTGATTTCAGAAACCGAATTTTTAAAATCATTACCAAAGAGAGAAATAATTTGTGGATATGCTGAAATTCTAAAACACGCAATAATACATGACAAAAGTTTTTTTAAATTTTTAAAAAAAAATACTAACAATCTTTTATCGTTAGATAATAATATTTTATCTAAAAGTATTAATAAAAGTTGTAAAATTAAATTAAATTTCACAGAAAAAGATTTCAAAGAAAGCGGATTGAGAATGAAACTTAATTTTGGACACACGTTTGCTCATGCTCTTGAGATTCAAAATAAATATTCAAATAATTTAAATCATGGTGAGGCAGTTTTGATTGGAATGTTTATAGCTGTTAAAATTTCAAAATTTCAAAAATTTTGTTCAAAAAATACTTATAAAGAAATATATAATTTATATACAAAAAATTCATTATTAAATAAATTGAAAAAATTTCTTAAAAAGAATGATATTTTAAGATCTATAAAATTTATGAAAAACGACAAAAAAAAAGATGATGAGAAAATAAGTTTTATTTTTTTAAAGAGTATTGGAAAAACAACAATGCCTGGAAAATATAAATATAAAGTAAATCAAGTAGAAAATTTAGTTAAGAGATTATTTTAATCGTATTTCTAGCGCATGTAAATTTTTTTTAAATTCATCTTGAACTATTTCCATCAAAATTTTTTCAGCCTCTAACCTCTTAAATTTATTAAGATAATTTGATTTTATTTCTAATATTAGATGAAACTTTCCCTCTTGAAAATTTTTATGATTTTTATGAGCATTAGTATTATCTATTATTTTAATTTCTTCTAATTTAATTTTATTTTTTATTTTTTGTTTAATTTGATTTATATAAAGATTCATAAGATAAAATATTATATATAAAAATAAAGATTATGAAAATTATTTGTGATTGGGATAATTGTAAAGAACCAGGCAGCTATAAAGCTCCTGTTGAAAGAGATAATATTAGAAAATATAGATTACTTTGTTTAAAACATATTAGAATTTTCAACAAAAATTGGAATTACTTTGAAAATATGAATAATGAAGAAATAGAATATTTTCTTAAATCTGATTTAACATGGCATAAATCTACTAAAAGTTTTGGTTCATCTGAAAATTTTTTTAATCTGTTATGGAATAATGCCCTAGAAGACAAGTTAAACATTTTTAAAACTTCAGGTTATAAAGATTTTAAGAAAACAAATTTATCTTCTAAAGAAAAAGATGCTTTTGACATTTTAGAATTAAATTACTCTTCAAAATGGCAAGAAATCCAACAAAAATTTAAATATCTTGTAAAGAAATATCATCCTGATAAAAATCAAGGTAGTAAAAAATTTGAAGACAAGTTAAAAAAGATTACATTAGCTTATAGTCAATTAAAAATGAATTTAGGAAAAAAATAATTTATGAGTGCATCGCAGTTTATGGCTAAGCCAGATATTAAAATTTCTGTAAAGCAAACATTTGGATTTGAGAGCAATATGGAATTAAATGGTTTTTCAAAGAGGAATGAATATGTTCCAAAGATTGATCCTGATTACAAATTTGACAAAGATACAACTTTAGCGATTTTGGCAGGTTTCTCTTTCAACAAAAGAGTTTTAATTCAAGGCTATCATGGTACTGGGAAATCTACCCACATTGAGCAGGTAGCGGCAAGATTAAATTGGCCATGTATTAGAGTTAACTTAGATAGTCACGTAAGTAGAATAGATTTAATTGGAAAAGATGCGATAGTTTTAAAAGACGACAAACAAGTTACCGAATTTAAAGAAGGTATTTTACCTTGGTCTATTCAAAATCCAATAGCTCTTGTATTTGATGAGTATGATGCTGGAAGACCTGATGTAATGTTTGTTATTCAAAGAGTTTTAGAAAGTGAGGGAAATTTCACCTTGTTAGATAAAAATAAAGTTTTAGAGCAGAATGATTTTTTTAGAATGTTTGCGACTACTAACACAGTTGGTTTAGGTGACACAACAGGTCTTTATCACGGAACGCAACAAATTAATCAGGGTCAAATGGATAGATGGAATATTGTTTCAACTTTAAATTATCTTACAAGTCAAAAAGAGTTAGAAATTGTTTTAGCAAAAAATAAAAACTATAATAATAAAGAAGGAAAAGAAATTCTTTCAAATATGATTAAAGTTGCAGATTTAACTAGAAAAGGTTTTATGCTTGGTGATATTTCTACAGTAATGAGTCCTAGGACTGTTATGCATTGGGCAGAAAATACAAGTATATTTAAAGACAAAGGTTATGCGTTCAGAGTTACATTTTTGAATAAATGTGATGAAATTGAAAAAAAAATAATTTCAGAATATTATCAAAGATGTTTTGGAGAAGAATTGCCTGAGTCCTCAATTAACGTTCAGATATAAAGTGTCAAAAAAAGAAGAAATTTTAGAAAATTTTAAAACCGCAATCAAATCAACAATTAAGTCTATATCTAATAAAGATGATATTGAAATAAGTTTTGGTGGTCAAGATGTATCAAACGAAAACAATAAAATAACGTTACCTGAGATAAATGTGTCTCAAAATAAATTTAATTTCGACATTACAAGAGCTCTTGCAGATTCAGAGTCATTGAAATTAAAATATTGTAATAAAAAAATTTTAAAAAATTTCGAACCTAGTGGTTCAAAAGCAAAAAAGTTGTATGAAATAGCTGAAAAAGTAAGATATGAGTGTCTTGGTATAAAGGAATATCAAGGAATTCAAGAAAACTTAATAAACTATTACTCAAATTTAAAACCAGTCCAAAATGAACAAGAAAATATTTACAGTGCATTTGAAAAATATTTGAGAAAAGAATTTTTTGAATTAAATAAAAAATTTAAGATGAGTGTAATTTCAACTAAATTAAGAGGCAAATTCGATAAAGTTTTTAAAGCAAAAATTAATAAAATTAAAGAAAACGTCGATAATCAAGAAATTTTTAACGCAGCTATTTCTGAAATTATTAAAAAATTAGAAATAAATGATGTCTCTGATTATGAAGAAATGGATAACAAGAAAGAGGAGGATAATAACAAAGAAGTAAGCAATAAAGATGATACAGACCAAAAAAAAGAGTCCAAATTTGATGAAAATCAAGAAATGGCTATAGATACTAGCATGGCCGAACTAGATAACTTAGCTGATGAGAATGATAAAGATTCAAATGAAATTCAAGTTGAAGAGTCTTCAAATGATTCTGAAAAAAGGATGAGAACAAAAAATAATTTTGGAGACCAGAAATATAAATTTTATACAAAGGAATTTGATGAAATAATAGTTGCGGAAGATCTAGAATCTGAAGAAGAATTATTTAGATTGAGACAAAACTTAGACCAACAATTACTACAATTAAAAAGTTTTATTTCAAAACTTGCCAATAAACTTCAAAGAAAGCTTCTGGCAAAGCAAAATCGGTCTTGGGATTTTGATCTAGAAGAGGGAACTCTTGATACCTCAAAACTTTCAAGAATTATAATTGATCCTCTAAACTCTTTATCGTTTAAGAAAGAAAAAGAAACAGAATTTAAAGATACTTTAGTAACTATACTTATTGATAACTCGGGTTCGATGAGAGGAAAGCCAATTTCTGTTGCAGCGATATGTGCAGATATTCTTTCAAGAACATTAGAGAGATGCTCTGTTAAAGTAGAAATTTTAGGTTTTACTACCAAGCATTGGAAGGGGGGCTCTAGCAGAGAACTTTGGATGAAAAACGACAAACCTAAATCTCCTGGAAGACTTAATGATCTAAGACATATAATTTATAAATCAGCTGATACTCCTTGGAGATTAGCAAAAAAAAACATGGGCTTAATGTTGAAAGAGGGTCTGCTTAAAGAAAACATAGATGGAGAGGCATTAAAATGGGCTTTTGAAAAAATGTCAAAAAGAAAAGAGGAAAGAAAAATTTTAATGGTAATATCAGATGGGGCGCCAGTAGATGACTCTACGCTCTCAACAAATTCAAGTGATTTTTTAGAAACAAATTTAAAAAATACTGTTCAATGGATAGAAAATAAATCTAACGTTGAACTTCTAGCTATTGGTATCGGACATGATGTAACAAGGTATTACAAGAAAGCAGTTAAAATTACTGATGTTCAGGATTTAGGCGATGTGATGATAAATCAATTAACCGATTTATTTCAAGACGAAAAAAGAGTATTAAATTAATAATTTAGATTTTTAAGATTTAAATTTTTAAAGTCATTTATTTTACTTACTAATAATTTAAAAGGTATAAGCATTACCAATGCTACAATTAACTTAACAGAAAGGTCACCTAAAGCTAAAGTGAGCCAAGGTAAACCTGTGTTATAAAATGCAATCGAGAAAAAAAGTAAAGTGTCAATTACTGAACCTAGAATTGAGGAAGTTAAAGGTGCCACATACCATGTTTTATCCCTTAATTTATCAAAAATATTTATATCGAAGTTCTGAGCTATTAAAAATGCAGTAGCTGAACCTATTGCTATTCTTACAGATATAATATCCTCGAAATTTGTTGAAACAAAAAAAGTTAAAATTATTCCAATAAAAAAACCAATTAAAACAATATAACGAGCAATTTTTTTTCCAAAAGCTCTGTTCGCTAAATCTGTGATGAGAAATGTAATAGGATAACTAAAAGCTCCGTAAGTAAGTAAGTTTTCCAATTTATAAAACGTCACTGGAAACTGGACTAAATAATTTGACGCAATTACAACTAAACCCATAAAAAAAGATAGTGTAAAAAACAGTTGCCTTTGTTTTTTTCTCAGCATTACAATTATTTTTGTGAAACTATTGAGTATTTGAGTTTTTGAACTCTTTTAGATAAATTCCTGCTTTTAGCTGTTTTTAGAAATTTATCTAACCCGCCTTTAAAATCTACAGTTCTAAGTGCTGCATTAGTGACATTTAGTCTGATACTTCTTTTTAAAATATCACTTCTAAAAGAAATTTTCTTTAAATTCGGTAAAAAACGTCTTTTTGTTTTATTGTTTGCGTGGCTAACGTTATGTCCTTTTAAAGGTAATACACCTGTGAGTTCGCATTTTTTAGTCATAATATTGAATGATATAGTTGTTAGATCTTATTTGGTCAAGTACAAATTATGATCTAGTACCAACAATATCATTAACATTTTTAATTTTTTCTTTTTTTAATATATCAATTAATTCAGATTTTATCTTTTTGATTATTCCTGGTCCTTCGTAAACCATACCAGTGTATAGTTGTAATAAACTCGCCCCAGAAGTCATTTTTTCATAAGCCGTTATTCCTGAGCATACACCGCCTACTCCAATAATTGTAATCTCCTTTTTAATTTCTTTATAAAATTTTTTAATTAAATTGTTTGATAATTTGTTTATTGGTTCACCAGACAAGCCCCCCTCCTCATTCTTATTGCTTCCTAACAGTTTTTCTCTATTCTTATCTGTTGTGTTTGAAATTATAACTCCATTAATTTTAAATTTTTTTATAAGTTCAATAACATTACTAACCTCATCATCCGTTATATCAGGTGAAACTTTTAAAACTAAAGGTTTTTTGATTTTATTTTTTTTGGAGAACTCAGTTAGTTTTTGTAGAAGATTTTGTAAAATTTTTTGATCATGAAATTCTCTAAGTCCAGGTGTATTAGGTGAAGATATGTTTATTGTAATATAATTCACTAGTGAGTGAATTTTACCCAAACAATTTAGATAATCTTCAATTCTATTAATGCTATCTTTATTTGGGCCGATATTCGCCCCCAAAAAACCATTTGGAGTATTTCTTTTAAGCCTTTCCAATACAATATCTAATCCATCGTTGTTAAATCCTAATCTGTTAATTAATGCTCTATCTTTTTCTAACCTAAAAACCCTGGGTTTAGGGTTTCCGAATTGCTTCCTAGGAGTAATAGTGCCTATCTCTATAAACCCAAAACCAAATTTAAATAAGGAATTGTAAACCTCTGCGCTTTTGTCAAATCCAGCGGCCAAACCTATTGGGTTTTTAATTTTTGTTTTAAATATTTCTGTCTCAAGTATTCTCTCATCATCAACTGTAAATAAATCTTCAGGTAAAAAATTATATTTTAAAGATTTAATTGCTAAATCATGTGCGGTTTCTGGGTCAAATTTGAAGATAAATGGTCTTAAAATTGAAAACATCTATTTGATTTTATCTTTTATCAGTTTAACAGTTTCTTGCACACCAAAAAAGCTAATAAAAAATCCCATTCTTGGTCCATCAATATCACCAAACAACACTTGGTAAAGCAATTTAAACCAATCTCTCAGGTTTTTTTCATACCCATTTTCTTTTCCTACTGAGTATACAATAGTTTGAATTTCCTCAGGTGGTAAACTTTTGCTTATTTTTTCGATTTTATTTGCAAGATTGGTCAAAGCCTTTTTTTCTTTTTCATCAGGTTTTTTATAAATTTTTTTAGGCTTCAGCTTATCTTTAAAAAATCGTATCGCATATTCTGTCAAATTATCTAATATTGGACTGTTCTCTGGTTTAACATCTTTATGAAATCTATTTATAAATTTCCATAAAATTTTTTTATCATCAGCATTGCTTGAGCCAACTAAATTTAATAGCATAGAAAAAGGCATCACGATTTTTTCTTTTGGAGGTTGGCCTTTATGTATGTGCCAGACAGGATTTGACAGTTTTTCTTTTTCATTTTGCTCAGAAAATTTTTCAATTAGAGATAAATATTCATCAACAGCTTTGGGGACCACATCTGAGTAAAGTTTTTTTGCTCTTTTAGGATTTTGATACATATATAATGATAAACTCTCTGGTGATGCATAATTTAACCATTCTTCAATTGTTATTCCATTTCCTTTAGACTTTGAGATCTTTTCTCCTTTTTCATCTAAAAAAAGCTCGTAAGCAAATCCGCTAGGCGGGGGTTTACCAAGTGTTTTACAAATTTTGCTGGATAATATTGCACTTTCAGTCAAATCTTTGCCGTACATTTCGAAATCCACATCGAAAGTAAACCATCTCATTGCCCAATCGACTTTCCATTGTAATTTACAATTACCATCATAAATACTTGTTTGAATTTTTTTACCATTGTTATTGAAAATAATTTTCCCACTTGTTTTATCTAAATTCTCCATAGGAATTTCAAGAACCTTGCCTGTTTCTGGGCATATTGGTAAAAATGGGCAATAAGTTTTTCTTCTCTCAGATCTCAATGTGGGTAAAATTATATTTATTATATCGTCATATTTTTCTGCTACTCTTTTTAACGACTCATTAAATACGCCTTTTTTATAGTTTTCGGTTGAACTTTTAAAAGTAAATTCAAAATTAAATTTATTTAAAAAATTTTTAAGCATTGTATTGTTATGTTCGGCGAAACTTTTAAACTTACCAAATGGGTCTGGGATAGAAGTGAGTGGTTTACCTAAATTATC
>CEOP01222188.1_pt1 | contig 12946 bp, 9 predicted proteins | sample 361301 | NCBI WGS metagenome assembly CEOP01 (sample SAMEA2619548, study PRJEB7988) | marine metagenome | biome: marine biome (ENVO:00000447); feature: deep chlorophyll maximum layer (ENVO:xxxxxxxx); material: "saline water (ENVO:00002010), including plankton (ENVO:xxxxxxxx)" | depth 55 m
AACTCCTCTTCAGTATCACTAGAAGGAATAGTTGTTTTTATAGGTCTATTACTACTTCGATAATCAATATTTTTTGTATTATCATAAATTATTGTTGCTTCATTATTTATGGCATCTGGATGATTACCGCTAACGGTAACTTGAACACGATTTGGTATTTGTTTAGGTGCAACTGTGCTTTCAGATTGAGAAAATATTTTAGCAATCACAGTCAAATGCAATATTATGTATAATGTTAATAACTTAGTACTATTCATAATTAATACTATAAATTAATAACTGAATGTATTTTAGAAGTATAAATATTTCTATTAAATATTTTCTATTTCAAAATTATTTAACCAATCCTCTACATAATCAACTACATTTTCAAGACAACCATCTTTAAATGGAGAATCTAATTGTGCTAGATCTATTAATTTTGTAAAAGATAAACTCCCTCCAGCTTTGCATAGATTCAAATAATTTTGCCATGCTTGGTCTTTATCTTGCTCACTTTTGATCCAAAATTGGAAAGCACAAGTTTGTGCTAAAGTATAATCTATGTAATAAAATGGCATTTGATAAATATGAAGCTGCCCCTGCCAAATGCCACCATCTTTAGCAAAAACCATGTTGTCATAATCTCTTTGAGGTAAATAAATAGATTCTAATTGAAGCCATTTTTGTTTCCTTTCTTTTGGAGTCGCATCATAATTCTCATATACCCAATGTTGAAAATGATCTACACAAGCACCATAGGGTAAAAATGAAAGGCTGCCAGAAATATGTTTATACTTAAATCTATTAGTATCTTCTTTAAAGAAATTTTTCATCCATGGCCATGTAAAAAATTCCATGCTCATAGAATGAATTTCAGCAGACTCCATTGTTGGCCAATGATAATTCACCAAAGGCTGATGCCTACTACAATAATTTTGAAATGCATGACCTGCTTCATGTGTTAAAACAGTTATGTCGTGATCTGTTCCATTAAAATTTGAAAATATATAAGGCCTTTCATATTTCGGAAAAGATGTACAAAAACCACCAGGTCTTTTTCCATCTCTATTTACAAGGTCCATCAATTCTTCATTAACCAAAATATCAAAAAACTCCCCAGTCTCAGATGATAATTCATGGTACATTTTTTGCGCAGATTTAACTAATTTTTCAGGGGTTCCTTTTGGAGTAGGGTCACCTTCCTTAAAATTAATACCGTCATAAAAGTAAAGCTGCTCTAGTCCGAGAATTTTTCGTTTTTTTTCTAATAATACATTAACTATTGGAACAACATTCTCTACAATTTGCTTTCTAAAATTTGCAACTTCTTTAGGACCATAGTCTGTCCTGCCCATTCGATAATAACCTAGATCAATAAAATTATCATAACCAAGCGTTGTCGCAATTTTATGACGCAGTTTTACTAATTTATCATATATATCATCTAACTCTACTTCGTTTTTTTTAAACCAACCAAATCTAGCTTCATAAGACCTTTTTCGAATATTTCTATCACTATTAGAATGAAAAGGTCCTAATCCGGCAAGATTATATTCCTCACCTTCGAATTCAATTTTCGCACCTGCTGTAAGTTTTGTATATTCATTTTTAAGATCAATTTCTTCTTTAAGCATATCTTTTATTTTTGAATCGAATGTTTTTAAACTTATTTCAATTTGATTTAAAAATGTATCTCCAAATTTTTCTGATATTTCTTTTTTAAAATTCGATTCATTCAATGCTTTATCAAAAAGGTTGTACGATTCTGCCATCTCGGGACCTATCGAATCATAATATTCTTTTTCAGACTTTGCTTCATTATCGTTTATATTTCTACTAAAGTTCAAGCTCGCCATAGATTGATAGGTCGAATAATCTCGAGATATATCATCTATATTCATAATTACATCTATTTGTTCTTCAACATCGTCTGCATTTTTGAATCTTTTAACTAAATTCGAAATTTTATTTTTTGTTTGTTCAGGATCTATACGCTCGTAGTGTAATTCATTATATTTCATTGATTATTCCTTTGATTTTAATTTATTGTAATGATAATCTTTTTTGCTTCCTATCGTCTCTCCCAATTGGATCGGGCTTAGGAATTGCTCTCAATAATTCTTTTGTATAATCATGATTTGGACTGTCAAATATCAAACCCGTTTCATTTAATTCAACTAGCTCACCATGATTCATAACGCCAACACGATTCGAAATATGCTTAACGACTGAAAGATCATGAGCAATAAAAATAATCGATAGATTAAATTCTTCTTGAAGATCCATCATTAAATTGATGATTTGAGCCTGTATAGAAACATCTAATGCAGAAACAGGTTCGTCTGCTATAATGATTTCTGGTTCAGTTGCTAGTGCCCTGGCAATTCCAATTCTTTGTCTTTGGCCACCTGAGAATTCATGAGGATATCTATTTGATTGTTCAGAAGAAAGACCAACTTTATCTAAAAGCCAATAAACCTTTTCTATTTTTTGATTATCGTTTAAATCTGTATTTATATCAAGTGACTCTTTTATAATATCTTTAACAAGCATTCGAGGATTAAGAGATGAATAAGGATCTTGAAAAATCATTTGTATATGTTTCCTATACTTTTTCATTTCTTTTTTTTGCAAACTTAGTATATCAATTTCATTATTAGATATATTTAAATATATCTCACCATCAATTTCTACATCCGGTGCTGTTAGATGAAGAACATTTAAGATAGCGTTTCCAAGAGTTGATTTACCCGAACCAGATTCACCTACAATACCTAAAGTCTCTCCTTTTAGTAATTTAAAATTAACTGTTTTAACAGCGTGTACAAAATCTATCTGCCTATGCATTATGCCACCAAATATTGGAAAATCAACGGAAAGATTTTTTACTTTTAATATATGATTAGTATCTACCATTATTTGATTAAGTCTTCATTTATTCTAGCATAATGACCTGATTTAATCTCTATAAGTTCAGGTTCAACTTTCGTCCCACCACATGCACATTCATCATCAGCAAATCTAGAACAAAGTTTACACTCATCTCCTAATTCTAATATAGATGGAACCATACCTTTTAAAGCTTTTAAACGTTTTGAGGTCTCATTCATTTTAGGGATTGATTCCATTAATGCTTTTGTATATGGATTTATTGGATTTTTAAATAAATCAAATATTGATGCCATCTCTTGGATTACACCTCCATACATTACAATGACACGATCGCAGGTTTCTGCTATTACTGCTAAATCGTGAGTAATTAATAATATTGCTGAATCATCGCGATTATCTTTTAAATTCATCATAAGATCTAATATTTGAGCCTGTATTGTTACGTCTAAAGCTGTTGTTGGTTCATCAGCAATAAGTAGCGAAGGATTACACAAGAGTGCCATTGCTATCATAATTCGCTGCCTCATTCCGCCAGAAAATTGATGCGGGTAATCATTCATCCTTCTCCCTGGTTCTGGTATTCCAACTTTTTTAAGCATTTCAATACTCTTAGTATTTGCCTCATCTTCATTAAGGAACTCATGTTTTATAAGTATTTCATTCATCTGCGAACTAATTCTTAAAACAGGGTTTAATGAGGTCATTGGTTCTTGAAATATCATTGATATATCTTTTCCTCTAATCTCACTCATTTCTTCATAAGTAAGGTCTAGTAAATTCTTTCCTTTATATATAATCTCTCCACCAACAATTTCACCTGGCGGATTTGGGATCAACCTATTTATTGACATCGAAGTAACAGATTTTCCAGACCCTGATTCACCTACAATACCTAATACTTCACCCTGGTAAATATCAAAAGACACATCATTAACTGCCTTAGCGATACCAGCCTCTGTATGAAAATATGTTTTCAGGTTTTTAATTTGAAATAATTTATCTCGATTCATCTTAATCTCGAATACACCTTAGGATCGAAAGCCTCACGAACTCCTTCACCAATAAATACTATGCTTAATAATGTTAAGAACTGTGCTGATACAGGTGAGAAAACCATCCACCATTTCCTGATGTTCTGAAGTCCAACATCAAGCATCTGCCCCCAAGATGGTGTAGGAGGAGCAAGTCCAAAACCTAAATAATCTAAACCAACCAAAGCAGAAATACCTGCAACAACAGAAAAAGGGAAATATGTGATAATAGGCACCAATGAATTAGCTAAAATATGTTTAAACATGATTTTAAAATTAGATTGTCCCATGCTTAGTGCAGCGGCGACATATGGCTTTGCCTTTTCTCTGTAGAATTCTGCCCGCATTAGATATGTCATTCCAATCCAATTAACCATTGTATATATCCCAATAAGAAGAAAAAATGAAGGATTAAGAATAGATGATATAATGATTATTACAAATAACATTGGCAAACTTGACCAAATTTCAATAACTCTTTGCAAAATCAAATCGAATCTTCCGCCAAAATAACCCATGCATCCACCAATTAAAATCCCAATAAAATAATTCATTATAGTTAAAACCAATGCAAACGATATTGAAATATTAAAAGCGTAACACAACCTGGCAAAAACATCTCTTCCCGTATTATCTGTTCCTAGCCAATGCTTTCGAGATGGTGATTCATAAGCTTTATTGCCTTTAAACGTTATGTCTTCGTATGGGGAATATGGGTATAAAGGCATTATAACCCAATTTTGACTATTTTCGGATTCCTGGAAAGAATTTTGCAAAGTGCGATACCTGGCTTCGCCCGGCACATCTTGGTTGAATGTTGCACCAGCTATATATCCCGAAAAAACTGGATAATAGTATTCGTTATTATATTTTACGATAATAGCTTTATTGTTAATTAATACGGGAAGAAAAAAAGAGGCTATATATAGCACACTTAATATTATCAACGAATAATAGCCACGCTTGAGTGTTTTAAATTTATTCCATCTACGTCTTAAAACTGATTGATTACTATACTTAAATGAACCCATTAAACTATCACTTAAATCTTATTCTTGGATCAACAAGTGCTAATGTTAAATCTGAAATAATATTACCCAATAAACGTAAAAGAACAACAATAACTAAAAAACCAAGGGTAACTGGATAATCGCGCTGTAGAATTGCTTCAAATGCTAATTTTCCAAATCCTTCTATATTAAATACTCTTTCTATAAAATATGAACCTGCGATAACAACTCCGATTATTTGTCCAATGTTAGCTGCTATTGGGATAATACTATTTCTTATAGCATGTAACCATATAACACGTTTTTCACTAATTCCTTTCGCAAAAGCTGTCCTTATGTAATCTTGTCCAAGATTTTCTAGAAGTCCATTTTTCATTAATACCGTTAATGTAGCAAAGCTACCAATAGACCATGCTATAATTGGTAATATCATATGATGTAATTGATCAAATAACTTTTGAAAAGGAGTTAATTGTTCCCAAATTTCTCTTGGGCTATGTAAGCCCCCTAAAGGAAAAATATCTAAGAAGCTTCCACCGCCTAATAGGACAAGAAGAACCCCGCCTAATGCCCAACCAGGAATTGAGTAAGCTACAAAAATTAACAGGCTCGAACTTATGTCAAAACCCGAACCATGATTCAACGCTTTTTTAATACCTAATGGAATACAAACGAGATAAGATAAAAGCATGCCCGTTAAGCCTAAAAAAAGAGAGATTCTAAATCTAGGTAACATAATTTCAGTAACAGGCTTTGCATAGATGTACGATTTACCAAGATTACCAGTTAATATACCTGAGAATTCTTTCTGATAAATAACTGCTTCAATTGAACCATCATCTGAAGTCTCGTCAATTTTTGCGTACCAAACTTTGCTTATTTCTTGATTTTTTTCCCGAACTACTAAACTACCGTCATCAATCTTTTGAACATCTACTTTCCATAGTTTTCCATCCCTTTTTCCAACTCTCTTTTCAATTGTATCTTGGCCTGATTGAATGATGAAATCCCTATGCTTTGTTTCTCTAGGTGCAAGGCCAAGCCAACTGAGATATCTTAAATAAATAGGTTTGTCAAAACCGTAGAATCTTTCAAGTTCCTTCAACGCAGATTCTGGTAGGACATTTTCTGTAAAGCCGCCAGAACCACCACCATCTTCCATACCACCCATCTGTAATTCCATTATGGCTCTCTCTATAGGGCCCCCTGGCGCTATCTGTAGTATGACAAACACTAATATTGTTGACCCTAAAAAGGTAGGAATCATTAATAAAAGACGCCTAATAAAATAATTTGCCATCTAAAGAATTATACTCTTATTTAAAATCTTTCCAATAAGTATTTTCTATATCTCCGACTGGTAAATCAGAATTGTTTTGTTTCGCTTTATCCAACTCTTCTGATTTACTACTTTCGAACCACCAATGCTTCAGTATATCTGTGTAGTTTCCAGAATATTTAGTAAGCATGTATTCTGGATATCCAAATACATTCCAATATAGTAAACGTTCAGGTACTAATCTCGACATCCCCCATGCAGCAGGATGAACATCAGAGTAAATACCATCTATCTCTCGAATAATTTCGATTCTCCTATTTTGGTCAAACTCAATATCATAAAGATCTAATAGCTCATCTACTCTATCATTTTTAAATCCTGTTATATTATTATTATTCTTTTTGTCTGCAAGAGAAGATTTAATTGATGATTCTGGATTCGGAAAAACCAAACCGCCCCATGCTTGGAAATCTATAATGAAATTTCTATCCATTAAATTCTTCCATCTTGTTGTAGCATCAATAAATTTTATCTGCATATCAATTCCATATTGCTTTAATATCTGCTGCATTGGAGTGACACGATACTCGCTAGGTTTTCTAATATCTATACTAAAACTAAGAACTTTACCAGTATTTTCATGAACCAGAATGCCGTCTGAATTTCTTTTTTTATATCCAGCTTCTGATAATAATCTCATTGCTTTTTGTGGATTAAATTTAAATTTTTCATTATTCGGATTTTCATATTCGCTTCCGGAATACAATGAGTTAATTATTGTGTATTCATCGTATAAAATCTCCTTATTCAATTTTTCTCTATCATATAAATATGAAAAGGCGTATCGAAGTCTTTTATCATCGAATGGCCATTTCCTCATATTAAATGCATAACCCCATGTTCCTGCAGGTGCGCTCGAATGGACCCTTCTTTTTTGAATCCATCCTTTTTGAATCGCTTCAAAATTAGTTTCATCAATCCACATAGAAGGTTTCGTAACCTGAAAAAAATCAGACTCACCTTTTTTAAATTTTTCATACATCAACGCTTCATTATCTTTAACGACAGATATGGTTATCTTATCAAAATTGTATAAATACCTTGATGTTTCCTGATCTTTTGCCCACCAGTTTTCAAGCCTAGTTAACGAAAATGACTCCTGATTAATAATGTCTTCATCTTTCATTATGTATGGTCCGCTACCAGGAAGCATTTTCATATTATATTCATCCAAATAAGCAGTCCCATCGAGATCTCTTAAATAATGTTCCGGCAATATTGACATACCGGCAAAGTATAACATATTCCGCCAATTTAAGTTTTTTGCCTTTACTGTAATAAGGTATTTACTTAAAATCTCAGGTCTTTCCAATTTTCCATATACAAGCTGTGTGCTTGGCATCAATATCGTCTCATCCATTCGGATATCCCAACTGGCAACAATATCTTCAGCTGTGACTTCTTGGCCATCTGAAAATCTTGCATCTGGATTAATTCTAAACCACATTTGCATTTTATCATCAGATATCTTCCAATGAGTTGCTAAGCTAGGCATATACTCTAATGTCACAGGGTGCATACTTAATAATGTTTGATAGCATAATGGGATTAGAATATCAATATTCTCTGCATAATTATAATGCTGACCTAATATCCTCATTGTTGCGGGAAACCTTGATCTTATATGTCTAAGATGACCGCCTTTTTTAGCTTCAGGACTACCAAAGTATTTGTAATCATCCTGCGTAAAGGTTGAGGTTACATATCCAAAATCTTTTGCTATTTTTTCAAATCCATATCCGCCATCTTTAGCCGATGTTATTAAGTCTTTTTCGACATTGGATATTTTATTATTAACTGATTTCGTATTTTTATTTGGATCTCCACCACAGGAAAAGATTAAAAGTAATGCTATAGTAAGTATGTATTTTTTCATTTTCTTCTTTTTGATTTATATTTTTTTAAATTATTTTGCCTGGGAAGTTAGTATCTGATTTTGTGAATGAATATCCAAAATCCATATTTTTTTATTATCTTGAATAATTTCCAGATTCCCCTTTTTCATTCGTTTTTATCATAATAGCATCGAAAGATAAATTTGATATAGTAGATGTTCCAGTTATAATAAAACCGCCTCTTGGGAGTTCTTTTATTGATCTTCCAATATCTACTCCGTTACCACCAAAAGTCGACATCCAATTTTTATCACCAATACTATTAGTCTTAATAACTAATATATCGTTTTTACCTTTTCCATAACTAGCTGTTTCTCCCGCTATAATATATCCACCATCTGAACATTGAGATATAGCATAACCACGATCATCATTTTTTCCACCATGATATTTTTGCCATATTTTTTTTCCTAATGAATCTATTCGAGCCATAAATACATCATTTGAACCACTGCTAAAAAAAGATGAGCTATGACCAACAGCTATATATCCATTAGTTTTAGTTTGTTTTACCATGTCAAAGCCATCTTCTTTATTATCTCCATAGGTATTTTCCCAAATAATAAAACCATTTTCATCAACAGATATTAGCCAGGCCTGACTATCTCCATTACTAAACGACCTTGTCCCCCCAGATACTACAAATCCTTTTGTTGAATCTTTAATTATAGATCTAAAGTAATCTAATCCTTTGCCACCATAAAGCTTTTCCCATTCTTTTTCTCCATTTTGATCAAATTTTACCAACATTCCATCGCTACCTCCCTTTCCATAAGACCTTGTCTGTGAGGCTACTACAAATCCACCATCATCAGCCTTCGCTATTGAATAACCTACATCCTCAGCAACACCTCCAAAGGTATTATCCCATATCTTATGACCTAACGAATCTACTTTAAACAAATATATATCACTTTGACCATTCCCGAATGAAAATGTTTCACCGACAATAACATATCCACCATCAATTGTTTCTGTCACTCCCCACCCATAATCATCTTTTTTTCCACCATAAACCTGACTCCATTCTTTTTCGCCTGTAAAATCAGTTTTAATTAACCAAATATCATTCATTCCATTTCCATACGCATCTGTATAGCCAACCATTAAATAACCACCATCTGATACTTTAATCGCGTAATTACCACCGTCCGAACCTCTACCGCCATATGATTCTTCCCATTTTTTTCTACCATTCATATCTAATGATATAAGCCAAGCGTCACCATTACCATTAAACCTTGTAGATTTTTGTCCAACCATAAAAATCTGGTCACTTAAAAATGTTGTAAAAGCGATATGATTTTCTTCATCTTCAGATGGGCTGACTTCCCATTTATTTTCTCCTTCTTGATCCAACATATTTACAAAACTTTTTTTCTTCTTTCTGTTATTTGGCTCATTATTAATTATTGCCATAATCGAATTTTTCATCGAAAATTTATCTTTGACTGTTTTATACCCTGAAATAATAATATTATCATTTGGTAAAATCATCCCTGAGCTAAAATATTCATCTTTTTTATTACCGATCGTGTTATCCCATTCTATTTTCCCATTCTTATCAATTTTTAATAGCCATATATCATTTCGGCCAGCACCAATTGAATTTGTTTCTGCAGCTATCAAATATCCACCATCAGCCATCAGTTTAATACTTTTACCATAATCTTCTTTTTTACCACCATACGTATTGTGCCAGTTACGATCTCCGAACTCATCAATATTTATAATCCAAATTTCTGAGGTCGGTTTTTTTTTAAAAATATTGGCTAAAATTCTACCAAAAAAACCACGTTTTTTAATTCTACTTTTATCTAACATGTAAGATTTTGTATATCCCAATAAAACATAACCGTAATCATCAGCTATCTTTGCTATAGAACTAACTCCATCTATGTCAAGGCCCCCATAACTATGGGTCCAAATGACGTTACCTATAGAATCAATTTTAACGACATATGCATCTAAACTATTTGTTTTTTTTGATATTGTTGTACCAGCGATAATATACCCATCTTCATTTGACTCACATATATCATACCCAATATCTACCTTTTCAGTTCCATATGTATTATCCCATATCTTATTTCCAATAGAATCTATTTTAATGATCCAAATATCACTTAATCCTGCACCATATGAATATGTTTGCCCCAAAATAATAAAGCCATTATCAATTGTTGGAAGAGCTTCAAACCCTGTGTCCATGGACATACCACCATAAAAACGATTCCATATCTCTTTCCTATTCTTATCCGTTCTTACTATCCACAAATCTTTACCACCATTACCAAAAGAACTTGTAAATCCGGTTATAAGAAATCCATCATCGAGCACTAGGACATGATTACCACCATCAGTTTCGTCTGCACCATACGTTTTTATCCAACCTTTCTGCGAAAAAAGAAAGGCCGATGCTAATAAACAGACTGTAATTTTTAAAATAATTCTACGTCGCATCTGGTCAAGCTATTAAACTAAAAAGAAGATAAATATGGCCTAAAATCCAATCCCAATCGATATATTAAACAATATTTGTATTATTATAATTTTATAAATAAAGATTCTACCCATAGTATTCTTTATGCCTCCTTAACAGACAATCATTCATGATAAATAAAACTCTATTGTCTTTCGCTAATTTTTTTCCTTCTTCGCATATTACTCCATCCTGAAGCCATATGGCTTTAGCTCCAATAGATATAGATTCTTTAATAATAGGCAAAACAAATTCAGAACGTCTGAAAATATTTACAATATCTACTTTATGCTTAATATCATTTAATGATGAAAAACAATCCTTTTCTAATATGCTCTTATGCCCTGGATTGACTGGTGTAATATCATATCCATTTTGAGCCATATAAAGCGATACAAAGTGACTGGGCCGCTCTGGCTTTGGACTTATGCCGACAACAGCGATAGATTTCATTTCTAAAATTTTTTTAATTATATGTTTACTTTTATTCATTATTAAATATTTTATTTTGCCTATTATTATATTCATTAGAAGCTAAATATATATTATCAAACTACATCAACAATAATTAGCTTCATTATACTCATGAATATAAAACATTAAGAAATTATGATAAGCACCAGCACAATTTTATTTTTTTTACTATCATTATCCGTTTTATTTTTATATCGTCTTACTAGAGTTGGCTATAAATCAATTTTATACTTTAGTAATGATTTCAACAAGAACGATAATTATGATTTAGCTGAAAAAATAAGGGTAATACAAGTTTGTCTGGGCTTTTGTTTTTTTATTTATCACAGTATAATATTCTTTGGTGTTCTAAACACATCATTATTTTTCATTTCTAGTTTTATTATCAGTCTTATATCAGAAATAATTAGTGTCAAGAAAGGGATAGTGTTTGGAAAGTATAATTATAATTTCGATCTCTGTCCGGGACCAGCTATTAGTAATGTCCCTGTTTTAATCGCTCTTTCTTGGACAGGAATAATATACATGGCTTTAGCATGTTCTATGTTATTGCTAAATGCTGAGATTGTTAACAGCATCAATATTTCTCATGTACTTTTGTCTTCTATCTTTGTAACTATTTTAGATTTAGTTCTAGATCCAATTGCTGTAGATGAAGGCAGATGGTCTTGGAATAAACCTGGTAAATATTATGGAATACCATTAAAAAATTTTTTTGGATGGTTCTTTAATACAGCATTAATCCTTTTAATATTTTCTTTTTTATCATTTGATCATTTAATTACTAATGTTTATCCAAATTACATCACCTTTGCACCTGCTATACTTTTTATAATATTACCTTTAATAGCAGCAAGACCATGCTTAGAAAGAAATTTAAATATTGCAGCTATTATCGGAATATTATTTACATTAGTATTATCAATTATAAGCTATCGAAATTTTCTTTAATTCATAAATAAATCTTATTTTCTTCTAAAAATGATCACAAAAAAGAATCTATTATTAAATTTTATTTTTCGAGCAAGTACGGATAAAAGAATAAATACATACTACCAATTGCTAGAACCATTATTCCATGCAATGAATGATAATAATATGTTTTTAAATCTTGGATATGATGAACTAAAAAATAATCCCATTGTATCGACTGTTCACGCTCAAAAAAAAATGGTAGATATTGTTACAAGACAATTTAAAAAAGCTGGTACATGGCTAGATGCTGGCTCAGGTACTGGAGCACCGGCATGCTACTTGGCTGAAAAACATACAGGTATAAAAATTGAAGGTATAAATATTGTCAAACCACAAATAGATAAAGCTAACGAGCTGGCAATTAAAGTCAATGTTAATGATAGAATCAAATTTAATTATGGTAATGCACAAGAAATCCCATTCCCAAACAAACACTTTGAAAATATATATGCCATTGAATCAGCTTTTCATTTTGAAGATAAAAAAAGGTTCATTAGCGAATCAAAACGCATTTTAAAATCAAATGGACGGATTTCTATTGCTGATATTGTTATTAGGACTGATTATCTAAAACTTAGAGATTGGTATAAGGTTTCAATAGCTAAGCATGGTCTAGCAACGAAAGAATTTTATACCAAAGAAAAATGGGTAAAGTTATTAACTAAAAAAGGTTTTAAAGACGTGGAAACAGTAGATATTACGAATAACGTTTCTAGCGTTCTTCCATATTGGATCGATCTAATTAATAAAAATCAACAAATGTTATTAAAACTATATCCTAAAATATTCTTAACAATGCTGTGCAGCTGTCTAACATATCAGCACAGAAAAATGCAACAAAGCCCCTTTGGATATATTTTAGTTAC
>CEOP01044039.1_pt1 | contig 12936 bp, 10 predicted proteins | sample 361301 | NCBI WGS metagenome assembly CEOP01 (sample SAMEA2619548, study PRJEB7988) | marine metagenome | biome: marine biome (ENVO:00000447); feature: deep chlorophyll maximum layer (ENVO:xxxxxxxx); material: "saline water (ENVO:00002010), including plankton (ENVO:xxxxxxxx)" | depth 55 m
CGTCGAAGTCGAGGAATTAGAATGATCCGCATTTCTCTCGTATGCTTTGCTTGTTGCTTCGCTCTCACGTATTGTGCAAGTGACCCAACTATTGGTTACTCTTCAACTTCGCTTTACGCAAAGCAGTACAAAAGTGTAGCTGTGCCAATTTTCAAGAACGATACCATGCAACGCACTATTGGCTTCATGCTTACCGATGCCGTCATAAAAGAAATCCAAACGCGAACACCATACAACGTTATAGGCGAACAGTTTGCAGACACGCTGTTAACTGGGACGATTAAAAAAGTTGAGCTTGACCAGATCAGCCAATCAAGAACAACCGGTCTCGATAACGAAATGCTCATCAAAGTTACGATCAATTTCGAATGGCTCAATCTCCAAAGCGGTGGGCGTATAGTCGGGCGTGAAAATTTCACAAGCAGCGCCCTTTTTATCCCATCTCAACCCTCTTCAGAGCCGATAGAGGTTGGACAGTTTGCTGTTGTGCAACAGCTTGCTTGTGAAATAGTCGACCAAATGCAAGCATCTTGGTAAAAACCCCAAACAAGGTATAGATACAGGCCCCAATTATGGCAAACCCAACCGGCAATCAGAAAAAACCAGACCCGAAACAAACACCTCAGCAAAAGCCGAAATTTTCGCGAGGCATTCTTAGTTGGATGTTAATTTGTTTTGTCCTCATCATGCTTTGGGGTGCCATCAACGGCACAGGCAGTGGCACAGAACTCACGAGCTGGAACGACTTCATTACACGTGCAAAGTCGCATCAATTCGAAGGCGACAAAGTCACTATTGAAAATACACGAATTGTCGGGACTATCGCAAAAGATACGACTGATCCAGTTGGCGCGATTGATATCCCCGCTGGAACAGAGGTTTATTTTCCAATAGCAGCGGGTGCAGATGATTGGTACAAAGATGAACTGAAGAATGCCGGCATTGACTTTGCGAACAAAAAAGATACCGGATTGTTTATGACCTTCCTCTTAAGTTGGGGACCGATGATCTTCATCCTCTTCCTCATCTTTTTCTTCATTTCCAGATCAGCAAAAGGCGGGGGCGCTGGCGGCATGATCGGCAACTTTGGAAGATCAAAACATAAACTTGCAAACAAAGGCGAGAGCAAAGTCACATTTGAGGACGTTGCAGGCATTGTTGAAGCAAAAGCAGAAGTGCATGAGATCATTGAGTTTTTAAAGAACCCAAAGAAATTTTCACGTTTGGGCGGTCGCATTCCCCGTGGCATCCTACTTGTGGGTTCTCCTGGTTGCGGCAAAACTTTGCTTGCAAAAGCAATTGCCGGCGAAGCAGACGTCCCGTTCTTCACTATTTCCGGTTCTGACTTTGTCGAAATGTTCGTTGGCGTGGGCGCAAGTCGAGTGCGTGACTTATTCAAACAAGCAAAAGAAGCTTCGCCCTGCATTATCTTTCTTGATGAAATTGATGCTGTTGGACGAAAACGAGGAAGCGGATTCTCAAGCGGCGGGCACGACGAACGAGAGCAAACGCTTAATGCAATCCTTGTTGAAATGGATGGTTTTGAACTAAGTGACCAAGTAATTGTTATGGCCGCTACAAACCGAGCCGATGTGCTTGATCCAGCGCTTACACGTCCGGGACGGTTTGACCGGCAAGTTCAAGTGCCTTTACCTGATGTCGAAGGGCGCAGGGCAATTCTTAGCGTACATGCAAAGAAAGTAAAAATGTCACCGAATATCGACCTGGGACGAGCAGCTCGTGGCACTCCAATGTTTAGCGGTGCTGACCTAGAAGCACTCATTAACGAAGCTGCGATTATCGCAACGCTTGCAGACAAAGATTTTGTGGAGCAACTTGATTTAGACGAAGCGCGAGATAAAATTCGATGGGGACGTGCGAGCAAAAGTCGTAAAGTTGAAGAACTCGAACGTGTTGCAACTGCGTACCACGAAGCCGGACACGCTGTCGTGCAACTTGTTTTGCCACATGCAGACCCAGTACACAAAGTGACCATTATTCCTCGCGGTCAGTCGGGCGGCGCAACATTTAGTTTGCCAGAAAAAGACCGCTACTTTTATAACCGCAAATTCCTTGAGGCATCTATGCGCGTACTCTGCGGGGGACGAATCGCGGAACGTCGCAAAACGAGCGACATTTCAAGTGGTGCTTCGATGGACATCCAAATGGCAACGAGCTACGCACGACACATGATTTTAGACTGGGGCATGTCCGACCGTCTTGGTTTTGTTATGTATTCGCCAGACCCACAACGAGAAGCTATTTTAGCTGACAAAGATTACTCGCCAGACACTGCACGGATTATAGATGAAGAAGTAAAGCGACTTATCGACGCTGCGTATGCTGAAAGTGAGCGGATCATTGATGAGCATTGGGAACAAGTCGTTGCGATTTCTGAAGCACTGCTTGAATACGAAACGCTCCAAGCAGAAGAACTCGAGGAACTCATGAAAGGCGAAAAGATTACACGTTCATCTGTGTCAGATTTACTCGACCAAGAAACAAAAGCACCTACAGAATCAACTAATGATGATGCATCTGCTTCAGACGACGCGGCGCCTTCACCTGCTTGATTGTTCTATAAGACCAAATCAAATCTTTAGAGCTGTGATCTACCTACACACTTGAAGATACCGCTAGTTCCTTGATTTTGCTCAGTGCAAAACCAAAACCACGAGCAGGCATGATTTCTGGTGGCATCGTAAGTTCATTTGGGTCGGTAACTACATCGACGACCACAGGGCCATCCATTTCTAAAGCGCGCTTGATGCCTGCATCAAGATCTGCTGGATCTTCGATGCGAATACCCTTACCACCCATGGCAATTCCACACTCAGCAAAGTTTGGATTTTTCAAATCGATGCCCCAATCTGCATACCCCATCGATTCCATTTCCATTTTGACGAGCCCAAGTTTACTGTTGTTAAAAATAACACATTTGATAGGCAACTCGTAGGTAACAGCAGTTATAAAATCACCCATCAGCATCGAAAATCCGCCATCCCCACATAACGCAACGACTTGCCTTTTTTTATCGAGCGCTTGCGCGCCTAACGCTTGAGGCATCGCATTTGCCATCGAAGCATGATTGAACGACATTAAAAAGTCACGCGTCCCCTTCATGTGAATATGCCTAGCCATCCAGACAGGCAACTCTCCAGTATCCGCAATAAAAACTGCCGAATCTGTCGCATGACGACAAATCGATCTCGCAACAGCTTGCGGTCGAATCGGCGCTTTGCGCCCTGTCGTGTCGCCCTTTTTTACCATCTTCTTTTCATACGATGCTTTTTTCTTTTGCACCTTCGCCAAATGTGTTCCATCTATTTTCGTCTCAACCAATGGCAATAGCGCTTCTAGGGTTGGGCGTATATGTCCAACGGCACCAATTGCGAGGTCACACCTTCGACCGATGCGTTGTGCAGAAATATCAATTTGAATAATTTTTGCGTTGTCTGGCAAGAATTGTCTATAAGGATAATCCGTACCGAGAAGGACAAGCGTTTCACAATGCCCTACTGCCTCAACGCCACCAGTTGTTCCAAGCAATCCGATGCCGCCTGCCCAATACGGATTGTCTTGATCAATGACTGCTTTCCCTTTGAGCGAATGCACTACAGGCGCTTGCAATTTTTCCGCAAGTGCTAGCACTTCCTTTGTCGAACCCCGAGCGCCCCAACCAACCATCAACGTTACTGTCGATGATTCATTAATGGCTTTTGCAATTTCTTGAAGATGCACTGCCGCAGGAACAACTTCCGAATCAGAAACAAATACTCGGTGCACGCCGGTATCTTTTATTTTTTCTGGACCCACATCTGAAGGAATTGACAAGTGAGAAACACCTGAATTTGCCATCGCCGATTGTGCAGCAAGCACACCAAGCCGTGGCATTTGACATGCACTCATAACCGTTTGGTTGTACACGCAAACATCATCAAAAAGACGATCAAGATTTACCTCTTGATGATAATCGCTTCCTATTTCTGTCCGAGGAACTTGCCCAGTGATTGCCAACATTGGCGCGTGGTCCATTTTCGCATCGTACAAACCGTTGAGCAAATGAATTGCGCCTGGACCAACCGTTCCAGCACAAACACCGAGTTTGCCGTTTAATTTTGCTTGCGCGCCAGCTGCAAACGCTGCTACTTCTTCGTGCCTGACGTGCATCCATTCGAATCTATCGTCCGTCCGAAGCGCATCAGCAAGCGGATTGATTGCATCGCCCATCACTCCCCATACATGCTGCTGTGCAACGGGTGCAATTGAATCAAGAATTGTTTGAAATACAGTACCTTTTGCCATTGGTGGGTCTCCTATTGGAGATGCTACCACAAGAGCTTGCATTACAAGCCAAATTTGGCTGTCACTTTATGAAGAGAAATACCACACACTTCAATAGTTTTAAGCACGCTTGAACTCCCTTAAGAAATAGTCACTGCGATTTTCTTCAGGCCAAGGGCTTTTGTAATTAGACTACAGACAGCTATGTTTGCTTTTCCACTTTCAGGAGGTGCTTGCACGTGAACTTTTAATCGTTCATGAACAACGCCAGAGAGTTCTTTGCGCGATGCATTGGGAACAACCTTTATGTATATTTTTACACCGCTAGAGGCCGCTTCTACTATCGCCATCAAGAATCACCAAAGGTTTTTTTGTTTCGCAAATAGTGATGGTAATGTTGAGCAAAACGGTGTGCTTCGTCGCGAATGGCCTGCACGAGTTTTAGACCTTCATTATTTCGCCCAAGCTTGATTGGCTCTTCTCTGTTCACTAAGTAAATCAATTCTTCTTTTTTGGCTAAGCTCATGACGAGCGGCGGCTGATTTTCAAGTTGTGCAAATGCTTCCATTGCGGCAGATAACTGCCCCTTCCCACCATCGATAACAACGACATCGGGATACAATTCATTACCTTCACCTGCTTCACGGAACCTTCGAGAAATTACTTCGCGCATAGACATGTAATCATCGTTGGATGCTGTTTTAATTTTGTATCTTCGGTACCCCTCTTTATGTGGGCGGCCATCAACGAAACTTACTTTTGCAGCAACTGTTTCTCCACCCTGTAAGTGTGCGATATCAAACGCCTCAATGAAACGAAAATCATTTGCAGCACCGAGTGCTTTTTGCAAAGCATGCATGCCATCTGCGGGGTCTTGGGCAAAAACCGTAACTTCCGATTGCCACTCCACATCGTTGGATGCTCTGTCATCAAGTTTCACTAACGCTTCGATCTGGTCACGAATCCCTGCGGCTTCTTCGTACGATTTGTTTTTTGAAGCGATATCCATACGTGCACGCAGTTCACGAAGCATCACGCTGCGTTTGGAAATAAGAAATCGAAGGAACCCGTCAACATCTTCACGGTACGCTTCTTTCGAGATTTTGTTTGCACATGGCGCGGAGCATTTATTGATCGCATGCAGCAAGCATGGGCGGAAAAATACATTTGATGTGCTGTCTGCCCGAATGTCCAACGAACATGTCCGAAACTTGTACACTGATTGCAACATATGTATTGAGCGATGCAATGCACCAGAAGATGTAAAAGGGCCAAACAATTTCGCACCCTTAAATTCTGGATCGCTCGGCGAACGTGTAATAAAAATTCCAGGAAAATCATCCTTCATCGTTACAGCTAAATACGGATATGTTTTTCCGTCTAATTGCAATGTGTTGTATTTTGGTCGGTGGTCCTTAATCAACCGTGCTTCCAGCAACAGTGCTTCCCACTCCGTCTCGCACTCAATGGTTTCGATATGATCGATTTCTTGAAGCATGCCTTGCTTCCATGGGCCTAAATCAGCTGAAGAGAGAAAATACGATCCAACTCTTTTTTGCAATGAGCTCGCCTTACCTATATAGAGCAAAAAATCATTCTCCATGCGCATCATGTAAACGCCTGGACAATTGGGCAAACTTCGAGCAAAATCTGCAAGTTTTTTTCGTTTTTTTTCCCTTTTAGATGCAATGCAATCGTTATTCATACGCTTTTCTATTCTAACGTCAGATATCTAGAGATATTCCGTTGTTTCACGCCTTAATAACGAGTATAATGAAGTACTTACTGTAACCCCCCCTGGGCTCGTATAGTCCAAAACACACCGATTATTGGAGAATATTACTATGAAATATCTTTTAACCCTTACTGTAATAGCCGTTCTTGGCTTTGCTGTTGTTGGCTGTAACAAGTCGAAAAAAATTAACGCTGCTACAGCTAGCTCATCATGCAGTGCTTCTGCTGATGCGTGCTGCGGATCAGATGCATGCAGCACTGATGTTAAGGCACAACCAGCTGCTGCAGGCGCAAATGATTCATGTTGCCCAAGCATGAAAAAAATGGGAAAAATGACTAAAACTATGCCAGCTGCTGCAGGTGCAAATGATTCATGTTGCCCAAGCATGAAAAAAATGGGGAAAATGACTAAAACTATGCCAGCTGCTGCAGGTGCTAGTGACCCAGCTGGATGTGGTGACATGAAAGATTGCGACAAAATGGGCTGGGACAAAAAAGGTGCAATGCCTGTTGGTTGCCCAATGTCCGGCGGTCAGTAAACCATACGGATGATCGACTAACTAAAAAGCCCTGCCTTTAGGCAGGGCTTTTTTTATGAACGTTACAATGCTCGCATGAACGCAACACTCCTACGCAACGGACGAATCATTAACAACGGCCAGGATTTCAGCGGCGATGTACTCCTTTTCAATGGAGTTGTCGCAAAAATAAGCAACACTTCAATCACACAAAATGATTGCACCACCATTGACTGCCAAGGGTGCATCATCTCACCAGGACTCATCGATATTCATGTGCATTTTCGCGAGCCAAGTAGCGGCAAGCACGAAGAAACTACTGAAACTGGTATTGCGTCTGCAGTCAATGGTGGGTTCACTACGGTTTGCACCATGCCCAACACAATACCTGCAATTGACACATCAAAAATGGTCGAGTCTGCGATCAAGCTAGCAAACCAAAATGGGCAATGCCGCGTGTTGCCTACCGCGTGCGCAACTATTGGAAGACAAGGTGAAACCATCGCCCCAATTGACGCCATAGTTTCTGCTGGCGCAATTGCAATAACTGACGACGGAGATGTTGTCGAGAACGACGAAATGATGTCCGCTGTTCTTGCGCATTGCGCTAAAAACAATGTACCGTTTATGCAACACTGCCAAGACCCAAAAACAACTATTGGCGGCGTTATGAACGCGGGGAAAATACAACAAGAACTCGGGCTTGGTCCGTGGCCCCGTTCTGCTGAAGAATCAATAATTGCGCGTGACATTCGTCTGAACAAACCTATTGGAGCTAAATGGCACGCACAACATTTGAGTAGTGGTGGAAGCGTTGACCTTATCCGAAAAGCTAAAGCCAACAATCAACCCATTTCTGGGGAAGCATCCCCGCACCACCTTCTTCTTACAGATGAAGCTTGCCGTGACCTTGGCACGATGGCGAAAATGAATCCTCCGCTTCGTGAGCAGCACGATATCAACCTAATCAAAGAAGGTATCGCTGATGGCACTATTGAAATCCTTGCAACTGATCACGCCCCCCATCCATTACACACTAAAAATATGCCCTTCGATAAGGCCTCATTTGGAATTGTGGGGTTGGACTGCGCCCTAGCGCTGTACGCAAAAGCACTTATAGATGACGGTGTACTTGATTGGGCAAGTATGCTTGCAATGATGACAAGAAACCCAGCTACGCTCATAAACCGACCTGAATTAGGTTCGTTAGCCGTTGGTAATAGGGCTGACATCACCATCATCGATCCGAACCTAACCTGGACTATAGATTCTCAGATTTTTGCCTCGACTGCACGAAATTGCCCCTTTGATGGCTGGAAGGTCAAAGGCAAAGCCATTGCAACTATATATAGTGGCGTCCTCACTTCTCAATGTCTCTCTGACCGTATAAACCATTGCAACACTGCGTAAATTAGTATAAAATCCCATGTTCAGCTCTTTTTTGAGCAACAACTGGTGAGCGAGGTGGGCTCGCTCAACGGTGTAACTTTTCTTTCGTGACCAATAGGTCACAAACCAGAAGCGCCCAAGTGCAAATGTTGCCCACACATTTTGCCGGTGTCGCTGTAAAGGAACGATTCATGAGCGAATCCAAAAATGATATTGTCAGCAATCTACTTGAAGCTGGCATCCATTTCGGCCAACGCCGATCAAACTGGAACCCAAAAATGAAACCGTATATTTGGGGTGTTCGAAACGGTCTTCATATTATTGACATCCGAGAAACTGTTAAAGGTCTACTTCGAGCGAAGAAGTTTATCCAAGACACTGTAGCCGGCGGCAAAGACGTTGTCTTTGTTGGAACAAAACGTCAAGCCCAATCCGCTGTTCAAAAATACGCTGGCGAAGCACAAATGCCGTGGGTGACTGAGCGTTGGCTTGGTGGCACACTAACAAACTTTTCCACAATTCGTTCCCGGCTTAAGCGGTTGAACGAACTTGAACGTCTTGTCGACTCTGGTGAAATTGACACGTACTCGAAAAAGATGACTTCGCAACTCATGCGCGAAAAAGCAAAAATTACACGTAACCTCGATGGCATCCGAAACATGGACAAACTTCCAGGCGCAATGGTCGTCATCGATGCGAATAACGAAACAAACGCTCTTCGCGAAGCGAAAGCACTTCAAATTCCAACCATCGGTCTTGTTGATACTGACGGCGACCCGCAACTTGTTGACCTTCCTATTCCAGGAAACGATGACTCGCTTCGATCTATTGAGGTTGTCATCGCATCACTCATGGAATCAGTCAGCCTTGGGTTGCAAGACAGGCGTGCAAAAGCTGCTGCTGCTGAAAAGAAATCGGAAGACGAAGCACGCTCTGCAGCAGCACAAGAAGAAAACCGACAACGATCAACTCGTGCGGCTTTCAAAGCTGACAACGAAGCTCCTGCTGCTGAAGCAACAGGCACCGCAGCAACTGCTGTCGCAGAAGAAGAAAAACCAGCGAACGACGCTGATAAATCCTAACACCGTAAAACTATTGGAGAAACAACTATGAGTTTTACCGCAAAAGACGTAATGGGCCTCCGCCAAAAAACTGGCCTTGGCATGATGGACTGTAAAAAAGCACTTACCGAAACAAGTGGCGACCCTGTTGCTGCTGAGGAGTGGTTGCGAGAAAAGAAAAAAGGCAAGATGGACACTCGTACAGAGCGTACAACTGGCGAAGGCAAAATCTGTATCGCTTCAAAAGAGTGTTGCGCAGTTATTGTTGAAGTGCGCACCGAAACTGACTTTACCGCTCGTAACGAAAACTTCGTTGAAGCAGTTGAGAATATTGCAGAACTTGCACTAGAAACTGGAGCTGATGGCGAGATTACAGCGAACGACGCCATAACTAAGCTCGTCGATGATCTTCGTATCACAACTGGCGAAAATGCAAACTACTCTCGTGGCTTCAAATACAGTGGCGGAAAATTCGGCGACTACATTCACCACGATGGCAAACGCGCATGTCTTCTTCAATTCGAAGGTGATATGGAAGCAGCAACTGTAAAAGGTATTTGCCAACACATTGTGTTCCATGACCCAATGGGCATTTCTGCTGACGATGTGCCTGCTGATAAGATTGAACAAATCCGAGCAGATGCAATCAAAGAAGCTAAAGACGCCGGCAAGAACGAAGAAATTGCTGAAAAAATGTCTGAAGGCAAAGTACGTAAACACCTTCAAGAACACACACTCCTTGCACAAAAATATGTGCTTGATGAATCAACCACGATTCAAGCGTTACTCGGTGAAGGAACCACAATCACTGCATTTACGCGGTACACCTTGGGTAGTTGAAGTACCTCAAAGATTCACAAAAAGACCTCGCCAACTGGCGAGGTCTTTTTACAATCACTTTTCCTTTTTCAAATTGCCCGTCACTTTAGACCGGCTGGTTTTCCGCCCTTACGGGGATCGCATGCTGGTTTCAGGAACCCATTGTCGATTTGAATGGCTTGCACAACGCCAATGTTTGCACGCACCTTTATCGAATAACCAACATCAAGAAGGTACGACTCTACTTCCTTATCACGATATGCTTCTTCAACATATACATTGTTAGGCAGCCATTGGTGATGTACTCGCCCACGCCCAACTGCCTCGACTGGTTCATCGCCAAACCAAAGGATGTCGAGTAACACTTGTATAACACTGGAAATGATTCTAGGTCCACCCGATGCACCGATGGCTAAAACGGGTACGCCATCTCGTTCCACTATTGTAGGTGACATACTTGAGAGCGGACGTTTTCCGTGCTCAGGTGCGTTTTTCTCAGATTGCCGAAGACCATAGGCATTCGCACCGTTTGGCGAAGAAAAATCATCCATCTCGTTATTCAACATAAAACCAAGCAATGGCGAATATACCAGCGAGCCAAAACTCGTATTAATAGTTTCCGTTGCCGAAACCATCATGCCATCGCTGTCAACAACACAAAGATGACTTGTCCCATTATCGTCTGGCGGTGGGGTCACTGAACCGTATGTAAACGTTTCTTTTGTTTCGCCCTGAACTATCCTCGACGCTAACGTATCGAGATATTCATCCGCAAGCAACGCCTCAACTGGAACATCGACAAAGGCGGAGTCCGCTAAATGCTCAGCACGATCAGCAAACGCGTGCTTCATTGACTCAATCAATACTTGTGAAAACTCTGAAGACTTACCGTGCCTCATGGCATTCACTCGAGAAAGCAGTCCAAAAATCTGTGCTATCGCAACTCCACCACTGCTTGGTGGTGGCATTGACACAAGCGTGTTGCCGTTACCAATGGCAACTTGCAAAGGTGTTTCCCAGCGTGGCTTGTACGCTTTCAAATCATCAAGTGCCAAGTGCCCTTCTGTTGCATCAACAATTAATTGCGCAATTTTACCTTCGTAAAAACCTGCTATTCCGTGTTGTGAAATTTGTTGGAGCGAAAATTCTTGACCGGAATCAGAATTTGTTACTTGATTTGTTATTGATTGCACCGCTTCTGTGTATCTGGCTTTCTGTTCACTTGGCAACATTTCAATGAAACGCATTGCTGATTTTACAGCATTCTCAAATGCGGAATCTAATTCGATTGCACTTCTTGCTAAGCGAATTGCTGGTGCGAGCACTTGCTGGCGGCTGAGTTTGCCGTACCGTTCGTGAGCCAAAAGCAATCCCGCAACTGTTCCAGGCACACCAACTGCTGTTGGTCCAATGCGGCTACTGTGGGTCGTAAAGAATGATTGGTCAACCTTCCTAGGTGCGGTCTCTCGATAATTAAGCGCAACGGGTTCCATGGTTGGTGAATCGATAAGCATAAATCCGCCGCCACCAATGCCACAGGAAAAAGGTCTAACAACACTCAGCGCAAAACTTGTAGCTACCGCTGCATCGACAGCATTACCGCCTTGCACAAGAATTTCAACGCCAGCTTGCGATGCCAGGTAGTGATCCGCTGCAACAGCCCCGCCTGTGAATGTTTGTTGTCTTGCAGCACAACCGCATAGGAGCAGGCACAAGAACAGATACTTCAACACGCGGCCAATTCCTTAAGCATTGCCTTTGCTTGTTGCACATCGTGAATCCTATTCTCACCACCTTCGCGTTCAATGACGAGGTTTACACCATCGGGAACACAATGCAAGAATTCCTTCCAAGGTACCTCGCCATCGCCAGCTGGCATTTCCGTTCCCCATGTTCCCGAAACATCTGCAGCTTTTGCATCTTTTATATGTACTTGTTGCACCCAAGGCGAAAGCGTTTTTATCGCTTCAACTGGATCACCCTTGCCGTACAAAATCATATTTGCAGGATCATAATTTACGCCCAAGGAAGGATGCGAAAGTTCCTCAAGAACACTCACTACATTCGATGCACACTCTTGCCCAGTTTCTAGCCCCAGTAAAACTCCGTGTTTTGCAAAAATTTCAGTCAAAACCATTAACCGCTTCAGCATCTTTATTCGTTCTTCGCATTCGTTCTCTGGAATAAACCCTGCGTGGAAAGTTACCAATGGCAACTCCATTTGCTGTGCGATTTCTGCAGCCCTTCTTGCATTAGCTTCCGTAGACGCCCACATTGAGTCTTGCCGCAACCCCCCAGTTCGCGCAATCGTATCCAGTGATGTGTAATCTTCTCCGGAAGCTTCAAGCATCCCGCTTAACACTATAATTCCTGATTCTTGAAGCAAAACACCACAATTTGCCCACGAGGAATCGTGTATCAATGGAAGCAAAGCCAGCTGCACCTTCTTTATCCCGCATGATTTGCACGCAGAAACCAAGTCTTTTGGGGACCGAGGTTTCAAACTCCAACTACATACTGCTAGGTGTCGACTGGTCATGCTTGATAGCATAGAATACGCAGTCAATCTCGGCATGCACCAATGACCACAACTTCGACACAATCTACACCCCCCGATGCTGCTAAAGCAGAATCAGAGATCGATTCCCCTAGTGAGCTTCACCCTGGGCCTGAACCACAAAAACCAGAGTCTGAAGAACAAACCCTCTGGGAACGTTTCGAAGCGTATGTCACTCGACTGAGTACAAAAAATAACTTCTGGCACCGAGTCTGTTCTCTCATTTGGCTCCCCTTTGCTTTTAGAAGTGGCATTTCGATGCGTCGTATCACCCGCGATAAGTTTACAGCGGTGCTTCCATTTAAACGATCGAACAGAAATTTTTATAACGCAATGGCAGGCGCATCCCTTCTCGGAAATAGTGAAGTCGCAGCCGGCATGTTTCTTTTTAAGTACTGCGGAAGTGATTATGCTGTTGTTTGCAAACACATGTCGTATAAATTTCTGCGGCCTTGCTACGGCCCCGCAATATACAATGTGCGTGATGCCAAGCAGGTTACAACTAAGTTGAATGAAGAGTTAAGCACGCAAGGCGAATTCAATATCGATTTAACTTTAGATGTCACACAAACGT
>CEOP01005942.1_pt1 | contig 12922 bp, 13 predicted proteins | sample 361301 | NCBI WGS metagenome assembly CEOP01 (sample SAMEA2619548, study PRJEB7988) | marine metagenome | biome: marine biome (ENVO:00000447); feature: deep chlorophyll maximum layer (ENVO:xxxxxxxx); material: "saline water (ENVO:00002010), including plankton (ENVO:xxxxxxxx)" | depth 55 m
TAACTGCAATACTATTTCCAATGGATGTCCGCCCCATGGTTCTTTTGCCTCATCCCAAACACCAAACCGTTTTTCAAGCGCAGCAATTTCACCAGTCCTTGATTCTACATAAACAAGTTCTTCTTGCGTTTCACAAAGATGCGTCGCAATACAGCGGCCACTTTCAAATGCTGCTTTATACGTTTCCTTCGAACACGTGTACGGCGCATGCGGAGAAATTGCATCCATTGGTGGTAACGCCTCGAATACGCTCTTCATTTGTATTTTTGATTTTGTTGATTCAATATATTCATGAAACGTTGTTATATGTTCAGCACTGCTTGTGCATGCTGCGGATTTAAAGCTTCCAGCAATGTCGCCAACAATGACGCTTCCCCCTGCGTGGACAAGTTCCAAACCGCGTTTCACTGCGCTCAAAACACCCGCTTTGTCTTGCCGAATTGGCGAGACAACTTCAGCAACCCAATCAACAAATGATGCACGCGCCGGCTGAGGACCAACACCACTTAGGTCTAAATGTGTGTGCACGTTTACAAAACTCGGTGTAACGACACCGTTAAATTGGGTAATTTGAACGTCTGCTGGTTGCCCAACTTCTTGTGGAGTACCTACTGCTTCAATGGAACTACCGTTCATTAAAATGGCAGACGGCGATGCAAGAACACCTCGATAATCGGCAATTGCAGAAGAATGTAGTAGAAATCTAGACATTGTGTGTGGTAAAAGTAAACCGTAACGCTTTATTGATTGCTACACTGTACACGAAGTTGGGAAGGATCCCGACATAACGAAGCGCCTTTAGAGGAGGATCCCATGCGCAAAACATTACTTATCACTACAGGCATTATGACACTCGTCGGTCTTTCCGCAACTGGTTGCGTTAAGCACGATCGTTATGACACCGCACGCACCACAACCCATTCGTTACAAGAACAACTTGTTGCATCGCAAACTGATTGCAATACTGCAACGAACGCGCTTGCTGCACGCGAACGCCAACTTGCTCAAGCGGAAGCAAACTTAAACGCTTTGCAAGGACAATACAATTTGCTTTCTGATGAACTCGATGCGATCGATGCTGAGAATAATCAACTTCTCACAACAGTCACGGATATCCAGTTCGGGCCACTTCCAATTGCAACGCAACGTAAACTTGCAACACTTGCTACAAACTACCCAGACGATATGTGGTTCAACGCTGAAACAGGCATGATTCGTTTCGGCAGCGACTTTACATTCTCAAGCGGCCAAGCAACATTGCGCACAGGTGCAACAGAACTTATCAACCGTGTTGCTGAAATTCTCAATACTGATGAAGCAAGTAACTTTGAAATCGTCGTCATCGGTCACACCGACAACGTGCAACCTAAATCATCTGCTGGCCGTTACCCCACAAACTGGGAACTTTCAACAGCACGTGCAACAAGTGTTGCTAAAACACTCACAGAAAATGGTATTGACCCCTCACGTTTCGAGATTGCTGGCTACGGCGAATACCGTCCGCTTATCGAAAACCGTAATGATGGTACAAAAGAAAACCGACGCGTCGAGATTTACTTACGTCCAATGTCAGACACCTTCGCATGGAACGCTCCAACTACGACAACAGAAACTGCAACTGTTGACACGTTGGAAGAACCAATGAAGTAAACGAAACGCATGTCTCAAAAGACAGAACCCACAGAAACACACCGGTTCCTTCAGAGGAGTCGGTGTGTTTCTTTTGGTGCAGTACTTTGCTTGACGATTTTGCTTGGTGCTGATTTTCCCGTCATAGGAAATCCAGCCCCGCCACTAGCACGGAACTCACCTCGAGTTTACGATGTCACCATTCGAGTAAATCCAAGAAGCAGTGCAAGCCGAGGCTGGCCATACGTTGAGCAAACAAATTGGAGCTACCTCTCGCCGACTTCATTCCGGATTACCAACCAAGTCAATAAGGACTTGCCCTACACCTCAGAAGTTATTCGCGAGCAGACAAAACAATGGCACGTCTCTATTGACGCAAAAGAATACCAAGTTCATTTTACCGAAACGGCATTTGCAAGCACACTTGAAAATGATGCTGCCAACGATATTGCGTGGAATACAGAATGGGAAGAAGACATAGCGTTTTACATTAAGCCATCACTGTATGTTCGGTCCTCAGATCCCCTTTTTTCCAAAATCGTTTCTAACACCATCAACAAAGAAACAGAAGGACCCAATATCGCAGCGAAGAAACTGATTCGTTACTGCTTACAACATACAAACTCAAACGGTGAGTTCGCAAACGACGACGCTATGCGAACAACTGGTTTACAGATTCGTGGTGCTAAATACGCACTCACCAGTGAACGCCAGGTCAGTGCAACCGATGCACTCTGTGCTTGCATCGCAACACTTCGAGCCGCTGGTATTCCTGCACGCCCTGTCGTAGGGATTACTGATGTTTCGAAAAATGGTTCTAAACTCAAACAACCAAAATATGTTGTCTGGGGTGAGTACGCACTACCGAATGCCGGGTGGGTGCCATTTAGTCCCGAGCGAATGCGTGGCACAGTTGATAATCTAAACCTCAACGAAGCTTGGGAAGGACTAGGATCATGGCGCTATCTCAATCGGCATGTTCCCATCGCAATCAATTTTGATTTATACGATGCAAAAGGTGCTGTCCAAGAAATCCAAATGCAATTCCGTAGTAGCCCAAGCGAATAATTACACACATGTACGAAGGCCCAAGCGAAGAAGATATCGAACGTTTTTCCTCTGATGACACTGGTTACTGTCCGCATTGTGGCGAAGAGATTTGGGACGATGTCACCCAATGCCCTGCATGTGGTTCGTGGATTCAAGGAAGTGCGTCTCATCGAACTCTATTGGAAAATGATTTAAGAAAGCGAATGATTATCCTTATTATTGCGCTCGCCCTTGGTGCTTTTGTCATTCTGCAAGTCTTCTAAGGCGAACAGCTGGCACAAATAGAAATTCACGTCCGAGAGTAATGCTGTTTTTAGCTCAAAGTTCTATTTATTGGATGCTTTGGTGGACGTTGACTCAAGTTGATGCACTCTTTCTATGTAGCACGTCGCTACTAACAACTTAAGAAACGAATGAGAGAAACAGCGATGAACGAACGTAACATAGAAGAGAGAATGTGCAGGTTGATTGAGCAACTGCAAACCCTTCCAGATAAACAACGAGAGAAACTGGAAAAACTTTGCCAACACGATGGTGCACAACGATCGAAGATCGAGGAGTCTGTGGCAAAACTTCAAGACTCACTGGATTATCTCCGATTGAGTGTGAAGTACATGGTGTTTGATCTTGAAGCAACAAGGCGCGAAAACGTCTACCTGCGTAAACTTGTCGAGCAAATCCGAAGAGATAGCACGCGACAAGACGACCGAGATGAAAACCGATTTTTCGGCAGCGATGGAGCGGATTAAGTTAAGAGAGTTTTGAAACAGCTCGGCGAGCACCTTCTGGTGCTTCATCGAGTAATTGTTTCAATGTTGCCTTATCACCCTGCAATTCACGCACCAGTTTAGCGAGGTGTTGCTTAAGTAAGAACGAGTACTGCTTAAAATAATCTTCGAGTTCGGTGCGATTAAAACGGGTAAGCGGATCGTCCATACCGGTTTGTGCCATTGACCATTCCATCAAGCCTTTACCACTTAAATCATATTTATACAATGCTAAAGTCCGCCGTAAACGGTGGTCCAGTGTATTGAATGGATCTCTGCAAGCCAGGGGAATGTTAAACATGATTTCTTCGAGTTTTTGTTCGACTGCTTGCGTCAAACCCGAACGTTCTAAATCTTCAACTTCTGCTATCGCTGGACGCTTGCCTTCTTTGTCGCCAGGCATTGCGTGACCATCCATCATGACATCTAAAGGAATAGCGTCACCGACAAATTTCTTAAGGCCAGCATGTGCAAACCGAACAGTTATCCGTTTAGTCACTTCGCCATTGACGGGCGTGTTCTCGACTTTAACAACCGCGCCAGAACCCCATTCTGGGAACTTCGGGTGTGTTACTTTGTCGCCAAATTCAATAACAGTCATAGTGTTCAATGCTTCCATTGCTCCTACAAAAAAATTGCTGTGCTATCGCACATTACCTACAGCGCATAAACATGCAAGGCGCCGTATAAAAAATTACTTTTCGTCTGTTGCATCACTTCCTCTGTGCATGCAAGCCCTGCCCCACTCACATAATTATAGCAGATTTACAACAAAATCAAAGAAAAAAGCATAAAAACAAACGCGGTTTTACACAATGCCTTGGGCCATCATTGCATCTGCCACTTTGATAAATCCAGCAATGTTTGCACCATCGACGTAGTTGCCCTGGCAACCAAATTCCGCCGAAGCGTGTACACATTGCGAGTGTATGCTCTTCATGATTTGTTGCAATTTTGCATCCACTTCTTCGCGCGTCCAGAATAATCGTTGACTTGCTTGTGCCATTTCCAAACCAGATACAGCAACACCTCCAGCGTTCGCCGCTTTGGCTGGTCCATATAAAATGCCTGCATTAACAAATGCATCTTGCGCATCCGCTGTACTTGGCATATTTGCACCTTCACTGACAACATACACACCGTTTCTAAGCATGTTGGATGCATCCATTTCATTAATTTCATTTTGTGTCGCGGATGGGAACGCACAGTCAGCGTTAACTGCCCACAATGGATTATGGGAAAGTGAGTCATCGCGACTATGAAACTCTGCACTTGGGAATTGATCAGCGTATTCACTGATTCGTCCACGACGATTATTTTTCAAATCCATAACCCAAGCGAGTTTACCTTCGTCGATTCCATCACCGTCGTAAATCCAGCCGCCACTATCTGAAAGCGTAACAACTTTCCCACCTAGGTCGTTAATTTTTTCAACAGTGTACTGCGCAACATTTCCTGAACCAGACACAAGGCACGTTTTACCTTCAAGCGTCTCACCCCGTGTTGCGAGCATCTCGGATGCAAAATACACACAGCCGTATCCTGTGGCTTCTGGTCGAATCAAACTACCACCCCATTCTAAACCACGTCCCGTAAGCACTCCTGCAAACGTGTTTGTTATTTTTTTGTATTGCCCGAACATGTAGCCGATTTCACGGCCTCCCACCCCAATGTCACCTGCGGGCACATCAGTATCAGGCCCGATGTGCCTGTATAATTCTGCCATAAACGATTGGCAGAAACGCATCACTTCACCGTCGCTTCGACCTTTGGGATTAAAATCTGCACCGCCCTTGCCACCGCCCATTGGCAATGTTGTCAAACTGTTTTTAAAGACTTGTTCAAAACCAAGGAATTTTAGGATCGACAAGTTTACCGTTGGGTGAAATCGAAGCCCACCTTTGTACGGTCCAATTGCACTATTGAATTCGATTCTGTACCCTCGATTTACATGCACCTCGCCGGCATCATCAACCCAAGGAACACGGAACTGTAATACACGCTCTGGCTCGACAATGCGTTGCAAAATGTTGCCTGAGACGTACTGCGGACGTTTTTCCATCACACCTTCAAGTGAAGAGACGACTTCATGGACGGCTTGCAAAAACTCTGGTTCGTGCGGATTACGCGTGGTAGCCTTTTCCATGAAATCCTGAACGAATTGGGTATCCGTGTGCGCAGTGGGGCAACAAGTAGTCGTAGTCATTGTACATTTCCAATTATCTAAGGTTTGTTAAAAAACTTCTTACAAGAAGAAGATGGTACTCTGTATCACATCGAAATGGAACAACAAAGCCCATCAAATATAGTCCCAGATGCCCTCCTCCCACTACGGGATGAAATTGACCAAATTGACCACAAAATAGTGGATTTATTGCGTCAACGTAACGATGTTGTAGAGAAAGTTGCAAAAGTCAAAAAAACCACTGGCTTTGGCATCCGTGACTTTACACGTGAACAATCACTGCTTGTAGACCGTGGTCAACGAGCCCAGCAAGCAGGACTCCGAAGCGAAGTTATTGAGAGTTTGTTCCGAGTTATTTTGTGGGCAAGCCGTGATCGCCAAGCTTCACTTGGTGCCGAAGTACCGCAAGCAATGAAAGCAAAAAACATTGCCATTATCGGCGGCAACGGAGGCATGGGGCAACTCTTCGTTCGCCTCTTTGCGGAATTTGGGCACACCGTTTTGATTGCAGACCAAGACACTGAACAGACGAATACGAGTGCAGTGCAAAACGCGGACGTCATAGTGATTGCGGTGCCGATTGCATCGACTCAATCAGTCATTGAAGAAGTTGGACCACACTGCAAAAAAGATGCATTACTTATAGACATCACTTCTACAAAACAACAACCTATTGAAACAATGTTGCAACACTTCAAGGGAAGCGTCATAGGAACGCACCCGCTGTTTGGCCCAAGCGTACACTCCCTGCAGGGGCAACGCATTGCGTTGGTTTGCGCTCGCGACACGAATAACTGGCACGATTGGTTATGCCATGTATTGCACGCTCGCGGTTTATCCGTTCTTGAAACAACTGCTCAAGAACACGACAAGGCAATGAGTATTGTGCAAGTGCTTACACACCAAACTACTGAAGTGCTAGGTCGCACTATTCAACAACTTGATGTTGATGTTCGCAAAACGCTTGAGTTCACTTCGCCGATTTACTTAATGGAACTCCTCATGGCAGCTCGCCATTTTGCACAGTCCGCTGATCTGTATGCATCAATCCAAATGAGCAATCCAGAAACGCAGACGGTCCTTGACGCACTTAGTGAAGCTGGCAACGAACTGCGCGAAGTTGTAGTTACAAAAGACAAAGAGACATTTCGGAAAATTTTCGAAGAAGTGCATGCACACTTCGGTGATTTCTCTGAACAAGCCCTCGAGCAATCAAGCTTCTTAATCGACCGCCTGGTCGAACGAGGGTAATACATAACCCACGAAAACATTTATTGTCCAGTTCCGTCGTTAATCTTACTTTTCGCTTAAGACAGTGCCATGCTCAGTGGTGTTCAAAACAACATCTTTTCCCACAAGATAATCTGCGTCCCAGCCAGCAAGTACTCCGATACGGTGTGTCATTCCAGCGCCGTCTTCAATTTCGGCTGTTGCTTCTTGCAACTTCGTCGTGTCAACTGCCATTGTGGCGTCTGCAACATCGCGAGGCCAGTGTAACGCGACTAAACGCCCATCTATCTTTGTTGTTTCTGTCATAATGGCATTGTACTACTTTACAGAAAAACGATAACAATTTTTTATGAACAACCCTAAAATACAGGCGTACAGGTCACTATGACTACTTTAAATCAAATGACGAACAATACACATACAGACATTCAAGCACTCGGCGAACAAGTCACCAAAGCAAGTGAACCATTTACACGGCTCAAAGAATCAATGCACAGCGTAATCGTTGGGCAAGATAAACTTTTACACCGGATGTTTATTGGACTGCTTGCAAATGGACACCTTCTTATTGAAGGCGTTCCAGGACTTGCGAAAACACTTGCTGTTTCAAGTTTAGCCAAAGGCATTAACACCTCCTTCCAACGTTTGCAATTTACGCCCGACTTACTTCCCGCTGACCTTACCGGCACACTTATGTACCGGCAAGATACTGGCGAGTTTGTTGTGAACAAAGGACCAATCTTTTCAAGCATTATTCTTGCGGATGAAATTAACCGTGCGCCTGCAAAAGTGCAGTCCGCCCTGCTTGAAGCAATGCAAGAACGACAAGTTACTATCGGCAAAGAAACGTTCAAGATGGCTGACCCGTTCCTCGTCCTTGCAACGATGAACCCTATCGAACAAGAAGGCACGTACCGACTGCCCGAAGCGCAAGTTGACCGTTTTATGATGAAGGTACTTGTTGATTACCCAACAGCACAAGAAGAACGCGAGATTCTTCGCCGCATGGCAACCACAACGCAGGACAACACTGTCGAATGTGTCATGCAATCAGATGCCATTACGAACGCGCGAGAACTCGTTGACCAAATTTATGTCGACGATCAAATCGCTGATTACATTGTCGAACTCGTGCAAATGACTCGTACGCCTAAAAAGGTTTCACAAGAACTTGAAGAATTTGTCGAAAATGGCGCATCGCCTCGAGCGACCCTCGCACTCACGCTTTGTGCCAAATCAAACGCATTCCTCGACGGCCGCGGATACGTCACTCCGCAAGATGTCAAAGATCTTGCGCATGATGTGCTTCGACACCGAATTGCGACAACGTACGAAGCAGAAGCTGAAGGCAAAACAGCAGACGATGTCGTTAAAGCAATTTTGGACTTTGTCCGAGTACCGTAAGGAACGAACGCTATGATTCCCCAAGATCTCCTTAAAAAGGTGCGGCGAATCGAACTTCGTACTGCACGCCTCGTCGATGACGTACTTGCTGGCGGATACCACTCCGCTTTCAAGGGAAGAGGCATGGAATTTGAAGAAGTTCGCCAGTACCAAATCGGTGACGATGTTCGCACGATTGACTGGAACGTATCCGCTCGGTACGGCGAACCGTTCGTCAAACTCTACCGAGAAGAACGCGAACTCACCGTCATGCTTGTCGTTGACGTAAGTGGCTCGCAGCACTTTGGTACGCACGAACAATTCAAAGAAGAACTTGTTGCTGAAATTTGCGCGACGCTTTCAATCTCTGCAATTCGTAACAACGACAAAGTCGGCCTCATCTGTTTCTCTGATCGAATCGAAGCGTACATCCCACCTCGAAAGGGTTCAAAACATGTCCTCCGCGTTATACGAGAACTACTTGCAATCGAACCAGAGGGCAAACGTACAGACATCGGCTGCGCACTTGAATTCCTTAACAAAGTGCAAAAGAAACGTTCTATTGTTTTTCTTGTTTCTGATATGCAAGATCACAATTGGCAAAAGCAGTTACAAATTTCTAATCGAAGGCACGACGTTGTAGCAGTGAGCACAAACGACATTGCAGAATCTGCTCTGCCGAAGGTTGGACTTATGCGAATCGAAGACCCTGAAACAGGCAAATCGCATCTTATTGACACTGCATCAAAACGAGTTCGAAAAGCATGGAAGCAACTCGCAGCAGAACGAACAATCGCGATTGAACAAACACTTCGAAGAAGTCGAGTCGATCAAATAAAAGTTAAAACAGGCGAACCTTTCACTGGTGCGTTACGTCAATTCTTTCAACGCCGAGAGGCAAGACGCGCATAATGAAATTCTCCTACTCCATCCTATTGCTTGCATGCATGTGCACCACAGCCAGTGCAGAAACGGTACGTCTATCTGAAGGCGAGCTGGTTGTTGCTGTGACATTAACACCTACTCATATAACAGTAGGCGACTCTGTTTCTCTGCTAATCGAAGCGAACGCCCCTGCTGGTTTTTCATTGTCACTTCCAGATAAAGATACCTATGGCGAGTTTACCGTTGTAGCAAGCAAGCAACTTCTTGATATTCCTACGAGCGAAGGACGCTCTTGGACATGGTCCATTCAACTTGACACATTTGATGCGCAAGCAATCTCACTTGAGGGCATCGCCATAGATTGGAATTCCGACAAAGGAAAGACCGGGACACTTGCTATCCCCTCCTTCGAAGTAAACGTTCAGAGTGTTGCTGGAAACGACTTACAATCGATGTCCATTCGCGACATAAAAGGTGCTGTCCCACTACTTTCAAAGAGTTCGATTCTTGGGTTCATTGCAAGCGGTGTAACTGGAATCGCGCTTATTGTTTTGCTTGTTCGATTCTATAAAGGAAACAAGCCACTCCTTTCTCCTCACGAAAAAGCAATCAAAGCCATCGCAGAATTAAAGCATTCAAATCTTGATGTGCAACCGTTCTACACAACGCTCAGTGATATCGTTCGACATTACCTAGAAGGACGTTTCCAAATACCCGCGACTGGGCAAACAACACGCGAGTTCTTGAACGATGCAAAACAAAATACGCGCCTTGAACACTGCGACCGAGAATCACTTGGCACGTTCCTTGTTGCCGCAGACCTCGTTAAGTTCGCTCGACATGAACCAACTGCAAATATCAACGATGAAGCAATTTATCAAGCGGAAGCGTTCATCGTAGAAACTTCGGAGGAACCAGCATGACTTTTCACAACGCTTGGCTTCTTCTTTTTCTATTGGCTATTCCACTGCTTTGGTGGCGATGGAGAAAACAAACTTTTAACACTGGCATTTCCTATGCTACTTCAGTCGACGTTTCTTTATTACCCGCATCCTTACGAAGTAAGACTGCATGGACTCCAACAGTGCTACGAACGCTTGCCATTGCGATGCTCATCGTTTGTGTTGCACGTCCACAGAAGCGTTTTGAAAAAACAAAACAAGCATCCGACGGTGTTGCTATCGAGATGGTCATCGACCGCTCATCAAGTATGAACGCACATGACTTTACCATTGACGGCAAAGCTGTTGACCGACTCACCGCTGTGCGACGAGTTGCTGGCGACTTCATCGGCGGCATGGGCTCGCTCGATGGTCGAAGTGGCGACCTTATAGGGCTTGTTACGTTTGCTGGTTACGCCGACAGCAACTGTCCAATGACATTTGATCATGAATTTCTGGTAACAGATGTGCTTAATGGCATTGAAATTGTCTCTGAGCAATCAGAAAATGGTACCGCTATTGGCGACGCACTTGCGCTTGCCGTAGAGCGCCTTTCATCGTTGGATGCTCGGGTAAAATCAGAATCAGGCGAAACAATTAAATCAAAAGTTATCATCTTGTTAACTGATGGCGAAAATACTGCGGGTGATATTGAACCACTTACTGCAGCAGACATGGCTGCGGCTATGGGAATCAAGGTGTATGCAATCGGTGCTGGCACAAATGGCTGGGCGCCTACTCCAGTCCGCAATCCATTTACTGGAAAAATACAAATGCGAAATCAACAAGTAAATATTGATGAGATAACGCTCCGTGAGATTGCTACTATTACAGACGGCGAATACTTTCGCGCAACTGACACTGCTTCTCTCGAAGCCATATATGCCATCATTGATGAAATGGAACGCACAGAAATTACGCAACGAACGTATGTAAATCACGTTGATATGGCTGTACAAAGTGTCGTTCTTGCGGGGTTTGCAGTACCTCCGCTTCTTCTTGTTGCATTCGTGCTTCTTATCGCAGATATATTTCTTCGCAACACGTACTACAGGATTTTGGACTAATGGATATTCAATTTAATAATCCAAACAACACGGTGTACTTCTGGGCAGTTGCTGTTCTTGCATCTTTACTCATTCTTGGTTATTTGGGCCGATTCAAAGTGCTCAATCGGATTGCGACCAAGCGGCTAATTCCACGACTAACTTGTGCGAGCTCAAACGGAAGGCGGAGGTTTCGAATTGCGATTCTCATCGGAGTTGCGACATTAGCGTGCCTTTCCTTGCTTGATCCTCGCTGGGGAACCAAGTACAAAGAAGTGGAACAACAAGGTATCGATACGTTCTTTGTTCTTGATGTTTCTCGGTCAATGCTTGCGCAAGATATTCGACCTAATCGTCTCGACCGAGCGAAAACAGCAATTGGGGATGTGCTTGATGTTATGGGGAGTGATCGAGCTGGACTTGTAACGGTCGCGGGCGATGCAGCACTTTCCGTGCCACTAACACTTGATTATGCCTCTCTTCGACTCTCGCTTGACGACATTTCACCGAGAAGTGTGCTTCGAGGGGGAACAAAGATAGGCGACGGTATCCGACTCGCCCAAAAAAGTTTTACCGACGAGGTACAAGAATACAAAACAATTATTGTTTTGACCGATGGCGAAGATATGGGGAGTTTCCCTATCGAGGCTGCACAAGATGCTTCGAACGCTGGCATATCGGTGTACACCGTTGGGATTGGCGATGCAACTACTGGTGCGCGCATCCCCACTACGCTTTATGGGCAACCTTCTTTTATTACCTTTGAGGGTGAAGAAGTCTGGTCACTTATGAACCCTGAAGAACTTGAACGAGTAGCAAGAGCGGGTGGTGGCGCGTTTGTTCCAGCTGGCACGGCGAACCTAGACCTTGGTTCAATATATGCACAAAGAATTGCCTCAGATGCTGGTAAAAGTTTTGACAGTGTCAAGCTTGAACAATTTATCCCACGTTTTCAATGGTTTGCAATACCCGCCCTGCTTATCATACTTGGAGACTCTTGGATGAGCCTACGCCCAAAGAACAAGCGCTCTGCACGCACATATGAGGTGATTTCATGATGTTTTCAACGTTCATATTTTCAGTTGTTGCAACCTTTGCACCGCAAGTAAGTTTGCAAAGCCAAGCGCACACGTTTCTCATGGAAGAGTCGTGGCAGGAAGCTGCCGACGCGCTCGACACGCTTGCTAAAGAAACAGAAAACGCAGAAATTATGTATGACCGCGGAGTTGCGCACTACAACCTTGAAGATTTTACTACAGCGGCCTCTGCCTTTGATAATGCGATGGCAACAAGCGATGACGAAACACTACGAACGCACAGTGCTTTCAATTATGGGAACGCTGTCTTTCAAAAAACTATTCAAGAACTCGAAGGCACAGGCACTGCCTCCTCGACAGACGAAGCAATCGTCGCGCTTGAAAAAGCAAAAGGACAAATTGCCAACGCCTTACAAAGTTACCGCGCTGCCATTACAGAAGACCGTACTGACATGGACGCAAGGGCAAATGGTGAGTTTGCTTGGCAAATGCTCAAACAACTTGACCAGATGCAAGAGCAGATGGAAGAAGAACAAAAACAACAAGAGCAACAGCAACAACAAGATGATCAAGAACAACAGCAAGATGAAAAATCTGCTGATGAGCAACAGGAAAAGCAAGAAAGCAAAGACGAAGGCGATTCAGAACAGGAACAAGAACAAGACGGCGAGCAGTCTGAAGACCAGCAACAACAAGAAGGCGGCGAGCAGTCTAAAGACCCGCAGCAGCAACAAGAAGGCGACGAGCAATCTAAAGACCAGCAGCAACA
>CEOP01070817.1_pt1 | contig 12917 bp, 8 predicted proteins | sample 361301 | NCBI WGS metagenome assembly CEOP01 (sample SAMEA2619548, study PRJEB7988) | marine metagenome | biome: marine biome (ENVO:00000447); feature: deep chlorophyll maximum layer (ENVO:xxxxxxxx); material: "saline water (ENVO:00002010), including plankton (ENVO:xxxxxxxx)" | depth 55 m
TTTTTTTTACAAATATAATTACTTAATATATAATAACTTATGATTACGATAGTTTAATCAAAGTTGAATATAGATTAATATTATTAATTTTATCTAACAAACAATCAAGCATGATCAAAAAATTATTTTTTTCACTTTTAATTTTATTTACAAGTTGTAATTCTGAAAATAAATCAGAAAAATCATTTTATCCGGGACAATTCTGGTTAGATAATAATGGAGTCCATATCAACGCTCACGGTGGTGGAATACTTTATCATCAAAACAAATACTTTTGGTATGGTGAACATAAAACAGAAGGTGAAATTGGAAATACAGCCCAAGTAGGAGTTCACTTATACACCTCAGAAAACCTATATAATTGGAAAGACCAGGGTATAGTTTTAAAAGTTAATGAAAAAGACCCAACCTCTGATATTTATAAAGGCTGCATACTTGAGAGACCCAAGGTGATTTACAATAAAAAAACCAAAAAATTCGTAATGTGGTTTCATTTGGAACCAATAAACAGAGGCTATGAGGCGGCTAGAAGTGGAGTTGCTGTTTCAGATAGTCCATTTGGTCCATTTAATTTTATTGAATCTATAAGACCCAATGCTGGAGTCTGGCCGGTAAATGTTCAAAGTTTTCATAAAAAACCCATATCCAGTGATGTAAAGAAAATATATGGAGGTGGCCCTGAACATCTGCCCAAACACGTTGACAGTCTAAACCTCCTTGGGAGAGATTTCGAAATTGGACAAATGGCAAGAGATATGACGCTTTTTGTTGATGATGATGACAAAGCATACCATATATATTCCTCAGAAGATAATAGCACTCTACATATATCTCAACTTTCAGAAGATTACCTTACCCATTCTGGAAAATACAAACGTTTCTTTCCTAGTAAATTTAATGAAGCCCCAACCATGATGAAATCTTCCTCTGGTAAATACTTTATAATTTCTTCAGGGTGTACTGGATGGAATCCAAATGCGGCAAGATCAGCAAGTGCAAACAATATTTTTGGACCTTGGAAAGAACTTGGAAATCCTTGTGTAAGCAAAGACTCACTCACAACTTATTATTCTCAAAGCACATATATAATACCAGTTAGAGGTATTAAAGATGCATATATTTTTATGGCGGACAGATGGAAACCTGAAAATCCAATCGAAGGTAAATACATATGGCTTCCTTTAAAAATTAAAAATGATAAATTAGTAGAGCTTAAATGGAAAGAAAAGTGGAATTTAAGTGTTTTTAATAAAAACTAATTTGTTTTCAATTTTACACGAGTCAAAAACATATCTGTAGTCATGTAAAGATATTCATAGGCTGAATCAAAAGCACAATTTGCTGTTCTTTCAACTGTTTTTATTGTTCCTAAATGAGTTCCGTCTTTGTTAATTATAAGCACTCCACCGGGTCCGGTTGAAAAAATAGTTCCATCTGGATGAATTTTTATTCCATCAAATAGTCCAACATTTTTTTCTGCTAATTTTCTTCCGTCAAAAAAAATACGTTCATTATTAATAGTTTCTTTATCGATGTCATAGGCCATAATTCTGGGGTTGGAGGAATCCGAAACATTAACATACATTATCTTGTCATCATTTGAAAGTGCTACACCGTTAGGATAAGTTAAGTTATCAACCAATAATGTAACTTCGCCATCTGTAGTTAATTTATAGACACCGTTGATTTTCAATTCCTTTAACTTATCAGAATTTCTGTTTTTCAGTCCGTATGGTGGGTCAGTAAAGATTAAATCACCATTTTTTGTAAATACCATATCGTTTGGGCTATTGAAAAGTTTACCTTGAAATTTATTTATGACAGTTTCAAACTCACCACTTCCCCACTTTGTAAGTTTTGCAATTTCCCTGTCTCCATGCATGCATACCAAGAGCTCATTTTTTGAATTTAAAATTAGTCCATTTGACCCGTCTTTTTTACTAGTTGGAACTTTTCCACTATATCCACTAGGTTCGATATAAACAGACAAACCCTCGTTTTCATTCCATTTGTAAATTTTATTTTCTGGGACGTCTGAAAATAAAACAGAATTGATTTTATCTACCCAAACTGGACCTTCGGACCACTCAAACCCTTTAGCTAAAATTTCTATTTTAGAGGACTGACCAACGTATTTATCAAGATCTGGACTGAGTTTTTCAATTTCCCCTATGAAATTAATTTGTGGTTTTGCTAAGTGTGAAATCAAAATTAAAAAGCACACTGATATATTTTTCTTCATTTGTTTTTAGAAATAATTATATAATAAACCAAACCGACAGCAATAATCGACAAAAGACTTATCAGAGCAAGCATTTAATTAAATATAATATAATTTTTTGAACATTAAATTTGTTAAAAAAATTAACTTTAATTGTTTTTTAAATTATGAAAAAAAAATGCATTTTATTTTTACTTGTACTTAGTTGTACAAAAGCAGAAAAACCTAGATCTTCATTTAGAGTAGATTTAATCGATAAAAACACTCGAGTACAAGATAATTTATTCAACCATGTCAATGGAATATGGTCAAAAAATACAAAAATACCCGATGACAGAGTTCGTTGGGGAAGTTTTGATGAACTAAGAGAAAAAACTAGTCAAAACTTGCTTGATATAATGAAAAAATCAAGTATTGATAAAGATATTGATTCAAAATCCGATGAAGGAAAGGCGGTTTTGCTTTATAATTTATACACTGACACATTAGAAAGAAACAAACAGGGTGTTAAACCCATTCTAAGATATATTGAAAGGGTAAATGAAATCAAATCAATTAATCAAATTGATGATTTACTAATTGATTTTTATCCTAAGGGGAGTTTGGCTTTGTTTTATTTCAGAGTAACTGCGGATTCAAAGGACAGTAATTTAAATATTTTAAAAATGTATCCTGGAGTTTTAGGTATTGAAAGAGATTATTATCTGAAGAAAGATGAGAATTCAAAAAAGATTCTCGGAGAATACAGAAATCACATTAAAAGAATGTTTAATCTTGTTGGATTCTCAGAAATTGAGAGCAAAGAAGAATCTTTTAAAATAATTGAATTTGAGAAAAAAATTGCTTCCATACGTTTAGATAAAGTGTCAAGACGAGATGCTTCAAAAACTTACAACCCAATACAATTAAAAGAATTATACGAATATTTACCATTAATTAATTGGAAAAAAATATTTAATAGTGTTGGGTTAAAAAATATTAATTCATTGGTGCTGTCGGATTTAAACTATTTTAAATCAATAAATAAAATACTTCAAACAGAATCCATTGATTATATAAAATCTTACCTAAAATGGACTATAATTGACGGTTCCGCCTCGAGTTTAAGTATGGACGTTGATAGGGCTAATTGGGAATTTTACGGAAAAGTTTTAAATGGCTCAGTAAGTCAAAGAGAACTTGAAAAAAGAGCCGTTCAAGTAATTAATAGCAGTCTGGGTGACGCTCTTGGCAAAGTCTATGTTTCAGATAAATTTACACAAGAAGCAAAAAACATTATGATAGAATTAATTGATAATCTAAAAATTGCATATACCAAAAGGATAGAAAATCTTAAGTGGATGGACAGTGTAACTAAAATTAATGCTATCAATAAGCTCAAAAAAATGAAAGTGAAAGTAGGTTTTCCAGATAAATGGGAAGACTACTCTAAGCTACTCTTAATTAAAGATGAAAACAATTCTAATTATTTTGAAGCCAGAATTAATATAGCTGAATATAACTTCTTTGATAATTTATCTGATTTTGGAAAACCAGTTGATAAAAGTCAATGGCTATTAACTCCTCAAACTGTAAATGCGGGATATGTTCCAATTTTTAACGAAATAATTTTTCCAGCAGCATTTTTACAACCTCCGTTTTTCGATATGTATGCTGATCCAGCAGTTAATTATGGTGCAATTGGGAGCGTGATTGGACATGAAATTCTTCACGGTTTTGATGACTCCGGTGCTGATTTTGATGAAGTTGGAAATCTTAGAAATTGGTGGACAGATAAAGATTTGAAAAAGTTCAATAAATTAGCCGGAAAATTAGCAGATCAATTTAGTGAGATTGAAGTTCTTCCGGGAAACTTTATTAATGGCCAATTTACACTTGGAGAGAATATAGGAGATTTGGGTGGACTTAGGGCGGCTTATGACGCTTATAAAATCTACAAAAAAAATAATAAAACACCTGATTCTATTTATGGATATACGCCTGAGCAATTATTTTTTATTTCCTACGCTAATAATTTCCGGGGAAAAATAAGGGAAGAGGCTCAAAAAAACTATCTCAGAATTGACCCACATTCCCCCGGTTACTTTAGAGTGAATCAAAGTGTTCGTAATATGGACGAATTTCATGAGGCTTTTAATACAACCTCAAAAGACAGTATGTTTCTTATAAAAGACAAGAGAGTTTATATTTGGTAAAGTTTTATAACTTTGAAATCTAACTATAAAACAAATACAAAATGAAAAAAATTTTATTTACATTATTTTTTGGACTATTTATTTTTGCAAGTGCTAATTCTCAAGTTATTGTAATGGATATAGTTCAAGTCAAAGAAGGTATGAACGCTCAATATGAAGCAGTTGAAAAATTTGTAGAGCCTATCAAAAGAGAGGCTGTTAAAATGGGTAAACAACTTGGGTGGTATATCATGAAAAGAAAATCAGGAGGAGACCTTTCTGAGGTTGAAAAAAAAGGTATTGGAGACTATATTATCTTAAATATTTATCAAGATGAGGCTCAAATGAAAGCTGGTATGGACTGGGACGCTATTTCAAAAAAAGTTTATAAAGGAAAAATGTCTTCACGTTCGATAGAAAAGAAATTGGAAACCGGAGGTGCCCCTAGAAAAGATACTAGATCTTATACTCTTAAAAACATTCATTATACAAAACCAGGTCAAGCTAACAGGGGTGAGACAGTCTATATTTTTCCTGCTGAAGCACTAAATGATGAATATGAAAAATTCGAAATGGATGTTTTCAGACCAATGTGGGAAAAAAGAATACTTGAAGGTAGTCACAAATATTGGGGTTTTAATAAAATTATCAAAAGAAGCGACAATGCATACCAAAACTTGACTCACATAATTTTTAATATGCCAACAGCTTTAAAATCTAACTTAAAAACGGATTTTGTAACCCAGAAAGCTATGGATATGGGATACAATTCACGAAAAGGTTTTGATAATGCTGTATGTGAAATAATATTTCTCGCAGACGCCTTTAACAACTAACTAATTCAAAAGCCCTCGGTAAGAGGGCTTTTTATTTTACATAGAATTGATTTTTTGGTCCATCCAAAGGAGCCTGTCTTGAAGATGGTTCTTTAGCGCATCGATAACTTGCAAATAGTCAATACCAATCCCAGACCATCTTTCATAATTTCTCTCTATTGAACCATTTTCTATCAAATAATCTGCAGTATCTTGAATTAAATTTAAAATTGTTTGATCTGAAAATTGATTGGCTCTATATTGAGTCCATCTTTCTTTTAATCTTTTTTTAAAGTAATCATCTCCCAAAAATACTTTCCACCAAAATGGAACCATCCAAGCGTCTCTTGAAACATATTCGTTATAATTAGCGATCCAGTCGGTAAAAGGAACTCTATCCTGTCTGTTGTAACCAATATTTAAATCCCAAATTGGACCCATTTTAAGCTTTCCACCTCTATTTTTATGCATATACGTACTTAATCTGTATGCATCAATATTACCGGTAAGTTCATTTAGAATAAAATAATCCACAAAACTATCGATTTCAATAAAATTATTGTAATCCCTGTCACCTGAGGTATTATCAATATTAAATAATGAATTTTCAAAATCCCTTATGTAGTTCTGAATGTATAGCTTTTGGTCCTCTGTTATATCATCTGCTTTCGGGTATTCATAGAGAAAATAAGTCTCTAAATATTGACCTAAATGATATGGAGAGTTGAATGGAGGAAAAGAAAGTTTTACTCCATTTATATCATAATCAGATCTGAAAGAAATGGATTCAGAATACCTTGCATCGTCATCCCAATTATTTTCAAAATAACTCAAAGGCTGGATTCCCTCTATTACATCTCCACCCGCTGTTTTGTCAATTTTTAAAATGTAGCCCCCAGTAATATCTTCTTTTAACTTTTTAATATCGATTCTATTCTTATCTCTCTTTAATTTTTCCATTAGAATATAAACACCTTTATAATCACCATTTACTTCTAATTCAACAAATTTTGATCTGCTCGCATACATTCCAATTGATCTTGAAAGCTCATAACCAATATAGTGGTGCATTAAAGATGGATCAAAAACTCTTTGATCATTAGATCTAAAAACATGTCCCATTAAAATCCAATCCTCTTCACCCGGAAAATTAAAAATTTCCATTTCTGAATCTTCATTATTTTCATCCCATATTTCAAATCCGTACGATTTTTTATCCGTCAAACGAAATGAAGTAGAACCCCTATACTCTATTCCAATTGGACTTGAGTGAGTTATACTGTCATTTTCTTTGATATATATATCTCCCGGGACTTTGGGTTCATTTTGAATCATTTCATCACTTATAACAGAGATATATGGAAGTTGTCCCGTTTCAATTTTGTTTTCAAAAACAATTAAATCATCCTCGTTCTCACTAGTTTTGTTGCAACTAGTATCGATAAGAACAATTGTGAAAAGAATTATCTTAGAGAAGTATTTAGATGCAAAATTTTTAATTTTTAAATTCAAGGAATATTTTTTTGTAAACATAGTGCAGTTAAATATTTATTGCAAATTATGAAGGTCAGTAAACAAATCATTACAAATAGTTTTTTGTAGATTTAAAAAAATAAATTTTTAAAATGAAGAAATTGGTGTCGGCTTTTTTTGTTTTACTTATCATTACTAACCTTTATTCTCAAAAAAAAAGTAAAAAACTTTCAATTGATTCTTTAACTCAAAAAAAAATCAAAAGTGAAGGTGTCATTACATCCTATCTTGATGATAATGACGAGCTGTTTCTTGAATTAAATGACTCAATTTTTAAAAAGCAGATTTTAGTTGTTACAAGATTTGTTCAATTACCCTCAAATTATTCTGGATATATTAATGCTGGTTCTAAAACTTCAGAACAAGTAATTAGGTTTGAAAGAAAAGGAGAAAAGATTTATATAATACAAAAAAGCTTTTCTAATATTGCCAACGAAATTGATCCAATAAATATCAGTGTCACAAAAAATAACTTAAGCCCGATTCTGGCCTCTTTTAAGATTTTAAATAAAGAAAAAAAACGATATTTAATTGACGTCAGTTCATTCTTTTTAAAGGATTCACCAGGTTTTAATATTATTAGAAAAACTCAGCGAGATAGATACAAAATTGGAAGGGCAGACAAGAACAGAAGCTCCATAGACTCAGCTAATAGCTATCCACAAAATTTAGAAATAACACATACGTTAACATTTGATGCTTCTAATCCACCCAGAGATAACAATTCAAAAACACTGACATTTCAAATAAACCATTCTTTTATAGAATTACCAAAGAATCCCATGCCAGTTAGATATACAGATCACAGAGTTGGGTGGTTTAGTGTTGAAAAAACAAACTATAGCTCACAGGAGCTAAAGTCAGATACATATAGAATAGCTCAAAGATGGAGATTGGAACCTAAAGACCCAGAAGCTTACAATAATGGAGATCTCTCAGAACCTATAAAACAAATAATTTATTATTTAGACCCTGCAACTCCACTTAAGTGGAGAAAATATTTCAAACAAGGAATTGAAGACTGGAATGGAGCTTTTGAGGAGGCGGGATTCAAAAATGTAGTAGTTGCAAAAGATCCTCCTTCAAAAGATGAAGATCCAAATTTTAGCCCAGAAGACATTAGGTACTCAACCGTTCGATATGTTGCCTCCAAAACAAGAAACGCTACTGGTCCTAGAGTATACGATCCACGAACAGGAGAAATCCTTGAAAGTGACGTTATATGGTACCATAATCATCTAAGGTCCTATAGAAATAGATTTCTTTTAGAAACTGGAGCTAGCAATCCAAAAGCTAGAACACTTGATACTCCTGAGAGCGAAATAGGAGAAATGATGCGAAGAGTTATTTCTCACGAAGTTGGACATGCACTCGGACTTCCACACAATATGAAGGCAAGCAGTGCATATCCGGTGGATTCACTTAGATCTGGATCTTTCACGCAAAAATACGGGATTGCATCCACAATAATGGATTATGCTAGATACAATTATGTAGCTCAACCTGGAGATAAAAATATTCGATTCATTAGAAAAATTGGTCCCTATGACAACTACTCAATAAATTGGGGATACAGATATTTTCACAACAAAAATCCAGATGAAATCAAATCTATTTTAGAGGATTTTGTAGATAAAAAATCTCTTGATCCCTTATATATGTTTGGTTATGGTGGATTAGATCCTAATTCTCAAACCGAAAATATAGGAGATGATCCAGTAAGAGCAACTACGTATGGAATTAGAAACTTAAAAATTGTAATGGATAATCTCCCTAGGTGGTCTCAAACGAAAAATATAAATTATAAGGATTTAGAAGAAATATATTTAGAAGCAATTTATGTTTACAGAAGGTATATGTATCATGTACTAAATGTTATAGGAGGGGTCTATGAAACAAGAAACTCAAGAAATAACAACGATATTGATACTTATAAAAATGTATCTGTAGAGAAGCAAAAAGAAGCTGTTTTATTTCTTTATAACAATTTGTGGAAAAGTCAATTATGGATAATTCCTAAAAAAATAACTTCACAAATAAGGCCTAATGGTATTATGGAACGGATTGAAAATATTCAAAAAAGTTCAATAAACAGACTTTTATCTCCGAAAAAATTAAATCAAATCCTTTCATCTAACAAAACAGTTAAGGGGCTTGGTCTAAATTCCAAAGGCCTTATACAAGAAATTGAAAAACTGTTATTTAGTAACTTAAATCCAGATGCTTCAGAACAAAATATTCAAGTATACTTTGTTGAAAAGGTCCTTGAATTGATTGATGACAAAAAACTACACCCAAGTATTAAGTCATTTTTAATTGGATTAAGAAAAAATATGAATAAAAAATTCAAAAGAAATACAAGTAAATCTTTTAAATATCATTATGATTATCTGTCTTTATTGACAAAAATTTAAATTTTAGTTTTTTCAATTACTGCTTGACCAAATAAACACAAACCCGAATTGGTAACGATAAGGGAAAGAGTTCCCAGTAGCACCCAATTATTAGAGTTTTGATACTTCATAATAATCGCCTCGCCAAGAAGAGACAGTCCAAATCCAAAAATAAGGAGCGATATAATAGAATACACAAACCATTTTCTCTTTTTATTCATGATTGATTTTTTTAATTATTATATGAAAATAAATTTAACGAATTAAGAATTGAATATGCAGAAAATGAATGAAATGAAGTTAATAGTGAATCAAGAAAACACTATCATTAAAGACAATTCAATTTAGTTTTAAATAATGTTTTTTATATGGATAATAGGATATTATTCCTAATAAAATGATAAAAGCTATTGAATAATAAACAAAATTAGGAGTGATAATTTTGTCTCCGCTTGCATATGAATGCAAACCAACTAAATAAAAATTCACACCAAAATAGGTCATCAAAATACTTGCAAATGATACTACACTTGCAAGATTAAATATCCATTTGCCTCTCAAACTTGGTATAAATCTCATATGTATAACAAATGCATAAACCATAATACTTATAAGGGCCCAAGTTTCTTTTGGGTCCCATCCCCAATATCTTCCCCAACTTTCATTTGCCCACATTCCTCCCAAAAAATTTCCAATTGTTAACATGATCAATCCAACTGTCATGGAAAGTTCATTTACAATAGAAAGTTCATTAATATTTAAGTTCATTATTTTTTTATTCTTTCTGTTTGTTAAAACAATTAAGAAAAGAACTACAATTCCAATTATCATACTAAGGGCAAATGGGCCATAACTTCCTACTATTACAGCAACGTGAATCATTAACCAATAACTATCAAGGACAGGTTGAAGATTTGCTATTGATGGGTCCATCCAGTTCCAATGAGCGATCATTAAAATCATTGATGCAACAAAGGTTGTTGCGGCAAGAGTAAGATTGGATTTTCTTCCAAATAAAATTCCAAATAACATAGTTGCCCAAGAAACATAAATCATTGACTCATATGCATCACTCCATGGAGCATGGCCAGATATATAAGCCCTAAAAATTAAACCCCCAGTGTGAAGTATAAATAGTAAGTAAACAATTGTTTTGAAAATATTTATTAAGTAAAAAAATATTTTCTTTTGATTGAAAATTTGAATAATCAAAATTAAAAAAAGAAAAAAACCTGCATATAAGTACCAACTAAAAAGCTTTTTAAAAACATCATATTTATTGTATAAAATTTCCATTTTGATTTTACTATCAGAAGGTATAATGGTTTCACCGAATCTTTTTTGGTATCCCTTTAAACTTTCAAGTAAATTATCCGCATTAGTGTAATCTCCAGTTTTTTTTGCCGATCTAAGAGATTGAAAATAAAGAGGTAGTACATTATTAACATATAATGAGTCAGGTCCTTTAAAATTTGAATCTTCAATTTCAGGATAAGAAATCCATTTATTGTTTTTATTTTTTGGAACCGGAAAAATTCTTAACACTTTGCCCTCCAAAGCTGAATAAAGTAAATTAACTCTTTTGTCTACTTCAATAAAGTCTTTTTGAAACTGATTGGGAATCCCTGCTTTATATGCTTTTTCAAGTTGAGTTGAAATTTTATAGTTACCTTGTTTATCGAAAAAAGATACCAAAGGGGCATATTTGGTTTTCTTTGGAACCCCAATAAGCTTTCTTATAGAATCATTTCCTCTTTTTAAATAAATTATTGGTGTATTAAACCAAACGGCTGGACCATTAAGAATTGACAGTAAGACTTGATCTGAGTTTAGCCCTTTGTACTCATCTTTCTTGCTAACTTTTCTAACAAGTTCGGATGAAAATGTATTAGCAGGTTTCATCCTGCCACCTAAGTCCTGTATAACCAAAGAACCAAATTTTTCTGCCTGCTTAGGAGGAAAAGCGTCAGAAATAATTATCGAATCATAGTCAATCTCTTTATTTACTTTTAGAAAAGTATTTTGAGCAAATGAAAAAAGAGAAAAAAGAATAAATAATGATGTTAACATAGATTTTTGGTACTTTATTTTTTCTATTTTTTTTGAAAGAAGTTTAAATCTTGTTTTTCCGAGAAAAAATATTCCTATCATGCTTGCATAAAGAGTCATATATCCAGAGTAGGTTAGTATGGTTCCCCATTTATCATGATTTACTGATAGGATGGTCCCTTTTTCATCTGGGTCGAATGAGGATTGAAAAAATCTGTACCCTTTGTGATCAAGCACATGATTCATATAAATTCTGTAATCAAAATTATCATTATCAATAACTGTAATCTCACTTTCAAAAGAAGAGTAGCTATTTTCTGTACCAGGGTACTTTTCAGCAATAAAATCATTTAATTTGATTTCGAAAGGAAGATCCATCTCAACAGAACCGTAAGAGAGATAAAAATCAAGTTGTCCTACTGAAATTTTTTTATTTGTTTCAGAAAAACCTTTTCCTCCCAATAAACTAACTTCCTTGAATTCATTATCTACCCCTACCCTTACCTTTAGCATATCTTGAAAACCATCTTGCTCTAGGTCTTGTTTGACTACATCAAACTTTCCTCTTAGTACAGGTTCAGGTATCACGAACTGATAATTAGAAATAGAGTAAAGACTTCTAAATTGGAGTGTTTCTCTTTTTTCAGCAATAATGTTGTCAGTGTACTGATCTGACATCCTTAAAAAATTTCCTTTAAAAGGACTAGTTAAAAAATATTCGCCATTAATTACCTCAATATTTATAGCACCTTTTATAGGATTATTGAGAGTAAAAAGCACATTGTGAATATTTGAGACTTCACCCTCTTTTATGTAATGGTTACGTCTGGTACCGTCAATTGCCTCGACTATTTTTATGTACTTGTCACCATCTGGATCTAAAACAAGGTCCTCAGTAACATTCTCCATAAAATTGATATAACTTATTTTGAAATTTACATCCTTGAAATTTTGATTGATTTCAAAGTTGTTTTGTACATGCTCGGATAATAAAAGTTCTTTTTTAATTTTTTTTCTAAATACCTTTCCTTCTATCTCGCCATCAACTAGAACTGTAATGTATGTCTTGTCAGATAAAAATTTAGAGGTAGAATCTCCTTCTCTAATAGGCATTACTCCTTCATAACCTACATATCGTGTTACGAAAGCCCCGATTAATATAAGAATAAATGACAAGTGTAAACCCAGTATGGCTAATTTAGCCCTTCTAAATAGTTTGTACTTAAAAATATTACCTACAAAATTGATTACAAAAAGAAACATGATTAATTCAAACCACCACGCATTGTATATCCATATCTTTGCCGTATCGGTTGAATACCAACTTTCAATAAAAGTTCCAAGCGCCATAGATGTAGGAAAAACTATAAACAAAATAGCAGTTAAACGGTTGGAAGCTAAATATTTCCAATAAAAGTTTTTCATTGAATTAAATAACAACCGTAAAGATACATTGAAACAGACTACAAAGGAAAGTTATTTATAAATTTACCTAATAGGAATATAACATTAAAATATTTTTTTAAATGATGAGGATTTCAATTATCGGTGCCGGGAAAGTTGGATTAAATATGTTTGAAACACTTAGAAAAAAAAAGGATGTGAAATTAGTCTCATTGTTTAACAGGTCAATAGAAAAAATTTTACATTATAGAAAGAAAGTTTTCATAACCAATAATATTAAAGAAATAAAAAAATCCGACATATATATTATTTCAACAAAAGACGATTC
>CEOP01241873.1_pt1 | contig 12912 bp, 14 predicted proteins | sample 361301 | NCBI WGS metagenome assembly CEOP01 (sample SAMEA2619548, study PRJEB7988) | marine metagenome | biome: marine biome (ENVO:00000447); feature: deep chlorophyll maximum layer (ENVO:xxxxxxxx); material: "saline water (ENVO:00002010), including plankton (ENVO:xxxxxxxx)" | depth 55 m
ATGATGAAGAGGATGAAGAAGAAGATGATGAATACAAAAAAAAATATTCAGCAAAAAACACGACGAAAGCCAGAAAAGCTATACCTGCAAAAACTAAATCAATAAAAGGCTCTGATATCCCTGCGGAAAAAGATCGTTTTACAATCCAAGTCATATCAAAAAAGCAGCTAATAGACGCTCAAAAATTTGCTGATAAACTAATTAAATCTGGATATGATGCATACATTCAAAAAGCGTATTTTAAAGAAACTGAAGAAGTATGGTATAGAGTCAGGATTGGCAGCTATGATAATTATAATTCTGCGCAAGCAGTAGCTGATATTGTAAGCAAGGATATCAAACTATCTGTTTGGGTAGATTTTGTAAGAATAGATAACTAATACTTATCGAATATTTAGAATATAAAAATGATAGAATACAAGCTGCATTTTAACTATAAAGATATATTTCTAGCTCCCAGGTTAGCACTTAGTCCTAAAAAAATCTGGGTATTTACTATAGGAAATCTATCTGGATATATATTGTATTGGATTCTTACTTATTTATCTCTTGTATTATCAGGATTGGAAATTAACGAAGCTATAGCAGATTTTGGCCTCTATCCATATTTAAATGATAGCTCTGCACCACTGATTTCTTGGGTTGTTTTCTATTCTGGCATTTTAATTTGGATATTTTTTCTATTATTATCTAGCACAGCTATTTCTAGAATAACTACCAAACAATTAAAAGGTGATAATTTTTATTCTGCCAATGATGCTATAGACGATGTAATGAAAAAATGGAAGACAGTCTTATTCTCTCCATTATCAATCTTATTCATAATTATTTTTTTTATTATCCTAGGGTGTATTTCAGCACTTATAGGGAAAGTACCAATAATTGGACAATTATCTTTACCCTTACTGTACTTACTATATTTTTTTGGAGCAATTTTTACAGCTTTTTCATTATTCGTTTTTATTACTTCATTAATATTTGGTCCCGCAATAATAGGGTCATATGAAGAAGATACAATTGGAACAGTATTTCATTCATTTCAAATTACATTTGGGCAACCATGGAGAATTATCACATACCACTCTCTACTTTTACCATTAATAATAATATTTACTAATATCTTATCATGGTTTTATGAGACAGCCTTTAATCTTATCAACCATATATTTAGTTATTTTATGGGATCAAACTTTTTAAATATAATTGCATATGCTTCATCATTAGTAAATAATGAATGGATTACAAGTAACCATTCCACAATGAAAATCAGTCTAGAAAAAGATTTATTTGGTTCATTTACATCCGCTAGTGAATTATTAGAATTTATTATAAGCATGTTTATTAAATTTTCCGGTCTAATTTTTTCTGCATTACCTAATTTTTCTGTAAATGGAAATTCGTCTACGTTAACATCTATAGAAACTTTATCTGGTATCCTTTTATCTATCCCTTTAATTCTTTTAACAATATCAATTCTTTCATACGGTCTAACAATATTATCAGTTGGAGAAACAATTATTTTTATAATTTTTAAAAAAATTATGGAAAATGACAATATATTATTTAATGATGATAAAAAATTAAATGATAATCAAAATTATGATGATAGTAACTTAAATGAATCCAGCCAGAGTATATTATCGACCAATGAGCCTGAAGAAGAATAAGAGAAATATTACACTCTTTGTATCTTGTAATACTTAAACAAGGTCGGTAATTTTAGATATATATGTTAGTTTTTCGTTCGGATTTATTAACCGGATTTAAAAATAAGCTTTTTGAAATTGATGTTAAAGATATAGACTATTTTGGAGTATCATTAGATGATGACATACTAGTCTGTAGTTTTACATCAAGAGTTGTAAAGAACGGGTATAAAATTTCTGGTTATATATTAAATAACGTATTATATAACTGTGATAAATGTTTGGATTCGTTCTCTATAAATAAAAAAATGGATACAGAATTATTTTTATCTAATAATACTAAAGTACTAGAAAGAGACAATAATACGATTTATTTTTCTGATCGTGAAAAAAGTATTGATTTAAAAAATATATTAATTGAAATACTATTAGTAGAGGAACCAATAAAAAATTTATGTACAGATACTTGTAAAGGTTTATGTATAAGTTGTGGAATAAATCTTAATAATAATATCTGTGAGTGTAATTAAAAATTTTAATCATTAGGAGAAAATATGGCACTGCCAAAAAGACGACAATCGAAAGCAAGAAGTAGAAAAAGAAGAACACACTATAAATCAAATTCAGTTGCAACTACAAAGTGCCCTCAATGTAGTTCTACAAAAATGCCACATCGTGCGTGTTCTAACTGTGGGTATTATAAAGGGCGTCCTATCATATCAACTAATTGATTTATTATACAAATAATCAAAATCAATCTTTCATTATATTAATTTTAAAATCGTTAATTATTATTAATTAATATATCAATATGAAAGCTACGATTACTTCTACAGCACACTATGTTCCACAAAAAATATTGACAAATGTTGATATAGAAAAACTAGTTGAAACATCAGATGAATGGATTCAAGATAGGACAGGCATTAAACAAAGACATGTAGTCTCTGAAAAAGAAGCTTCTTCAGATTTATCTACACATGTTGCAAATAAACTTCTAGAAAAAAGAGGCATCAATCCAGAAAAAATTGATATTATTATTGTTGGAACTGTAACCCCAGATCACCCTACTCCCTCTACAGCAGCGATTGTTCAAAATAATATCAAGGCAACTAAGGCATGGGCATTTGATTTAGGTGCAGCATGTAGCGGTTTTTTGTATGGATTAGAAACTGGTTCTAAATTTATTGAATCTGGAAAATATAAAACTGTAATGGTTATAGGTGTTGATACAATGACTTCGATATTAGACTTTAAAGATAGAGAAACATGTATAATATTCGGAGATGGAGCAGGTGGAGTTATTCTAGAAGCCTCTAAATCTGATAGTGGTATAATAAGTTCTATTCTTAAAACCGATGGTGCAGGCGCATCTAGCCTAAACGTGTATGCAGGAGGAAGTAGAAAACCTGCATCACAAGAGACAATTACTAATAGAGAACATTTTATAAGACAAGACGGGAAAAAAGTATTCAAATTTGCAGTTAAGAGAATGGCAGAGGTTTCAAAAGAAGTATTAACAATAAATGGATTAAGTGGCAATGATATAAAAATTTTTATTCCCCACCAAGCAAACAAGCGAATTATAGATGCCACTGGCGAACGATGCGGGATTCCTAAAGATAAAATATTAATTAATATAGATAAGTATGGTAATACTACTGCTGGGACAATACCAATTGCACTTAATGAAGCAGTTGAAAATAATTTAATAAATAATGGTGATTACATTTTACTATCAGCATTTGGCTCTGGGTTTACTTGGGGAAGTATTTTAATCAAATGGGACTCACAGATATGAAAAAAGCTTGGATCTTCCCAGGACAAGCATCTCAAAAAATAGGCATGGGGAAAGACCTATATGAGAATACAGAAATAGGTAAAAAATATTATAAAATCGCGAATGAAATATTAGAGGTTGATATCCAATCAATTTCATTTGATGGCCCTGAAGAGCGATTAAGAAAAACCAATTATACTCAGCCTGCTATCTACATTGTAAGTACAATTATTAGTCATATTATGCTTGACAATGGATTTTCTCCTGATGCTGTTTCTGGCCATAGTCTAGGAGAATATAGCGCAATAGCAGCATCTGGTGGATTTAATTTTGAAGTAGGTTTAGAATTAGTAAAAATACGCTCTGAAAGTATGCATAATGCTGGAAAAATTAATCCTGGAACTATGGCGGCTATAATAGGAATGACAGCCGAGCAAGTTAGAGAATTGTGTAATAGTAATAATACTAAAAATGTATTAGTTGCTGCAAATTACAACACAATAAATCAAATAGTTATATCTGGTAATATTGATTCTGTGGAAAATTTTAGCTTAATAGCAAAAGAACATGGAGCCAAGATGATAATTCCTCTAAATGTTAGTGGTGCTTTCCACTCACCATTAATGAGACCAGCTAGAGAAGAACTTGCTGATAAGTTAGATTCTATCGAAATTTCGGATATTAAAATTCCATTCTATTCAAATTTTGATGCAAAACCAAAAACAAAAGGTAAAGATATTAAAAATTCTTTAGTAAATCAGTTAGAAAATCCTGTGTTATGGTATGATACAATTAATAACATGACCAATGATGGTTGCTCTTCTTATATAGAAATTGGCCCAGGGAAAGTACTACAAGGTCTAAATCGAAAAATTGATAAATCACTATCTAATATTGGCATTCAAACCCATCAAGATATTATGAAATATGAAATTTAATTTAAAAAATAAAACCGCTATTGTAACTGGTGCATCGCAAGGTATAGGTAAAATCATTGCATTTGAATTAGCGAAATCTGGTGCTAATGTATTTTGTGTAAGTAGAAACAAAAAAGCTCTAGATACTATAGTAAAAAAAATCATAAGCGATGATGGGCAAGCGTCTGCTTATCCTTGCGATATAACTAAATCTGATAATTTTAAAGAAATAGTTAAAAATATAATTGATAAATATAAAAACATCGATATTCTTATTAATAATGCTGGTGTAACAAATGATGCTCTTTTAATGAGAATGTCTAATGACCAATGGGATGATGTTATTAACATAAATCTAAAAGGAGCGTTCAATTGTACTAAATCAGTCGTACGATATATGATGAAAAATAAATCTGGAAGGATCATAAACATTACATCTATAGTTGGCATCACTGGAAATACTGGCCAGGCTAATTATGCAGCATCTAAGGCAGGACTTATTGGAATGACTAAATCGATTGCAAAAGAAGTAGCCTCAAGAGGCATTACAGCAAACTGTATTGCTCCTGGTTGGATTGCGACATCTATGACTGACACTCTTACGGATGATATAAAAAATAAATTTTTATCGCAAATTCCCCTTAACAGGATTGGCTCTGCTAAAGAAATTGCAAACACTGCAGTATTTTTAGCCTCTGATGAGGCTGGATATATTACAGGTCAAACAATCACAGTAGATGGCGGAAGAATAATTAACTAATAATAAAAAACAGGAGAAATAATATGTCAACATTTGATAAAGTAAAAGAAGTAGTCATCGATAAGCTAGGTGTTGATGAAGCTGCAATAACTGAAGAAGCGCATTTTGTTAATGACCTTGGTGCAGATTCATTAGATACTGTTGAACTTATTATGGAATTTGAAGAAGAATTTGGTATTGAAATCCCTGATGAAGATGCTGAAAAAATTACTACAGTTAGTAGCGCAATTAAATATATAAATAACCTCAAATAAAAATATCGATATATGTCCATGAAAAAAGTAGTTGTTACAGGTTTAGGAGCATTAGCTCCGAATGGTAATTCTGCAGATCTTTTTTGGTCTGCTTTAGAATCAGGAAAAAGTGGTATTGCACCGATAAGTTATTTTGATGCATCAAACCATAGAGTTAGTATAGCTGGTGAGCTAAAAAACTTTGATGCTACTCAATTTATAGATTCTAAAGAAGTTCGTAAACTTGATCCTTTTTCAATATACGCTTTGATATCTTCTTCTGAAGCAATTAAGTCAGCCAATTTAGATCTTAAAAGCATAGATTTAGATCGTGCCGGTGTGATTATCGGTAGTGGAATTGGCGGCATACAAACACTTGAAAATGAACATGATGTAATAAAATCAAAAGGTGCTAGGAGAGTATCACCTCAATTTGTTGCAAAAATGATTCCAAATATTGCAGGCGGGCACCTTTCAATGAAATTTGGATTTCGTGGGCCAAGTCAAACTGTGATTTCCGCTTGCGCATCATCCAATGATGCTATAGGAATTGCTCTCAGATTAATAAGGTACGGAGATGCTGATATCATCCTTACTGGTGGAACAGAAGCAAGTATTACCCCTTTAACTATTGCAGGATTTGCTAATATGAGAGCATTATCTCAGAATTGCGATAATCCAACTGCTGCTAGTAGACCTTTTGATGCAAATAGAGATGGATTTGTATTAAGTGAGGGTGCTGGAATGATTGTCATTGAATCTGAGGATCATGCCTTAAATAGAGGTGCTCCAATACTTGCAGAACTTGCTGGTTATGGCTCCTCTGATGATGCATTTCATATCACACAACCAGCTCCTGAAGGTATAGGTGCATTTAAAGCAATGAAACGAGCAATTATCGATTCAGGGTTAAAGCCTATTGATATTGACTATATTAATGCACATGGAACTTCAACCCCTTTTAATGATAAGAATGAATCTAGAGCAATCAGAAACCTTTTTAAAGATACTATTGATACTTTAAAAATTAGTTCTACCAAATCAATGACTGGTCATTTACTAGGTGCAGCAGGTGGTCTTGAAGCTGTAGCTTCTATTAAAACAATATTAAATCAAAAAATACCACCTACAATTAACTATGATACTCCTGACCCAGAATGTGATTTAGATTATACTCCTAACCATTCTATTTCACATAAAATTAATGCATCGCTTTCTAACACATTCGGTTTCGGCGGGCATAATGCTGTATTATGTTTCAGGAAATACAATTGAGTATAATTTATAAAATAAAAAATATTTTAAAAAAAAATGACTCCCATTCTCCTGTTGAAAATAAAATAAATTATTTGTTCCACAATCGTGATTATTTAATCCAAGCGTTTACGCATAAAAGTATTACAGCAATTCCTAGAAAAAACTATGAGAGGTTAGAGTTTTTGGGTGATGCCGTAATCGATATAATTATCAGTCGAGAATTAATGAGAGAATTCCCTGAAGGCGACGAAGGTCTTTTAACTCAAAAAAGAGCTTCTCTAGTTAGAAAATCTTTTTTAGCAAAAATAAGCAAAATGCTAGATTTATTAGATCATATAAATATTGAATCTAGCGTGAATATGAAAATTGAGAAAATAGCTGAAAAACAACAAGCGAATCTATATGAAGCAATTATTGGTGCAATTTATTTAGATGGGGGAATAGAGCCATGTAGAAATCTAATTTTAGATACAATTTGGGCACATAAAGAAGAGGCCTGGAAATCTACAAATTATAAGGGAAAACTAATAGAATATTGCCATATTAAGGCGATTGGGAGCCCATCCTTTAATGTAAAAGATATCAGCGGACCAGACCACCAAAAAACATTTGAAATTGAAGTGAAAATTGATAATGAATCTTTCCCAACTGGAATGGGGCTAGATAAAAAATCAGCTGAACAGACAGCAGCAAAAATAGCATTGGAACAATTAAATGCTCCTTTTTAAGATTTCAAATCTTTTATTTCATCTCTAAGATCAGCAGCTTTTTCATAGTCCTCTTGTTCTACAGCTTCTCTCAGTTTCAGTTCTAAATCTTCAATCGAAATTAAGGGTTTAATTACCTTTTCTTCAGTAATTATTTCATTTTGATTTACGCTAGCCTCTTTAAATATTTTTTCTGTTACATAAATTTGAGCATTCAAACGAAGTGCAATAGATATTGCATCACTTGGCCGGGCATCAATCATTTTAGTACCAAATTCAGAACCTTTTAATTTTAATTTCGCGTAAAAAACACCATCATTTAATTGCGAAATATTAACACTAATTAAATCAGCATGGACTTTATTAATCATATCACAAATTAAATCATGTGTCAAGGGTCTTGGAGTAGTGATGACTTCAATAGCTAATGCCATTGATTGAGCCTCAAATGATCCAACTAAAATAGGTAAAACCAAGTTACTATTTTCATCTTTCAATAGGACAGCATAACTACGACTTGAGGGATGATAAGATATTTTTTCTACTTTTACTGGTATCATTGTATTTTCGATAACTTATTTTTTAACATATTTATATTTTTAACTGGACTAGGGTCTGTTTTATGTAAAATAGCACACCAATAACTTAACCAGTCACCATAATGAATCAACAGTAAGAATCTTTCTTTAAAACTTTTTCCAGCAACTTTAATAACTTCTTGTTTAACTCCCAATTCATCTAGCATCTCTATCATAATTTTTTGCCTAGCTTTATTCCGAGCATTCATTTTCTTATCGTATAACCATATAATAAAATAATTAGAAAAAAACTCTTTATTATTTTCCCATCCTACTATCTCATTATGATTTAATTCAGGAAAAATATTATGATATGCCAGTATTTTACTATTCTCGCATATTTGTCCTTTCAAACGAACAGCAACTGTTTCTAATCTTTGAGAATCTGCATAAATAATAGGAATTTTATTATATATTTTTTTTGCTAAATCCCAAATTGGGTTATTATTATCCTTTTTAATAAAATCTTTTCTATGACTCCGTATTAATTCGGATGATGAAATAAGCCATGATTTAATATCTGTTTTAATTATTTTTAATTTCAATAAAACATATAATAAAGGAATAAAAGAAAATGCTAATGCAGCTCTAGGTTGTAAACCTTTAGGAATAATCACTGAATCATAATTATACTTTGAACAAAGATTTTCTATTGCTCCACCTGTAGTAATAGAGCATACCTGAGCACCTCTGGTTTTTACTTTTTCTAGTATTGCTATTGTTTCTTCAGTATTACCAGAATATGATGAACAAATAACTAATGTTGAGTTATCAACCCAAGCAGGTATATTATAGCCTCTAATAATAAAAAAAGGAATTTCAATTTCCTCATTTAATAAAGTATATACAACATCACCACCAATTGCAGAACCACCCATCCCAGCTATTATAATTTTATTAATATCTTTATATTTATTATTAAGTTCTATTTTTTCTCCTAATTCAATAGCGTCTATTATATTATCAGAAAAATGCCATATTGCTTGATACATATTCCCTTTATCAATTTTTTCCATTATGAGTTTCTCTCTTGAATCATTTTAAAAATATTATATATCTCACTATCATTATCAAAACCAATATTTGATAATTCATTATAAGCCAAATTAAAGTAACGTTCAGCCAAAGTTTCAACTTTTTCTTTGACCTTATTACTAATCAAAAAACTACGAATATTTACTAAATTTTTCCCATCAAATTGACAAATAAGATTATCCCATTCAGTTTTATTTAAATTATTTGCTTCTATAGCAATAGCTGTTTTTTTATTTGAGAAAATATCACTTCCTAAACTCTTACCCATTTTATTTTCATCTTCAAATATTTCTAATAAATCATCCTGTATTTGAAAAGCAATTCCAAGCTGTCTACCAATATGTTTAATCTTTTCAATTTCATTATTAGATTTTCCTGAAATAACTGCAGGCAAGCAAAGGGAAGCTCCTAATAAAGCTCCTGTCTTTTTTTCAACCATCTCTGTGTACATATCTATAGATATATCATCTAATTCTTCAAATTGTTTATCTAATGCCTGTCCCTCACAAATTTCTAAAACAGTCTCATTATAATACCTCATAAAAGCATGAGGTTTATCTTCTATACTATTTAATATAAGCTGACTAATAGTAAACAACCCATCCCCAGCTAATATTGCTGAAGAAATATCAAACTGATGATGTAAAGTTGGCATATTCCTTCTCAACTTATCTGAATCCATAATATCATCATGTATAAGTGTAAAACAATGGAGTAATTCAACACCAAGTGAAACTTTCATAATAATGTCAGGATCTACATTATATGCCTTCCCTGATATATGTACCAGTATAGGTCTAAACCTCTTACCTTCTCCTTTTAAAGCATATCTAATTGGATCATATAAATATTTTGGCTTATTAGGCAGCGGAAATAATTTTAATGAACGATTAAACTCTTTTTGAATAAACTTAGCGAGCTTATTAATATCTGACATTAATGTTCACTAATCTGAAGGGTTCCAAATTCTTTTAATTTATCTAGAACTATTTTTTTTATTTGGTTCATACTTTCTAAAGAATCACCCTCAAACCTACATACTATAACTGGCTGAGTATTGGAAGCTCTGACTAGCCCCCAACCATTTTCATAGATAATTCTAACCCCATCAACTGTAATACAATTATTCTTTTTGGTAAAATACTCTATAGCTAGTTTTGCAATTATAAATTTATCTTCATCAGAATCTGCTTCTAATCTAATCTCAGGAGTTGAATGATATACAGGTATTACCGATTTTAATTCTGATAAAGTTTTATCTGATTTTGACAATAATTGAATTAATCTAGCGGCGACATAAATTGCATCATCATAACCATAATAATCATCAGCAAAAAAAATATGCCCACTCATTTCGCCACCTAACTTACAATCTAATTCAGCCATTTTGTTTTTAATTAAAGAGTGACCAGTCTTCCACATTACTGGCTTACCCCCATATTTTTTTATCATATCTTCTAAAGCTTGAGAACATTTAACATCAAATATAATTTCGTCTCCATCATTAATTATATCAGGTAAAAAAAGAGCCAGTAATTGGTCCGCCCAAATTATTTCTCCAGTTTCATCAACAACTCCAATTCTATCAGCATCACCATCGAAAGCAATACCGACATCATGATTACCTGTCTTCATTTCATGAATAAGATCTTTTAAATTTTCTTCAACTGTAGGGTCTGGATGATGATTCGGGAAAGAACCATCTGGCTCACAATAAAGCTCTGTAAGATTTACACCAAGATCTTTAAAAATTGTAGGAGCATTTATACATGCTGCTGCATTCCCACAGTCCATAACTACTTTTATTTCTTTTTTAATATCAATCTTACTTTTAATCATTGATTGATAATCTGGTAATATTTTATACCTGGTTTCAGAACCTTCGCCAATATCAAAATCCAATTTATCAATAAATTTTTTCATTACTTGAATCTGCTCACCAAAAACAGGTTTCTTATGCATGGACAACTTAAATCCATTGAACTCGGGTGGATTATGACTCCCTGTTATTTGTACGGAAGCAGCTACATCAAGTTTAAACAAACTATAGTAATTAACAGGAGTAGGAACAATACCTAAATTAATAATGTCCACACCTGTAGATAATGAACCTTCTTTAAAATAATTTATTAGGTCGGGAGTAGTAAATCTTATATCCCCACTTATTGCAATCTCTCTACCTCCAGATCTTTTTACTAAAGTACCAAATGCTCTTCCAAGAAGCACAACAACCTCTGGAGAAAAGTCCTCTGAAACTTTCCCTCTAATATCATACTCTCTAAAAATATATGGATTAATATTCATTGTAATACTTTCTATAATAAATTAATAAAAAAACCGTTCGAATTAAGAAGTAATTTTCAATATAATTATATTATAATAAAACTGTAAATATTTATAATCTATTAAGTTTTTTTAATAATCTTTTCCAACCAATCTCATCTAATAAAGATTTCATATTTCTATATCCTATACCATAATCAGGGTCTAAACTCTCCTCCATGCTTTTAATTCTATATTGACTAAGACTTGAACCAGAATATTCATAAATAATGTTAGATCCTAGATTACAAAAACCTTCTCTAATATCTGATTTAAGATTTAATTGATTTTGAAATAAATAGACATGTAAAAGTTCATGTGCTAGAACAGCATTAAAAATATCCCTATGCAAATTTGATAGAATATAAATATGATAATTTTGGTCAATAACTTTACCGGCTAGAGTGCTTTCTTCATAGTTTGTATATCCTTGTATACTTCCTAATCTATTTTCTGATAAACGCATTAATTCATTTCTACTATCTACTAATGTGATTGGTATTTTTTTTGGCAAACTATTAATACCAACAGAATTAAGTATAACTAAAACTTCTCTTAAGTTTGCACTAATCTGACTTTTATTTGTTATTACTTCAGGTTTACAGATATTGCAAATAAATCTCTGGTTATTAACCGTATAACCTCCCCCTGTTAAAGAATTAGAAATAAGACGGTTACAATTATCACACTCAGGCATTTTTTTTGTATGATATTCATGATAGTAATGCCCCCAAAAATCTTTTATATACTTGTCCTCAACTGGAAGATTACATACATCACATTTTGGTAAAATATATTCAACATAACAACTCTCATGATATTCCTTACCATCTTTAATATTATATATACCATTAATTAGATCACCACATTCATCACACCTTTTTTGAATATACTGTCTATAGCAAACCTTATGATAATTATTACCATTTGATGAATTATATGATCCGTCAATTTTTTTTCCACATTGATCGCAATATATTTGAATATGCTTTTCATAGCAATGATGATGATAATTTTTATTTTTATGAATAATGTATTGCCCTTGCAACTCTTTATTACAAGCATTACAAATTTTTTGATTACATAATATAAAAACTAACGGCAAAAATAATAATTGGATGAAAAGGAATCGTTTTATAAAAAATAATTTCATTTTTTAACAACTAATGATCCATCCATCACCAAATTTTGACCAGTTATATATTTACTTTCTTCTGATAATAAAAAACTTACGCCATTCGCTATCTCATTCACCGATGCCTCTCTTTCTAAGCCAATGTTTTTTCTTATGTCATCTGTAACTGAATAACTATCAACAAAACCTGGTAAGAGATTATTCATCCTTATGTTATATTTTCCATGCTTTCTTGAAAACAATTTAGTATAAGAAGTAAGAGCTGACCTAACAACTGAAGAAGTCGGGAAATCAAGGCTTGGGTTTTCAGCGCCGAACGCTGAAATATTAACTATAGACCCACCATTTTCTTTCATAGCAGGAACAATAAATCTAGAAATACGAATAACATTCATAAGAAGAATATCTATAGATGCATACCACTCTTGGTCAGTGATTTTCAAAAGATCTCCCTTTGGAGCATGACCAGTGTTGTTAACAACAGAATTAAGACCACCAAAAGTATCCAGTGCTAATTGTACAACTTCTTTTAGATCATTATT
>CEOP01145822.1_pt1 | contig 12910 bp, 10 predicted proteins | sample 361301 | NCBI WGS metagenome assembly CEOP01 (sample SAMEA2619548, study PRJEB7988) | marine metagenome | biome: marine biome (ENVO:00000447); feature: deep chlorophyll maximum layer (ENVO:xxxxxxxx); material: "saline water (ENVO:00002010), including plankton (ENVO:xxxxxxxx)" | depth 55 m
CCCCCGGAAGACTACCGGGTTGATAGGCCGCGTGTGTACGCATAGAAATATGTTTAGCAAAGCGGTACTAACGGTCAAAGATCTTGTCATGCCGACCGGGCTTCGACATTTGTCGAATCACGGTCGCAGGTCAAACGACTTGTAACAATATTGACAGATCGCGCACTCAAAATGTATCAAGATTGAATCACCACGGTTCAATCGACGTATGGTGAATGCCATTTACTACTATAAAACATGACCGTCACAGAGAGCGAAACTTGTTTCGCGGCAGTGACAGTCATACATGAACACTTTGTTCTTCGTCGCTTAGCGGCGGCGAAGAACTTTTGTGAATCATTGTCTACCGATAATGATTTGCGTTGTTGGTGAACATATGTCAAGGGATACACCTGATCCCATCCCGAACTCAGAAGTTAAGTCTTGACAGCCGATGATACTGCTCAGCGGGAAAGTAGGTTATTGCCAGCTTTTTCAGCCCTCAGTCCTAACGGACTGGGGGCTGTCTTTTTTTCATCAATACTATTAACTCAAGCGCATTTTTTTGGTCCTAGAAATTAAATGTAGCTCATTTTTATATGTTTCATCAAAAAAAGCAAGTTTTTATTGGACATGACTTGTGTATTTTAAGTACATTGGAATATACATGAAGAGAGATGATGCATTTTTTCACGTGTATTAAATGTATTCAATTTGTAATTTGCTGAATGAAGAGGAGAAAAAGAGAATGAAAACTCATGCTATGTTAGGACTTGGAATTGCAAGTTCGCTTATTTGTGGCACTGCTGCAAGTGGACAATTTACATTTCAAGGAATGGATTATCGTGTCGTCGAGACTAATGCGGTCGCTGGCGACTTTAACTGGACTATTGAATTTTATCTTGTCCTTAACAGCGACGAACGTCTCGACGCAGTTGCTGGAGACGGAATTAATGATAAACGCCTTGCAACTTCAGGCACCTTTTACCAAAACCCATTTGGTGGCCCAACATCTGTAAGTATTAACCCAGCACTTTACTCATCATTTCCAAGTTTGGAATTTGATAGTTTTGTCACTGTCGGCGCAATGGACAGCACAGGGTTTCCTTATGGCAACAATGCGTTGCAAACTATTGGTGTTGACTGGGCAAACTTTGAAGATAATGGTGGCGATGTATACACCGACAATGGTCTTTGGTTTGTGACTCCTGACGATACGCAGGGTGAACCAATTATGTTTACAAACCAAAATTGTGAAGACAAATATGGTGTACTCGTTTCACGCGTGACCGTGTTCGGTGAACTAGATTCAGTCTATATGGGCGCATTGTTTCAAGGCAAAGACAATACTGGAACGACTTGGCAAGCAACCGGTGAATTAACGGTTTGGTATCCAACAATTACTGACTGTAACAACAATGGTGTTGATGATGGTTGTGATATTGTAAATGGTTCAAGTATCGATGCTAATGGCAATGGTATTCCTGATGAATGTGAATTTCCTGACTGTAATGGAAACGGCATTGATGATAATGATGACATTGCTAATGGTACTTCAGCTGACTGTAATAGTAATGGCACACCTGACGAATGTGAAATGCCTACAGGCGACTGTAATGGCAACGACATTCTGGATGATTGCGAAATATTCGACGACTGTAATGACAATGGCATTCCAGATGAGTGCGAAAAATTCAGTGACTGTAACGGTAACGGTGTTCCAGATGAATGCGAAGATCTTCAAGACTGGGATGACAATGGTGTGCCAGATGCTTGTGAAGATTTATTTGCATACAACACTACTCAAGGGATTGGTTATAGTTGGATAGATGATGCCATCCATGATTCAAATGATAATGACATTATTTGGGTTGATGCGGCTCATATAAATTCTAATGTTGATGTTGATTACTCTGGCAAGGCGATTGATATTGATGTTCGTATAGGCAATGTAGACGGCACTTCATTCTATATGCATTCAGGGGCGAGCCTTATCGTCAATCCGGGATCACACTTAAATGATTTACGCTCGGGCACATCAGGTACTGCAACAGTTTCAACTGAATCTCAACTTTATGTTGATGGTTTAACGACTGTGTATAGAGACTCTGCTCTTGAAATTGACTCAGGCCCTTCTGCACTTCTGAATGATGTTAGCCTTCGAATGAGTAGTGAGTTGGGTACATCCGGCGATTTGGAAGGTGATGGCAGTTGGACATGCGCCGAAGGGTCAGCGATTTACGTTAATCAATTGACAGTGGATGGGACTCTCACTGGCACTGTGGATATATATGGAAATCTTGAGAATCGTGGCACAGTTCGGGCAACTGATGACTTGCTCGTGAGTAACGATGTGGTTAATGATAATTTAATGGCAATTCACCGTGGTATTCTATATGTGCTTGGAGATCTCACCAATAACGGAACTATTCTTGGTGAAGTTGATGGAGGACCTGGTCTTCGTGGAGGTTCTGATGAGCCGAATGCTGGCGATGGCATGAGAGTTGCGGGCAACTACGCTGCCGGTGAAAATGCAAGCATCTTGATGCCGCATCCAAACTGGAGTATTTCAGTAGGTGGCAACTTTGATGTTGCAATCAACGACAGTGCAATGTTCGTAATGAACGAAGCAACTCTAAAACTCAATGGACATGATGGCGAACAATTTGTTGAAGTCATGAGTGGAGATTATGGTCCTACCGAGGACGCACTTAGCCCAGCATTTGGATGCACATATCCAATTGGTTCATTAAATATCGCAGTTGGTTCACACGTTGTGCTTACCGATACTCGTGAAAATGATTGCGATGACTTCCTGGCTGAGGTGATCTACACAGAATCCCTCAATGTTGCAGCAGGTGCAACCCTTAACACTAATGGGTACATCATCTACGCATCAGAGGTAGATAACCAAGGTACTATCATTGGTGAAGATGACATCATAATTATCAATCCGCCAGTCACTGGCGACTTAGATGGAGATGGAGTTGTTGGCATTCTTGATATTCTTATCGTAATCGCAGAGTGGGGTCCATGCAGTGGGGCTTGTATTAGCGATATGAATACAGATGGTACGGTTGACGTTCTTGATCTCTTGGTCTTGATTGCAAACTGGACTCCGTAATGTAAGGATTGAATCTTAGATTCTTGAACCGGCTTGTCGCAAGACAAGCCGGTTTTTTATTGGCTTTACTTGTTAAAGTTATCGCTTTGAAAGCGGAATTGTAGTAAGGGGCGTTATGGTACTATTTACTGATGCAGTATCAGCATACGCAAAAAGGGACTTTAATTAGGATCATAGTTGCAATGTTTATTGCGCTTAGTTTTGTGACAGCAGGGATAGCCGGCTGGAATGGCCCCGTAGGATATTCGCTTTATGGTATTGACATTTTCTTTATTGTACTACTGTGGCTTTTCAGTTCGCTCACTGTTGAAGTTGATGGTGAAGAACTGCGTCATTTTTTTGGACCGGGTTTCTGGAAGAAGAGCTATTTGTTGATTGATATTCAATCCGTAAAACAAGTCCGAAACTCTTGGTGGTATGGCTGGGGGATTCGGTTAACGCCGCATGGATGGTTGTACAACGTCTCTGGTCTAGATGCAGTAGAGGTTAGACTGCCTAAAGGTCGCACGTTTCGAATCGGGACCAATAATCCTGAAGGCTTATGCACTGCGTTACAGTCCGCAACTTGCTAAAATACAGCTCGCTTGGATAGGTGGCAGAGCGGTTGAATGCGCTAGTCTCGAAAACTAGTATACGCTTCGGCGTATCGAGGGTTCGAATCCCTCCCTGTCCGTTTCTATAAAGGGGATGATTACTATAAAATTTAATATCGCAGCAGCAGCAATTGCAGGCGCAGTAGGCTTTGCAATTGCGCTTAGAGTCGCAGGTATCATCAACATGCCTTCGAAAGGCTATAGAAGTATCTTTCTTGATTTGATGCCATCTGTATATACTGGCTATAAAGCAAGTAAGTAGCACAGCAGGCGATTTGCTGATTTGGCGCTTTTATGCGCCTGCAGGTGGCATGATTACAGCGGGTGGGCTTGCATTGCTCTATAAACGCGCTTCCTACTGTGAAAAAAAATAATCCCGATTTTTTTTTTTGAATATAGCTGGTTTTGGAGTAGTATTAGAAACGTTTTACATAGGAGAAAGTAACAGATGAAAAAATTAACTATTTTATTACCCCTTTTATTCATATTCCCTGCCGTAGCAGAGACGCACGTTGTTGAGGCTTACTCGATGACATTTGAACCCGATGTTGTAACTGTTCAGCCAGGCGATGTCATTCGCTGGGAATATGTCACGGGGTATCCTCATGATGTTACATCCGGATCAAAGTGTAGCCATGATGGGTACTTGTTTTTAGACATACCTGATATGCCAGGTGGCTTTGTTGAATGGACAGTTCCTGAAGATGCACCATCTGAGATTTCATATTTCTGCGAACTACACTGTGGCAGCGGTATGACAGGTATGATTAATGTGGAGTTACCTCAAGGGAACCTAAATATCGGCATAGTTGATATTGTGAATCCTGTGCCAATGGTATTTACAAGAGCGGGCGACATAGAAACGATTTCGATTACTGGTGATAACTTTTCGGCCTCTTCGTTCATGATTGGCGTTGAAGCTGAAGATGTAGATGTTGATGTTGATTGGGTTGCTTCTGGTGATATCCAATTTTACCAACCATCTTCAGAAACATACACTGCTCTCAATGGTAGTGGCACGCAGACACTACTTTCGGGTCAGAAATATGCATTCATAGGCGATGGCATTTTTGACTTTGAAATATCTTTCTACAGTTTGCCTGATGAAGGAAACGCATATTTATCAGGTTTGTCTTTAAATGGGCATGGATCTATCACGAGTTCAGGTGATATGTTCATCTTTAGAACATCATCAATCGCAACAGCCGGGCAAATGGCCTTTGATGGCGAAGGTGCAATAACTATGAGCGTTGCAGGTAACGTAACGAGTTCATTAACTTTGCCGCCTTCAGGTGAAGAGGGTTCGGTGACAATACCCTCTGGCACGCACTACCTCGACTTTTCAGATTTTGCATTCATGACCATGAATATGAATGGCGGAGATGGAGGCGGTGGTGGAATTCCAGAGGATGTTAATGGCGATTGCGTTGTTAACGTTAGTGATTTGCTTCAAATCATTTCAGTATGGGGAAGCACCTGCCCGTAACCTTATCTTAAGTTACCATAGGTGCAATGGCACCAGAAATACCGCATGATCAACCGAGCATCGAGTCGCCTCTCTGTGGGGAGCGACTCGATGTTTTAGCTTCGCAAGTTGCTCAATCAATAAAAACCGACGAACGCACGCACCATTTAACGACGAGTTACTTGCCAAGTCGGCGAGAAGTCATCGGTGTGTTAGAACGAGTTTCGTGGCTATTGTTCCCAGGCTTTAATGGCCCGCGGGAAATTGATAGCAACCAGTTGCAGTCGCACACTCGGCAACTTTTAGCGAGTGTTGCAGGACCGTTGTTTCACCAAATTGCGGGCGCACTTCGGTATGCCGAGGCATCGGAACCGATTACATTTGGCGAACATTGCCCGAACTGCGATGAGCGCGCGCGGGAAATAGTGGACGGTTTTTTGGGAAACATTCCAGCGCTTCGAACAAAACTTTCGCTTGACGTGCAGGCGGCGTATGATGGCGATCCTGCAGCACAACATACAGACGAAACAATATTTTGCTATCCAGGTATTCGTGCGTTGTGGATGCATCGCGTTGCACACGAACTGTACAAACAACATGTTCCGCTTATTCCTCGAATCATTGCTGAACATGCACATGAACTTACGGGCATTGACATTCACCCAGGCGCTACTATTGGCGAATCATTCTTTATTGATCATGGAACCGGCGTAGTCATTGGCGAAACAACCAACATCGGCAACCATTGCAAGGTCTATCAAGGCGTGACTCTTGGCGCGAGAAGTTTTGAGCGGGATGAACGAGGTGATTTGAAGCGTAAAACGAAACGACACCCAACACTCGGTGACCAAGTCACGGTGTACGCTGGCGCAACTATTTTAGGCGGCGACACAGTTATTGGCGATTCGTGTGTTATTGCAGGTGGTGTGTTCTTGATGCGTTCTGTCGACCCAGGTCACACTGTTCGAGGGCCAAAAGCAGGTGTGCGGTTGAATGAAAACCGTGGTGATTTCAACTAAGGTTGAAACCTGCTAAAATGGTGTTCTATGACTACAGAACTCAATAACGGATGTGAAACTATCTCAACACCTTTGGGCGAACGAAAGGTTTACCGCCTTGATTCGCTCGGCGCGCTTGAAACGATGCCCTATTCAATTCGGGTCTTGCTTGAATCATGCTTGCGGAACAGTGGAAACGGCATTGTTACGCAAGAGGACGTGCAATCGATAGCATCGTACGACGCAACAAACGTTGGCGAGGTGGAAATTCCTTTCTCGCCAGGCCGCGTTGTTCTGCAAGATTTTACAGGTGTTCCAGCGGTTGTGGACCTTGCAGCCATGCGAAGCGCGGTTGTCCGAATGACTGGCGACGAAGCTTCAGCCGAAAAAATTAATCCATTAGTACCCTGCGACTTGGTCATTGACCACTCAGTACAAGTTGACGCGTTTAATTCTGAAAATGCAATAACTATCAATGGCGAAAAAGAATTCGAACGTAACAACGAACGATATGAATTTCTAAAGTGGGGGCAGGGTTCCTTTAACAACTTTAACGTCGTGCCACCAGGTACTGGCATAGTGCACCAAGTTAATTTAGAATTTCTTGCAAAAGTAACGTGGGACAATGAAGGCACGCTATACCCAGACAGTTTAGTAGGCACTGATTCACATACAACCATGATCAACGGTTTAGGCGTACTTGGTTGGGGCGTGGGCGGTATTGAAGCTGAAGCAGTTATGCTCGGTCAACCAATTTACATGTTGATTCCTGAAGTCGTTGGTATGGAACTCAGGGGTCGATTACAAGAAGGTGTGACTGCAACGGACTTAGTACTTCGTGTTACAGAAATACTTCGGGCGCATGGCGTTGTTGGCAAGTTCGTTGAGTTTTATGGTGCAGCGCTTTCGGATATGCCGCTCGCTACTCGTGCAACACTTGCCAATATGGCACCAGAGTACGGTGCAACGATAGGATTCTTTCCTGTTGATGAGCAAACAATAAAATATATGCATCTAACAGGACGCGATGAGAAACTCATTGAAACAGTCGAGCAATATTGTAAGCTGCAAGGTTTGTGGCGAGACGATGCCCGTCCAATCAAATACACATCAACAACATCATTAGATTTGGCAACGGTGGAACCAGCATTGTCCGGGCCAAAACGTCCGCAAGATCGCATTTTGCTTTCAGCTATGAAATCAAAATGGTTCGAAACACGAACGGAAATGTTTGGGCATGAAGAAGTTGCCTCTGCAGAAACGCAATGTGATGGTGAAACATTTGAGATGAAAGATGGCAATGTTGCAATTGCTGCAATTACAAGTTGTACAAATACAAGTAACCCTAGCGTTATGCTTGCCGCAGGTTTAGTCGCACAAAAGGCGAATGCGCTTGGTTTGACACGAAAACCTTGGGTAAAAACATCGCTTGCTCCTGGTAGTACCGTCGTAACTGAATACTTAAAACGCGCAGGGGTACTCGGCGATTTAGAGGCACTTGGCTTTTGGGTAGTCGGCTACGGTTGCACTACGTGTATTGGAAACTCTGGTCCGTTGCAACAGCCAATTAAAGAAGCTATCAATGACAATGATTTGATTGCTTGTTCTGTGTTAAGTGGCAACCGAAACTTTGAAGGCCGTATCGGCCCTGAGATAAAAGCAAACTATTTAGCGTCACCTCCGCTTGTTGTTGCGTATGCAATTGCAGGCACCGTTGACATTGACCTTGTAACGGACCCACTTGGACATGTTGATGGTACGGATATTTTCTTGAAGGATATTTGGCCAACTAATGAAGAAGTTCAAAACACAATTAACAGTTCGCTTGGTAGAGATGAGTTTGTCGAACAGTACGCTGATGTGTTCGCAGGCGGAGATGATTGGCAAGCAGTGCAAGCAGGCACCGGGCAATTGTTTGCTTGGTCTGATGAGAGTACCTACATACACGAGCCACCATTTTTCCAAGGCATGACTTCTGAAGTGCCAGGCATTCACGCAATTGAGAACGCGCGAGTGCTTTGCAAATTGGGTGACTCAGTTACTACGGACCACATTTCGCCTGCAGGAAATATCGGTTCAGATTCTCCAGCCGGCGAATTTCTTCAGAGCCGTGGTGTTCCAGTGTCCATGTTTAATAGTTTTGGTTCTCGACGCGGTAATGATTTGGTGATGACACGTGGCACATTCGGCAATGTTCGCGTCAAGAACGAACTAGCACCAGGCACAGAGGGCGGATTTACGACTGACTTCACGACCGGCAAAGTAAGTTCCATTTATGATGCGAGCTGTAATTACAAGAATGCAGGCACGCAGTTGATTGTGCTCTCTGGCAAGGATTACGGCATGGGCTCTTCACGCGATTGGGCAGCGAAAGGAACAATGCTGCTGGGTGTGAAAGCAGTTATCGCAGAAAGTTACGAACGAATTCATAGAAGCAATTTAGTAGGCATGGGTGTATTGCCACTTGAATACAGCATTGGGCAAACTTCGCAATCTCTTGGACTTGACGGAACAGAATCATTTATGATTTCAATTGACGAGTCCTTGCAACCAAGGCAAATTGTTGAAGTGACAGCGGTGCATGAAAATGGAACAGTTACTTCTTTTGAAACAGTTTGTCGAATAGATACGCCGGTTGAAGTGGAGTACTACCGAAACGGCGGTATTTTACACACGGTATTGCGAAAAATGGCAACAGCATAAAAAAGCCCCACCCGTGTACTTCCAGCACACGGGTGGGGTTGTGTATCGCGAGTTTAGAGAGAGTTGCGACACAAGGGGTATGGAGAGAGACTGTGTTAATCTCTGTAGAGGAGGCGCACTATAGTCATCATGGACTAGGTCAACGTTGTTAGCTGATGGCCTCAAACTCGCCAGTAAAAGACATATCGATTGCGGGGTCGTATCCGTATGCAGTTTTCATGGAATTTGTTTCTTCTAGTTTGTTGTGAATCTCGGTGAGCAGGTTGACGCGGGCACGGTTTTTACTGATTCTTGCTTCGCGCAGAAATGCTTCCTTTGTAATCCTGTCGATGTTGGTATCTTGGTTAATGTTCATGTTTCTCGCATACCTTTCGGAATAACCCATCCTTGGACATTCCGTACTTTGTTGTTACCACCCCTTAGGTAGGGGCTTTAAGAGTTAGTTTCGCAGCTTTTTAACTGCACAGACCTGATAACCACCGCGCTTAACAATCCTTTCACCTTTCATCAATATTTTTCACTTTTACACAAATTAATTCCTCAGAGACCAATTTTTAGCTAAAAACAGCTATTTAAGTGGTAATCGGCGGGTAATTAGCTGGTTTCTGACCCCAGGGTCCAAGCACCCAAGGCGATATTCGGTGAAAGAAACTGTTGTCAGCAGCCTTGTCGTGAGAACAATGGAAAAGCAACGAACAATTATTGGAGAGTGGTTGCAAAACAAGTGTCAACTAGAAAAAGAAACACTTCTAAGCGAGCTTGGCCAAAAGATGCATAAATCAAATGATATGCCTGTCGAAGGCATGATTGAACAACTCGCTGCAGGGCTTATGGTGGCATGCGCGGATGAACTTGGTTTATCGCCAATGGAATTGACAGGACTTCTTCGGTCTCCGCGAAAGGACGCACTTGCTGGTTTAGTTACAGTGCTGCACACCGACGCGTAACCAAAGCAACACGTTTTTTACCAAGCCGTAACGCAAAAATCGTTAGCAACGGACCTGTCGATTTTTTGTTGAGTTTTTTCTGCCATGCATTTGGGTCAATTGTTTTTCCCCGTGTTTTAACTTCAACTTGAGTGCAGCCCAAAGCGCGAACAATTTTTGCAACCTTCTCAATTCGTAGCGAAGTCGTTTCTAGTATCTCAAATGGAGTGAACCAAGGACTCTCTGGATTTTCTTCTGATGTAAGAAGTCCAATGCCGGGCGCAGGTTCGGTTGCATTGAACGTATTTCCAAGTGTGCCGTGTAAGCCTGCACGTTCAAGTGCAACGTTAGGTTCTAGAATCCAATTGCTTAGGGCCGTTGCAAAAACGGGTTGTTCCGCTGTGCCTGTGAAGGAAACACCATGTTTTATTGAAGTTGCGGTAACTTGTTCTTGATTGTTTGCAAGCAAACCAAACCAAACTGCTGCTTGAACAAGTCGGTTTTTTTCTTCGATATATTCAATTTCAATAGGTAGGGAAAGGGCGATCATGTCTTCAGGATTTATTGCTGGAGAAAGTTTGATGCAACCACCAGAAACGGAATTAGCAATGGTTGCAACTTCTGAAAAAGTTGGCAACATCGCATCGAGTTCAAATATTCGTCCGGAACTATTTCTTCTAGCGGGATCAATATGAATCACGGAATCGGGTGGTAACTCAATTGTAGTAACATCTGCAGTGCGTACTGTTTTTTTTGTGTTTTCCTTAGCCATCCAACTTCGAAGTGGATCATTGTCTACGCCGGCAGAGTGCTCCGGTAGTGCACGCAGGTCCGCGCCTATACCGCAACACAAGTCGAAGATATTCGTTTGGTTAATGAAACGCTTTGCTTTGTGTGAAGCGATTGCAGACGAAGTAGCTTGTTGTACGCCGATGGAATCGCTGATAAGCCCTTTTGCATATTCAAGTTTATTCGCAGCTTTTTTTCTTGCTTCATTGAGTTCACCGGCTACGGTGATTTCGTCCACCGTCCACTGTTTGCGTAGCTTTGCCATCGTTGCAACGTCGTCAAGGGAACACTGCGACACCGCTTGCAACAGTGTTTCGTTACGTATGACTTTTTTCCAACATTCGATTTTTTTCAACATAAAGAAAAAAGGTCGTTATCGCTTAAACGACCCTTTGTAGATAGTAGAAGGTCTTTATGGTTTCTGCAGATAATAAATGGTTGCTTTTGGCTGAAAGAGTTGTGGACGAGTGGGCTGAGATTACATTCCCAAGGCCCGTTGTTACGCTTGAAGGTTTTGAACAGTCAGATGGTTGTTATTGGTGCGGCACAGGTGAAAAAATAGGTTTGCAGTGCCAATGCGATTCGAGGCGACTAGCGTGGTTGCGCACGTTTCGCCTGGGTGAATACGAAGCTCCGCTAGCTGAATGTATTTGCCGTGGTAAGTATTTCGCGTGGTTATTGATGCTCGAATACCTGGGAACGAAACTTGGTGAACGGATTCGTGATTGTATTCCACCGAATTCAGTACTGGTGCCCGTGCCGATGCCGCTTATTCGGCGCTATTATCGAAGGCTGAATCACACTGGTGTGCTTGTCAAGTATGTTTCGCGGGCTTCTGGCATTCCTATTAAACGTGCTTTGTGCCGAAAAGAGAGCATGCCGCAGGCGGGAATGACGGCTGCTCAGCGCAAAAATATCCGCCGTAACTGTATGCTGTTGAGACCTTTCCCTCGCATTAAGGGCAAGAATGCAATCCTGATAGATAACGTATTGACAACTGGCACCACGCTTGAAATTGCGGCCAATAAACAGAAAGAAGGGGGTGTGTCATCAGTTCGAGTCGGCGTTTTGGCTGTAACAAAAATGCCGAAAAAAGGCAAAAAATTATGATTTGTGCCTTGCTTAACGGTTGACGGGGGCGTTAGGGTGGTTACAATATTCCTCCTTGCCTGTTTTTATGCAGGTTGGGATTTCTGCGGTCTTTTACGAGGCCAACGAAAGTGCTCTTTGAAAAGTGAACAGTTGGGAATACCGCGAGGATGTGTCCAACATTTTCCACAACACACGATGTGGCTTATGTTTGGATATCAAAATTCGGGTACCTGTTTCACAGCATGGTATCCTCGAACATCCTCGTGTTAAGCAATGTAATACTTTCACGAGTATTGCAATGTGTGATGTAAGAAATTAGCAAGTAAGTTTAGCCGCTTACTTGCCGCCTACTTCGGTAGGCGTGACCTGGGTAACATTCATCTTCGGATCGATGTTGCCTGCCACGGTTAAACGATCATTTGAAGTTTTCATCTTTCTTCGGAAAGATGTTCAATGAACAACAAATTGAAGAGTTTGATCCTGGCTCAGATTGAACGCTGGCGGCATGGCTAAAACATGCAAGTCGAACGATTAAAGCTTCTTCGGAAGTATATAAAGTGGCGTAAGGGCGAGTAATATATTTCTATGTACCCCTAAGTTGAGGATAGCCCAGAGAAATTTGGTGTAATACTCAATGTGGTCTCCGGATCAAAGATTTATCGCTTAGGGAGCAGGGAATATCCTATCAGGTAGTTGGTGAGGTAACGGCTCACCAAGCCAAAGACGGGTAGCGGGTGTGAGAGCATGACCCGCCGCATCGGAACTGAGACACTGTCCGGACTCCTACGGGAGGCTGCAGTAACGAATATTCCGCAATGAGCGAAAGCTTGACGGAGCAATGCCGCGTGTAGGATGAATCTCTTCGGAGTGTAAACTACTGTCAGAGACTAGGAACTCAATGACCAATCTCAAAGGAAGGGCCGGCTAACTTCGTGCCAGCAGCCGCGGTAATACGAAGGGCCCGAGCGTTATTCGGAATCACTGGGCTTAAAGCGTACGTAGGCTGGTATATAGGCATTTTGTGAAATCCCTCGGCTCAACCGAGGAACTGCAGAGTGAACCATATACCTTGAGACAGACAGAGGTCGTTGGAACGATTGGTGGAGTGGTGAAATGCGTTGATATCAATCGGAACGCCAATGGAGAAGTCAAGCGACTGGGTCTGTTCTGACGCTGAGGTACGAAAGCGTGGGTAGCGAACGGGATTAGATACCCCGGTAGTCCACGCCGTAAACGATGTG
>CEOP01248230.1_pt1 | contig 12904 bp, 6 predicted proteins | sample 361301 | NCBI WGS metagenome assembly CEOP01 (sample SAMEA2619548, study PRJEB7988) | marine metagenome | biome: marine biome (ENVO:00000447); feature: deep chlorophyll maximum layer (ENVO:xxxxxxxx); material: "saline water (ENVO:00002010), including plankton (ENVO:xxxxxxxx)" | depth 55 m
ACACCCCATATCGGGACTTGCATTTTGCTCTGGCAAAACTGGCATGTCGCGATTTGCAGTTTTGCTCGAAAAGTTGCAATTTGTTTGGCAAAAGTCATGGAAATACGAACGGAGGTGACAAATGTCGGGAACGCGCAAGCCAGTACGGGTGACAGTGTGATTTAGCAAAACGGTATTTTTAGTGGGTTTTGTACAACGTTTGGTTGCCCGGTGGACCCGTCTAAGGATAGGATGCAATGTGAGCCGTCACAGCCTCTGCCTCTGCCGATTTGCGTATGATCGCGGACATGGCGAGCAGACTATCGAGGAGTACGTACACGGCAAAAAGAGACGTCAGCGTAATCGCGAGCACCGGAGGGTCCACCTGGTCGATTGCTGACGTGCATGTTGACACAACGTCGATTGACATTCTTGCTTCTACTTTACCGGGTGTCACAAATACAAATCGTGAAGGTACAACGACACGCCCGCCGCCGCCAACGCGAAGGCTAATAGCTTCATCAGCTTGACGCTCACATTGTTGCTAGCGTCGGAACACGCGTATCGCCACTCGTCTTGCGCTGTCGGCACGATTATCTCAGCGTGCATGGTGCCGTCAAGCACACACTCGTTCGTTCGCACGCGCGCAAACGGGAAGAGACCTTGCATGCTGGCTTGCAACGCGCCCACTGAGGACGCCGAGCCGGAACGCACGCGCACAATCGTTTGGTCGTCGTCGTTGCGGCCGACGTAGGTGACCGTCGCTCCCTCATCTCTTTTTTGACAGGCGTCCAGTACTCGCTGTGCGACCTCGTCACACGTGTGGTTGGATGCGCCGTTTCCATTTGCTTCGCCGTTCATGCGTTTGCGCAGTTTTCGGCGACGGTATGCGCTAATCGGATAGTATGTCGATCGGGTGGTTTGCGTGCTGGAGTTGCACCGCGATGGAGGAAGCGACGCGTCTTGGGGCGCTGATAGCGCAGGAAGCGTGTGATCAGGCGATTCAGAACATTCAGAAGGCGTCGGAAGGGCCACTGGAGCCCAGCTGCACGGCGGACTGCACGATCGAGGAGATCCATGCACCGGCGACTGACGAGCCAGCGTCTCATCAAATACCATCTCTGCACATGGAAGAAGCGTTTCCGTGTCCGATGCCACCGACGAGTTCCATGGAGTTTCATGTCCATCTTGAGCGCACGTCGGCGTCTCCGTCGGATTCGGAGGAGGATTTGGAGGATGTGTATGATTTGTCAAGTGAAGAGATGCAAGAGACCGCGCTGCATCCATCTTCCGATCTTCTTCCAGCGATGGTTTACGAGGTTCCGTATCCAGAGGTGGACATGGCACCAGAAGATGCCGCGTCTGCCTACTGGATACAGGAACTGTCGCTTTCTGACCCGACGTGGGAGGTTTTGCAGTTGCGTCCGTGCTATACGCCGCCGCTCGCGCAGCGGGGGGATGAGCCGCCATTGGTTGAGGAGTGCGTTGAGGACAGCGAAGATGACGAGGAGGCACCGGCTTGTGAGCCACCGGGCGAGCCTCGAGCCCGGTGCCCGATCCTCCGCTTGACATACCAATCGCCAGAAACTCCGCCCTGCGCCCCCGAGGATATTAGCGAGACGAACGCAGTACGCCATGCAGCCCTGCCTGGACCGCTACTTGGACCACTACTTGGAGCAGATGCGTGGGAAGGGCGCTGTCTATCCCCGCGGCCGAGGCGACGCGGGGTTCCAGACGCGAGGGGTGGGCCGAGACGACGCGGGGGAGGGATCCCAGAATTTGCGTTTTAACACACTTTTACCAACGACTTTAGTCCACCCTCCGCCTCCTGGGGCGCGGGCGTGCCGGAGGACGCCGACGTCCGCGTGCGCGCGGTTCCGGACGGGGCGGCGGGGGCGCAATGCCCTGTGCGTCGCGAATCTGTTTGGATTCGACGATTTGCGCGGCGATGTGGTTGAAGTTGTCGATCGCAATTGAAACTTCATTGACCAGGAACTTGGCGCTTGCCTTCCACGTCATGACCGCAACAACGTAGGGCAGACTTCTCGCAGTCGCCGCGAGTTCCTTCATAGCCGCATTTAAGCCGAGTGCGCTTCCTAAGACTTTTGCCGCCCCCGCCATAGCACTAGCAGCGAAACCAGTGCCATGTTTTAGTGTGTCTCTGGTAGGATTCGCCTTAACATGCTGTTCCAGTCTTGGTCCATTCAGCTCCCACCGTTCCAAGTCCCTCTTGAGGTCCTCGATGATTCCGGCCTTGTTTCTCTGAACAACAGCGTTCAAGTTGTCGCCACGAAGCTGACGACGATTAAAGAGTGTGCTGTCCGGGAGCTCGTTAATGTCGGCGAGAAGTTCCGCGTGCCACTTCCTCCCGGAGGCTGTTGTGTTCAGATTCACCCACTTTGTAAAGCTGTCCATCTGAAATTCGACGACACGGACAGCGATACGCAGAACCAGTCCGATCAGGTAGTAAGCGAAACGCGCCGCGGGCGGAACCACCATCTCGGATCGCCACAGCACCGAGAAAATGCTTTTCAAGGGCGAAACGTGGACGGGGTCGTCGCTCCACGAAAACGTGTCATAAAGCGCGCCCCATACGTCCTCCTCACCCGCAACGATGTCGATTGCTCCGTCAACGAGCGACTCTCGCGTGGCCGGGTAGAAGCCGAATGTGTTCTGCCAAGCCACCTGCCTGCTAAACGCCGCATTGAGCTTGGGGACAATGTTGTCCGTCCAACCCGGTCTGCCGCCTAGGGTCCCGAGACCAGGGATAATCTGGTTGATCATCAGACTCAGCACCGAAGGAACCAACGCCGCAAGCGTTTTGACCACCCCCACAAAGTCGCGCTTGTTCGTCGTGTCGTTTACACATGTCAGTACGTCCTTTGTGTACTCCGCAAACAACTCGCCAACCTCGACGTCCTTAAACAACATCTTGGGTCGCTGTCCAAGGTTGAGCTTGTCCCGATAGATGCTTCCCGTTTCGGCGGGCCCCTCTCCAAACGCGAGGCTGTCAAGGAGGCCCTCTTCTTCCATGAGCTCGAGCCACACAGCGTAGGAATAGGCCATCTCTTCAAATGCATCTGCGGTGGCCGTGTCCATGATTTCAAACTGTTCCAAAAGACGATTCACTGCGACGACCAAAACGAGGTTTTCGCCGTGGACGCCGCCTGCAATCGGAAGCAACTTGTCGGCACTTTCAAACGCCAACACAACCGCATCGAGCTCGGCTTCTTGGGTGAGACCGTGGAATTTGAGGAATTCGGGCGACACGACAGGCTTGGGTTCGATGTTTTCCTTCTTGATCGGCGTCGTCCCTGCCTGTTTGGGTTCGGGGGTGGAAGGTCGGGGGGTGGGTGCGTCCGTGGGGGCCGTGCGTGCGAAGCCGGCCGCAAGAACCGCGTCTAGGCGCGAGCCAGCCACGGCTTTGTTCACGGGCCCTTCGGTGCGATGACTCATTTTAAGGGTTTGTTTACATGCATTGTATTTGCACTTTATGGACTACACGCACGTCACCAGTTCTGCGAGCTTACATACTTTACACCCTCTGTCAATGGAGAGTTTCATCTGCTGTTCGAGCGCCCATGCAGTCCGTTTTGCATCGTCAAGGTTTTGCACACGCACAGTGAGGTCAAAGATTGGATTCCCAAGCTCCACCGAAAGAAGTGCAAGTGCGATGCAGAGCGAATACACGTTCTCTGTCTCCTTCAGCTCGACCACAATGTGCGGCTTTGCTGTCAAGAACATCGTCGCCAAGGACAATGCAAAAAAGAAGCGCTCCGCATTGTGTGCGATCCTCCTGGCACGCTGCACCTTTTCTCGCATCGTTCTTCTCAGCTTGTCGTCGAGACGTGAGAACTTCTTCAATGCACACGCCATGTTCTTTTTCTCTTCTTCTTCCTCCACCCCTGTGTCCTTCTTGTCCGCCTCGATAGGTTCGCCCGTTTCCGACTTTGACAGCATGATCTGAATTTGGTTGCCCTCTAATACGACTACAAGCGGGTGTCTGGCCACTCCGGTGACGTTTGTATCGCCTGGCCATGTAGTGCGCACTTTTGGAAGATCTTTTTCGCCAGCCGTGTCCGCGTCATCCACGCCATCCGCGCCATCCAGGTCGGGGTCTATTTCACGAACCGCCTCAGACACCGCAAACGCCGCTTCTTGCACCTGGTACAGCCAAATCACGCGTTCACTTGACGAATCCACTGCGAAGGGGGCCGCCCCGGGAAGACGGTCAATGCGACTGCCGGTTGGGCAAAAGTAGACCAACTTCTCCGCTGGCCCGGCAGACTCCAGTTGCAACCCAGAAAGCCGTTGAATGAGATCATTGGTTCCACCTCTCGTTTCCGCGCCGATCTGGCTCCGGGGCAGGTTGAGCGAGCGAGCAAACTGGACATCAACACGACGGCTTGCCCATGCAGCCTGCGAGATTTGGGGGATCGGCGCTTTGTACCGAGGAGCGGGCACCTCTTTTTGGTCGAGGAATTTGAACGCCTCCATTGTGTAGAATTGCAGACGGTCGCCGTTGGCGCATTGCGCAAAAGATTTGAACAGGGACCCGTCAAAAGTCAGCTTGTGCGCAATGACAGCTCCGACAATCCTGATAGCACTGTCGTAGTCCGGGTCGTGAAGGCTCAAACTCTTGCTGTTCGCGAGTGTGTGAACTCTTGCAAACAATCTAGCCGATTCTTCAGCCAGACTCTTAGAGCCCGGCAGTGAGCGCGGAGATGTGTTTGAGCTGCGCAGGATCTCGGAGGCATCTTTCACGAGCACTTTGATGAAGCCCGCCACCATTTCACGCCGAGGCTTTGTCCAGAATCCAAGCAGTCGCTTCACGTTTTCGTTTTCAGCCGATTGGTCTTCAACCGATTGCGATTTCCTAAATAGTGGCAAGTGGCGGACGGCGAGTCTTGCGGCCGACCCTCCACGCGCACACGACCAGATAATGTCGCTTCCACCCACAAGAGTCAGACCATTGCTGCGACTGAAGACAGCACTGAGCACTCTGGCCGCAGAGTCCACAATGTTGAAAGACATTTGCGCGGTAGATTCCATCAGAGACCCCCCATCAAACCTTCGGCGTTTTTCGGACACAACCGCCTCTTCTATTTCCAAAACGGCTGCTTTTGCTGCGACGTCTGAAGGAGTCATGCCGACGAGAATGCCCTGGTTTCCAGTCGTGAATTCCACCATCTTTGTGAGCTGCACGCCTCGCAGTTCTTCTGCCTCGTAGAGGGTCTCTGTGATGTCTACCGGGGGGAACAGACGCAGCGCATTGCTGTCGGGAACCCTGTCCCAATCTATGGCGTTGTATTGGGGCCGAAGCGTCTCGAATACGACTTTGCCGAACGCAGACACTTCGTAGTGCTCTACGAACACGCATCGCTGCCCAAGAACATGGTTGTATACCACGCCTACGCGTTCTGTCGTGTCGTAGCTCTTCAGAATCTCCAACTGTGCCAAGCGCATTTTCTTCATCGCCTCCTTTGACGCCAGCACAGCCGATGTCACGGGCACACCCAGTATAGAACGCTTGTGCTTTTCCCACCCATCCTTCATGATTTTGTCGAATTGGGCGCGGCGGTTACAGAACGAATAGATCAACGTTGCAAAGTTGGCTGCGATCGGTCCAAACGTCCGTCGACGTCTCCAAAGGTTGTACGCCTGCGGATTCTGTGACGAGAGTTGTCTGAACACCCGCGCGGCGTCCGCACCGCCCTCTCCAAGAAGCCTCCAAAATTCTGCGTCTTGCAACAGGGTCTCCGGTGTACCCCAATTCTCCACAATTCTGGGTGCAAGTCCGCTGACGAGGGGGAGCACTCGCGTCCACCAATCGGATGAAATATTCCTGGCCGCAGCGCGGGTGGCAAATTTGTTCATGTAGCGGTAGAGAATGTATGGAAGAACAGCCGATGCCGCGAGCTTTGTGGTGGTCCAGAACAGCTTCGGGCCGAGACGTTCCAAAAGACCACCCGACACGGGGTAGACACGATCTGCAGGCTCGGGTCGGTCCGGGACCTTGTACGCGAAGGTGACATCGCTGGGTACAAGGAGCTGTGGCAGCAATCGCGTGAAAAGCTCGTCGTCTTGGCGATACACAACCATAGTCGCACCGGAGGCCTCCAGTGCAATCTCCGTCGCTTCTGCCGACCGGGCGTTTTGAACCTTGACTTGCTTGTCCTTGTCTTCTTCTGAGGTTTGACTGGCTCTCTCGAAATAGCCGCGGAGACTTTTGAGTTGCTCCTTGACGTAGTTGAAAATCTTGGCCGCTTGCTCCGATGGGGTCTCCTCGGTGTCGTCGGAACGAAACCACTCCCGTGGCAGATCTGAAGGATCCACATCCGGGAATTCGAACTTCAACAGCGCAGCAACAGCGCTGTCAACACCTTCGACTCCAAGCACAAGATTTCCATCGTCATCAAGATCCACCCCAGGTCTAAACACAAAATCCTGCTGTGGAAGATTCGCCTCGTTGAACGCCTCCGCTGATGGAAGCTCCGGAGACGGGTCGTCGGGAAGGTCCACAGGCGGCCACACCGGCAAAATCTCGCGCGCCATCAAACGCAGTTCGGCGACGCGTTCCTCCACCTTGCACGGGTCGAATTTAAAGGGGGCGCCAAACGTCGCTGCTCTTGCAACACCCTCAAGCGAACCGACCACCGCGTACTGCGCAATGTCCCAGATGTCTGAAAACGGCACGTAATTGTAGTCCGCTGGGTTGGCCCTCGCGAATGAGCGAAGCTGTCTGGGGAAGATTTTGGACATGAGCCTGCCCAACGGGCGAATGCGGTCGTACCGGTCGGCCCATCGGTCGTTCTCCTCCGCACGGTCGTCCTTAGGGTAGGTGTACACGTCGAAAAGACAATCGATGAATTCGTCGGCATGCTTGTCAAAGTCTTCGATGTCCTTTCTGAACTCAGCATAGACAGCGTGAGCAACGATGCCGTACTGCTCAGGTGCGCGGATGTCGATCTCAAAAGTGGTGTCGTCAAAGTTTCGCACCGTGATACGAATCACGGTGGAAAGGGTGGTGCGTTTCCGCGCCTCAAACGGCGTTCGGTCGTAGGTGAACACATATTCCTGGTCTACTCTGGTGGCGTTGAGAAATTGTTCTTCGTCGCGGAGAAGCTTCTGGTTGTCCTTGTACAGTGCCTGGCGCTGTGCCTCTGTCAGGTCTGGTGCATCAAGGCCTGGCGCCCTGTTGATGATCAGATCTTCTTCGCGCACACTGGCACCACCTTCTGTCAGGCCCGCGTCACAGATGTTAAAATGCCGACGAAACGCGGTTGTGATCGCTTTGCGGGCATCCACGTCTTGCGGGCCGTCGGTGCTCCGATAAGAGCTGTTGTTGGAAAGAAACATTTCAGCCGGGGGGTACGGAACTGTCGAAAACAGCGCATCGAACAGCGCCCGCGTACCAGGCTCCGCGTTGTACATCAACCATATGCGCATCTGATTCAGGTTGTCTCGCAACGAGCGCGTTTGTCGTGCTTCTGTGCTTTGCAGTCGCTGTCGTTCGCATGCGTTCTTCAGAAGCTCAAAGATGTCAGCAAAGACTCCCGCAATAGATTGCTGCGACCCTCCGTATTTGTAAGTGATAGCACCCGTTTTTGGTTCAGGCGGCGCGTACTTGAGCTTCTTCGTAGTTGGCTCCTTTGGTGGCACTTTTGTGACACGCTCCATTTCCACTTTGAACCGTTCTTGATCTGTTTCAGGGTCGTCAGAGTCCTTCCACTGATTGGACAGTTTTGCGAGCGCTACACCAACTTGAGTTGTTACCCCTGCAGCAGCCACATCCTGCTTCAACACCTCGTACGCTTCCTTGCGAGCGACGTACGCCGACTGAGCCGCCGCGTTGTGTACCGTAGCGTACGTGTTGAACGCACGCAGAGAGTCCTGCTGTTCCTGCCATCGCTTCAGCGGTCTCAATGACATCAGCCCCACTGTCGCCTGCGGAATAGTCACGATTGGATACGGAAACATGGCAACAGACGCTTCGATATCCGAAACGCGGTACGGCACAATGTCCACTGCGGCGTTGTCCGTGCTCATGAATTCTTCGCCGATGTGGCTTTGCACTGCACGCTCGTCAGTCTTGAGCGCCTGGTGCGTGGTCGCACGCACCGACATCGGCGCCAGTGCTTCGGACTCCAGTCGAACCGCAACGGCGACAGAGCGCACGACGGTATCAGTCCGAATAGCCTCGCGTGCAACGCCAGAAGGGAGGTAGAATGTGTAGATCCCGTCCGCGTTTTTTTCGGGAAGAGGGCGTCGTATTCCGTCGATTACAACGACCCAATTGTCGTCCTGTGGTCCATCTGCTCCGCGAACAAGTTCTACTGAGATCGGTTCGGCCGCATGCGTTGGGGGCGGGTCCACCGCGTCGGTTTCTTTCGCGACGGGGGCCCTTTCAAATGCTCGCACATTCAAAAACTCCTGTTTGGGCCCGATGGCCTGCCGACCATCTAGTTTCCATGCGCTAAGAGGCTCGTCCTCAAAGTGGCGCGGATCTTGCAAGACGTTGGGCAGATCCGACATTGCATCAAGCGTGTGGGACTGTTTGCTTGCTTGCCAAATAGATAAGCAAGTTCACCTTATCCGATAAGTGGAAACTAGCGACATGCTCACCGGAAGCGGCGGTGACGTTGTCCCGTTTTTGCGCGATCTCATAGCGCTGCATAGCAAATCCGTTGCTGCATCGGGCAACAAAATCGCACTAGAAGCGGCAAAGAATATAGAAGCATCGAAAGAAGACGTGCTCCAAGCACGTTTCGCGACGGGTGCTGATGACGGTGCGTACCTTAGGACCAACGTGATGCCCCTCCAAACGTCAGACCCCGAATGCGACATGACGCAGCTGTCGGGCCACTTGACAGAAGACGTTGAAAATGCCGGTCGTTTGGGCTTGTACCGTGAGGTGCTTGCAAAACTCGAGTCCGATATTGCGTCCGATCGTCAATCGATCCGCGATTCGCTGGAACTTTGTGCATGGCTCCTGTCGATTATCGAGATTCAGGCGTTCGTATTCGCCAAGATCTCCCGCGACGCAAGAAAGGGGGGCCTCAACGCCGAGCAGGATGCGGCGTACACAAGGGCGATAGAATTGACCAGGGGGGTGGGAATCAGTCCAATCAGGGGACGAAACCAACTCGTGGCGGCATACACGGAACCCGCAGCAGCCGAACTGATTATCAATGCCGTATTTCATCTGTACGGCGAACCCATGACGCACGTGGAAAAGCAATGGAAGAAAACAGTCGTGGACCAGATGGCGGATGTTGGGAACGCACTGCAGCGGCTTTCCAGGGCTGCCAGCGTGTCGAGATCCGTGTTTGACGCCGACAACTCCCAAGATGCGCTCACGGACCGAAAGGGGCAACCTGCCCAGGTCGGGTCGTCATTGAATGGCCCCGGGCACATCATGGTTCATGGAAACGGCGGGGCGCCTCAGCCGGAAGACATCGGAATGCTTGCTGGCAGCGATGCGAGCGACGACGAGTATGATGTAGACCCCAATACCAATCGTCCATTTGCCACCGCAGCTGCACGAGGAAAACTCTTCGAAACTCTTCGAGAAATGGCGGATTCGAATGAATACCTGGAAGCGTACAAGAAAGGCGACGGTTCAGCGGAGACCCTGCTTCGTAACAAGGCGGCTGAAACATTCGGTCCTGTGGGGGCGGGTGTCGTCTCAACGATCTTTGGGAAAACAGCAGGGCGCTTGTATTCCCTGGGGGTGGGCTACGACGCCCTGCTGTCGGAAGAGCTGGATGCCGAAATCGAAGCTGCTTTGGCTGAAAACGACAAAGATGTGTCTGCAGCACTCGCAGCAAAGACGAGGGAGCTGGAAGAGGCTAAAAAAGCTCGTATTCGGGCTGAACGCGAAGAAGCGCAAAACGCATCCAAGGCTGCCGAAAAGCTGGAGGAAGCGAAGAAGGTCGCAGCGGACAAGGCAGAACAGACGCGTTTGCAGGAAGAAGCGCGTCTGAAAAATGAGGCGAAGCGCCGAGCAGCTGAGGAAGCAAACAAGAAGGCGGAGATCGCGCGGCGGTTGAAGGAGGAAATCAAAAAGCTGAAGAGGCAACGAGGACAGCCGCTCGCAAACGATCCCACAAGGCGCGGCAGCCGAGGCAGCCGGTCAAATGCGGCGGCTGCCGCCTCCGAGCTCCTCTCGCCTTCCGCGCCCCCTCCGCCTTCCGCGCCCCTTCCGCCTTCCGCGCCCCTTCCGCCTTCCGCGCCCCCTCTGCCTTCCGCGCCCCCTCCTGCTGCATCGCCGCCTTCGCCCTCGTCGTCCTATTCAGAAGAGTGGAGGGAGGTGCCTGACACAGAAGACGTACCGGCGCCTTCGGACCCACCAGATCCGGGTCCCGACGAAGAAGATCCCACCGCTTCTGGGTTTTGCAATCTTGCGCGGGCCGAAGACCGTGCTGCAGAGATCGACGCGCTTTGTGCGGGGTTCAGTCAGATGCGCGGCGACGGAGGCCTTGTGGCAGCCGACGGCTACACGCTCCGACTCGAACGCGAGGGTGGCGTCTCCGCATTCTTCCCAGATCCCAAATTTTCACCGGTGGTGCGCAACGTCTTGCAGAATGATTGGTGGGACAATTCGGTGTGGAACGCGACCGGGCCAGCGCAGAAAAACAGCCCAAATGAGGAGGTTGCCGAAGTCTCCAGACTGAGTGAGACAGCAACTCCAGGTGGAAAGTTTGCGACAATTGGCCAGCTTCAAAACGACCCGAACACCCAAGGACTCGTGTACGCCGTTACACGCGGCCTGTGCGCAATCCCTGGGCCTCATCAGAAATTCGAAGACGAGTATTCCGGGTGGTTTGAATACAATAAGCCTACCCTGCAATGCCCTGACAAGATTCTGGCATCGTTGGCCGATTCCTCGCCCCCAAGCGTCGCAAGGCCAACCGATCCGGATCTCAGCCAGCAGTTGGTTCGAGATCAGACAGTTGGCGATGTCCACTTTTTCTACGACATGCCCACAACAACGCCACAGCGCGAGACGCACGCTTACTGCAAATGGGCACCGGTAAAAAGGGGCCTTGACAACGGGGTGCCCTGTTGGGGAATCGACGCATCGCCCAAAAACTGCGCAGTTGCAGATGCCGTCGTCTATGAGAGCATGGTGGAGTTCTTCGGCGACCAAGCGCTTGAGAAGACTAGGGCTGACGACAAAGATGGGGGCTATTTCTTTTTGGCGTGTGCAGCAGCTTCCAAAATTGCGCAGCTCAAGTCTATAACGACCGTCTCATTCAACAGAGGAAACATTCGATCGCTTTGCAACGCAAATCCCGTGAATGGGGATGGAACGAAGTCATTCTTTGTGACGCGGGGCGTCATGCGCTGCGTTAACCTCTCGGACACACCGCTCTTGTACCCATGCGACGCCGGGCTGTGCAGTTTCCGCATAACTCCCCTCGACAACCTTGTCCCAACCAGCCTCAGGGCCGATGACACAATCGACGCAAATCTTGCGTTCCTCAAGACATACGGCGCAGAGGCCGTTGGTGGTCGCAAGTTGGTGGACCGCGCCAGGTGCACGCGCCACCTCAAGGTGTGTCTTTCGCGCCGGGACAACGAGACATTCGACGAAACTATGGAACATATCGAAGACGGCGACCGCGTCGTTCCGCTCTACATCGCGCCTCCGCCTATGCATCGACATTATTCGCCAAAGGGCCACTTTGTGGAAAAGGGCAACGTGCGCCCGTTCAAGGGCAACGAATTCCCACAAAGCCGCAAAACAGCCAGATCATTGGAAAATATTCCATTTGGATTGAAAAGTGGCCTCGACAGCATTCGCCGACTGTCAGACGCCACGAGCGGCCGCGAATGGATCCAAAAACTCATCAACGGCAACGGTAACCCACCGGAGCCCGACGACAGCGCGTCGCGCAAGAGACGCAAGGCGGTGTGGGACGACGCAAAGCGCGAGGCGTGCATTGCTGGCGATCGACTCTACGCCTTTGTGCGGCAGCTCTCCGGCAACATTGGCGAACAGGTGGACGCCGTTTGTCAAATCGATGAGGGGCAGCTCATACGTCAGCAGCAGGAACTGGGAGCGCAGCGCCGTCGCGCTTCGGAGCGCGCGGCTCAAGAACACATGACCCTCGTGCGCGGCGTCATGTCTGAGGTGCTCAAAGAAAGCGGGTTGACGCTTGGAATTCAAAACGACGGAGAGATCGGCAAGCTCAAGGTCGTATCAAACACACTGCGCAAGCAGCTTTCCGAACTCACGCAAAGGGGGTCTCGCGGCGATGGCTTCTTTTCCAATGCCGTGCAGCTTGAGCAATTGCTTGCGCAGGGGACTGGGGAGATGGACCTCGAAGAACTCTTTGAAAAACTCCAAACCGCCGGCCTGGAGTTGCAGAAAGCTGCGCTGAGCGCGGAAGCGCCGTCGGCGGCGCAAAGTGCATCGCTTGAGTTTCTCTCGGCGCCCCGCAACTCGCTTCTCGTGCGCTACAAGCCCGAGGCGCTCGCCGCCATGCGCCGCGCGTTTGATCTCTTTCAGAGCGAGATTGCCCGTCACGGTGGCCACGGGCGCAAGGTGACCGCGTACGAACTCATCGAGGGCCGAGACGAGGCGCTGTGTTCCGAGTTTGCCGCCTTCTGCGGCCACATGCTGGTGCATTCGCGCATGTTCTCGACCAGCAACGCCATGTACATCTCGGCGTGGCCTGCCTCGTCCAACGTGACGATGCTGCGCATCTCGCTCCAGCGGCTCATCGACGCCGCGTGCACGTACTTGAATCACACGCAGGAGCCCAATTTTCTCGAGAAGGGCGGACGTGCAACGTACTTCAAGACGGCCCCAAAGATGCACGAGCCCGTGCACGTGGAGATCTCGCTCGCGATGGCGATGCAGCGGCGCGGTGGGCAGGCGTGGTCGATCGGGTACTTGCAGTGATCGGGAGTGTGT
>CEOP01055939.1_pt1 | contig 12892 bp, 8 predicted proteins | sample 361301 | NCBI WGS metagenome assembly CEOP01 (sample SAMEA2619548, study PRJEB7988) | marine metagenome | biome: marine biome (ENVO:00000447); feature: deep chlorophyll maximum layer (ENVO:xxxxxxxx); material: "saline water (ENVO:00002010), including plankton (ENVO:xxxxxxxx)" | depth 55 m
GGTTGCACCATCTAACATATGAGTGATATTATAAATATATGAAGCCCAAGAGTTCCATCCAGTAGTGAATGTTGAATCGACTAACTGCCAATTCGCACCATCATCTGTTGTGATTGATACCCACGCTTCTTCTGAATAAATATGCCCTACAGGACATGGACCCTGAGGCTGAGGAAAGAATAGATCAGCCATTAAATATACAGGGCCAAAGCTAAGATCTGGAACATCTATTAAGTCAGAAAATAAAGCAGCATCAGATGTATTAAACTCAAAACCATCTCCGTTTGCGTCATCATTAATAAAAGCAAAATTCTCAAATGCCTCTCCAGCCCCTTGGTCGAAAGGCTTAGGATAAACTAGATATGTAGATGTTGCCACTGATGTATCACCAACACCCCACCATCCAAAAATTAAATCTCCTAGCACAGTTGTATCACTAAAAACAGTACCAATTATCGTTTGAGAAATATCATCATTCTCAAAATCTTCAGCTAATATATCCGGATAGACGCCAAGATCTGCTACTGGAGATGCAAAAATACTAAAATCAAGGTCTAATGTATCAAAATTCATAAAATAGGACGTTCTTTCCATATATTCACCGGCATTTATCTCAGGAAAGTTTATCGTCAATGGGTCCATTAAAAATGGCCCCATTGGAGTAGCACAAACACCATATGAGGACACCGAGGTCCCTTCCTCATATACAGCAGCAACCTCAAAACAATACTCAGTACCATTCTCAAGACCTGTAACAGAGTAATATTGATCAGTTGTAACTCCCGCTGAAACACCACCAACTAAAATCTCATAACTCTGGAACGTACCACACAAACTAGACTCCGTACCATCTCCTCCCCAAACACGGATATCATCTATATACCATGTCTCGCCATTGCCAAGGTCATCCTTATATCTAAAGCCAATATGTACCTGCTCGCCGGCATATGCAGAAATATCAATCAAACGATATGTAATAGTATCTCTAATCTCAAACGCATCAGAGTATCTTAGAAGACTCCAGGTTGCACCTCCGTCTGCAGATATCTCAACCATATTTGAATCATGAGCATCAGCATAATATCCATAACCCTCATAAAATTCTAAATGAGCTGATGAATATGAAGATAAATCAATTGCATTGGTATACATCCGACTATCGATCACGGTATCTTGAACAGAATAACCAGCATATGCGGAATAGGTATCCTCGCCACCATCATCATTACATGGATTCATACCCGAGCCACAGTTAGCACTATCACCAACTGAAGTTCTAAACCAACCTCCACTCTGATTATCAATCAAATGATCAACATTAACAGTCTGCACAGCAAGAGAACAACTTAAAAAACATTCATCATATAATATTGTTCCAAAATTTGAGCTATCTGGCTCACTCCATTCGAGGTATATTTCTTCATCATAAAAATATGCATCTAAAAATCTCGGCGGACACAGCGTCGGGTCCTGTGACAATAAAACAGTCGAAATAACGAATATAAATGGAATTATTTTAAATAATTTCATATGCCTACTCCTCTTTGGTCTTACTAAAAAATACTATTCTAATAATAATATTTTAGCCGTTTTTATTAAATTTCCGGCTTTTATTGATAAGAAATATAATCCAGAAGACACCTTTGTGCCATAATCATTATCACCAATCCAAGTAATGCTATGCATCCCTTTGACTTTAAACACTTGGTTTATTTTTTTTATTTGCCTTCCTGTTAAGTCCGTGATAATGACACTAACCTTCTCAGATGTGCTAATATTATAATCAACCGTAACCTGCGGATTAAATGGATTTGGATATATACTTTTAATATTTAAAGATTTATTTGTTGGATGTAGAAGATTATTTTCATCGACTCCAACCGTACCAGTATTTGTAAAACGAATTGCATCAAAAACCACAAAAGACCCAATTGAACCACTTGCTACAATATCACGAAGAATAACACTACAGTTTGACCCTTCTGGTAAATCAAGAGCGGCGATGGTTGAAAAATTATCTGTGTTAGATGTTTGATCATATGTTACTAACATTTTGTCGCTAGTGCCTAAATTATTATTTTTTACATAGACCTCATAAATCACTGCAGTAGCTGCATCTAGTCCACTCGGTATATATACATCAATATTATACTCCCCACCCTCTTCAAGTTCAGGTACCCATATCGCATAGTGCCTACTTGTAAGGGCGTCTGAAGTTGAAGGTGCTATCCAACTATCTCCTTGATATCCCACAGCCATTCTATCCCATAATGGACCATAATAGCGTTGAAATCCATTGTCATTATCATCAATAAGCCAAGAAGACTTCCAAAGCCACTCGCTCCTGTTTCCTCTTAGGCTTTCAATCGGATCGGGCTCAGTACCCCACCAACCAAATGGATCTACCGCGTAGCTTAACTGCTCATCAAAAAAATAAGTGTCCTTTCTTATCTCGAAATGTAAATGAGGAGTCTGAGCACAACCTGTATTCCCCGCAAAACCAAGCGTATCACCAGTAGAAACTGTTTCACCGACAGCTGCATTTAGTGGTGGCTCTAGATGCAAATAACAAGAAAAATGACCTGTCCCTGGATGCGCAAGGATAATTATTCCCGTATCGCCATTGGGTGAAATACCTCCAGGGCAAGGGTTTGCTCCAGGAGAGAATGCTGACCAAATCACATAGCCATCGGCTGGAGCTAAAATTGGTGTTCCTGCAGGCATATAATAGTCGACTCCCGCATGACCATCATAGCAAGCTGATCCTTGATCACAATTTGGAAACATAAGCTCTTCTGTGAGATTTATTCCGTCAAATCTTCTAAAATTTCCATCTGTAATATTTGCTGTTGGGAAATGATGATCTACATGATTCTTGAGATCATACTGAACAAAATCTGGTTTCGCATATGGCCGAATCTCTAAAAAAGGAGTCTGTCCATAAAGAAAAAAAAGACAATAGAAAAGACTAATAGATGTATAGTTTCGCATTATTTACTAAATCATATATAATTATTTAAGTACATTAATTATTACAATAGAAGCTATTCATAACTATCTTAAAATAAAATTAAACAATAACATAATTTCAGGAGACAGTGTCGATGAACAATAAATATTGCTTCTTATATATCACCTTATGTGCCTTTATCTATTCTGCAGAAATAGATAGTTCATTTAGTGTTAAATGGCAGACTACACCATGGGGTAGCGGCGGGCTATATCCAGCCGGACCAGCGTGGAGTATGGTTGGCCCTTTTGATTTTGATAATGATGGATTTGGAGATTTTATTGCAACAAGCTCATACACAGGTCAATTCTGTAATGATGCAATGCACTACGAAGCTGTTGCTGATGACTCGATTGCATTAAAATGGGTATATACATTTTCAACCCTCAGTTGTACCTATGATAACTACAGCAGCGTAGCAGTCGGAGATATTGATAATGATCAAAATCCGGAAATACTTGCTCTAATAGATACAAGGCCTGGTGAAACAGGACAAGATGGGCTGCAGATATTTGAATGGAATCCGACTACCCTTTCATTTCCAGAAACACCTACTGCTACTTGGAGTATGCTACTAGACAGTGTTTGGGAAGCTGGACAAATACTAGTAGAAGAGATTGATAATGATGGGAACCAAGAGATTATTGTGTCTGTAATGGATGGCCCTTGGGGATCAACAGGCTCTAGTAGACTAATGATAATTGAACTTGAAAATGGCGACCTTACCAATCCCGTATGGAATATCGAATACGAAGATCCTGTTACAACGAATTGGAGTGGATATAATATATCTGTAGGTGACCTAGATCAAGATGGAATGAAAGAGATATATACTGTTGCCTATGAGTACTACCATATAATCGTATATGAAAATTCAGGTAATCCTGATGAATATGACTACCAAACTGATTTTTATGTTACAAATGAAGTTTCAGAACGCGCAAACCAGAGTATTGTCATTGCAGACATAGATTTAAATGGAACAAATGAAATGTTTGCATTAACCTCCGGCACAAACTCACTCACTGGGACATTGCTCACTCCCGGATATTTTTATACAGTTATCTGCACTACTGGGGTAGACTCCCTTACATTCGAAAACTTTCATTACCTAGCAGAATACCCCGGAGGACTAAGACAGCTTAGTTTAGGCGATGCTGATCAAGATGGAAAACAAAACCTTTATCTAGCAGGACACTATAATGAGGCGATATATGATTGGGAATATAATGTTGGAGATCCCCAAAATAGTGGAAGCTATAGCGAGTCAATGATATTTATGGATGATACTACAGATAATTTTACACCTAACAATGACCAAGGAAAGGTTAGAGTCGCAAAATTGTTTTCAGGAGATATTGATAATGATGGCAATGGAGACGTGGTATTCAGTTCAGGAAGTTTTGCTACAGATAAATCACAGCTATTTATGATTGAGCATGAAGAGGAAACTATTGTTGCTGATGTTGATGATAATAACCTTGATGTAATGCCAAATAAATTAAATTTAAAACAAAACTACCCGAATCCGTTTAACCCAACTACAGCTTTTTATTATAACCTACCTAAGTCAGGCACAATAGAGCTCACGATTTTAGATGCACTAGGTAGAAATATATTGACGATATATGAAGGATATCAAAGATTAGGCAGTCATAACGTATTATGGAATGGAAAAGATCAAAATGGTAATCAAGTGCCAAGCGGCATTTATTTTTACAGATTATTATTTGGAGATCAATCCATCACAAAAAAAATGGTACTTAATCGATAAGCTTATTATTCTTTATTATTGAAGAAGTATGATTAGCATTTTTATTCAAAAGCTTCCAAGTCTTATTATCTTTCTGTTTATATTTTTTCATATTTCTTGTTCATCCTATGAAATAAAAAATAAAAACACTTTTGTATTTGCTACATATGATGATGTAAAAGACTGGGACCCAGCCACAGCCTTTTCCCTCGAGGTCCTACCAATGTCAAATATTTATGAGCCACTTCTTTGGTATGATGCATCAGAAAAAAACCATAAGCTAATTCCAGGACTAGCTAAATCATATAGTAAGTCTAAAGATGCTCTTGAATGGACATTTATTCTTCGAGAGAATGTAAAGTTTCATGATGGAAGTACGTTTGATGCATCAACGGTGAAATTTGTTGTAGAAAGGAATAAAACATTTAACCGTGGCGCTAGCTATATATGGTCTGCAGTAAAAGAGGTCATTGTTCTAGATAAATATAAAGTATTATTTCGCTTGGATTTACCTGTCGCATTGGATAGGATAGTAAGCTCTCAATATGGTGCATGGATGTATTCCAAAAAATTTTCTGAAATCAGTCCAGACTCAATCCGTAAAGGATACGCCTCTGGAACAGGGCCTTATTATCTATTTGGCTGGAGCCCTAATAATAAAATAATTCTCAATAAATATGAAAATTATTGGGGCGGGTGGAATAAAAAAAACTATTTTGAAAAAATAGATATCAAAATAATCAGCGAGTCATCAACCAGGTTGCAAATGGTTAAAAAAGGAATCGCTGACTACGCAGCACTGATTCCAGTTCAATTACTTAATTCTCTTGAAAGACATTCAGATGTTGAAATAGGATTCTACCCTTCTTGGGTTAATCATTTCTATCTTTTAAATACAGAAAAATTTCCAACAAATAATATCTGGGTTAGAAAAGCGATTGCAGCTACTTTTGACAGAACTATACTAACAAAATACATATATAAAAATACTGGGAAAACCCCAAAAGGACTTATCCCATCCAATATTCCACTTTTTTCTGAACCAGATAGTCTGATTGATTTTAATCTGGATATCGCTAGGTCTTGGCTTGACAGCTCAAAAATAACATTAAATGATGTCGATATTGATCTGTCGTATGTATCATCTTCTGAAGAATATAGATTAACGGCATTAATGCTGTTAGATAATCTACGCAGAATTGGTATCAACCTAGATCTAAAACCAGGCCTCTGGTCTGTTAATTGGGAAAGAGCAAAGAACCTAGAATCAAGTCCTAATATAATCTCAATGGCGTGGTGGCCAACTTACCCTACTCCTTCTGATTGGCTATTTGGATTATATCATTCACAAAATCCCCCATTGTTTAATTTATCTCATTACAGTAATCCTAAAATTGATTCTCTCATTAATGAAGCATGGAAGAATGAAATAATAAACCCAGAGAAATCAAAAAACATCTATAAAAAGATTCAAAATATTTTAATTGCCGATTGTGTTGTTATTCCAGCTGTCGACCTAAAGATCCAATCTGTAAAAAGAAAAGACATTAAAGGGTTTAAAGGCAACCCCGCTTATTCAACAATTCTATTTTATCATCTTTGGCGAGAACAATGATTCAACACTTTTTTAAAAGAATAATTTTTATGACCATCGTGATGTTTGCGGTTCTAGTTATCACTTTTATAGGGTCTAGATTGCTTCCTGGAGACCCAGTTGCTCTTTGGGTTGGAGATCATCCTACCCAAGACCAAATTAACAACGCACGGGAAGAATTAGGATTAAATTATAATATTTTTATACAGTTTATAGAATATTCAAAGAAACTCATAATGGGTGATATGGGTATTTCATTTAGAACACATCAACCTGTAAGAGAAGAACTTATTAGGAGATTCTCAGCGACATTTGAGCTTGTGACAATGTCAATAATTCTATCAATTATGATTGGCTTCCCGCTAGGACTCTTTTCAGCATCTAATAAGGGGAAAACCAGCGATAAAATAATCAAAGGATTCTCATACTTGAACCTATCTTTCCCAATTTTTTGGCTAGGCATGATGTTGCAAGTTTTATTTTTTGGTAAGCTCGGCTGGTTCCCTTTGCAAGGAAGATCAAGTACCGGTGAATTTGAAAATGGACTTATTATTTTAAACAGTATTCTATCAGGAGAACTAGCTAATCTTATTGATTCATTATGGCACATTGCACTGCCTTCATTGACCATGGCCCTTGGTATATTAGGCATTATTACTAGAACAACAAGGTCAGCAATGATCGATACAATAAATGAACCATATTTCAACACTTTCTTATCATTCGGACTTTCAAAAAACAAAACTGTATATCTTACTGGATACAAGAATACACTGACATCCGTAGTAACAGTAATCGGACTAAGCTATGGATTACTACTCGGTGGAACATTTTTAGTAGAGTCTATTTTTGATTGGCCTGGAATTGGTAACTATGGGGTCTTATCTATACTTACAAATGACCATCCAGCAGTAATCGGCGTCACACTTTTATACGCTGGATGCTTTATAATAATAAATTTTTTAATTGATGTAGCATACGTTTTTATTGACCCTAGGATTAGGAAATAATAATATGGATATATTAAAAAAACTATCACACCAAAGAAGCATTACTTCCTACGCAATATTTTTTATAGTTACTCTTATAATCTTCAGTTTACTCATTCCAATATTATCTCCATACGCTGAAGACCTACAAGGCGCTGTTCACTTTGAGATTGCTAATAAATCTCCTACATTATCCCACTGGTTTGGAACGGATGCTGCTGGTAGGGACGTATTCACATTGACTATAGGTGCAGCATTATCTTCAATAAAAATCGCGATAATAGTGGTATTTATTTCTATCGTTTTAGGTGTCCCTCTTGGATTAATAGCAGGGTCTATTGGCGGTTGGTTAGATGAAATAATAATGAGAATCACTGATGGCTTCCTGGCTTTCCCGCCATTGGTTCTTCCAATTATGATTACCTCAATACTTGGACCTTCTTTAAACAATGTAATATTTGGTATATCTATATCATGGTTTCCTTGGTATGTTAGAATCTCCAGGGCTCAGGCTATGATTGTTAGAGACTCTGATTATGTATTAATATCCAAAACATTTGGAGCTAGTCAAACTCATATCATTACGAAACATATCCTCCCAAATAGTATAAACCCAATTATCATACAAGCTAGCATTGACGCTGGCTATGCGATATTAATTTCTGCTGGTCTATCATTTATAGGATTAGGCGCACAACCGCCAGAGGTTGAATGGGGTCTGTTGATTACCCAATCTAGAGCTCAGTTTCTAAATCATTGGTGGACCATTACTTTTCCCGGAACATTTATAATTCTTACGGTATTATCCTTTAATATCATCGGTGATGGCCTCCGCGATATATTAAACCCAAAAATAGCAAAAGAATAATGCAAAAAAGTTTATTAAATATAAAAAATTTTAGTCTCAATATTGAATCTGACAAAGGTTTAGAACGAATACTGTCATCAATCAATCTTGATATAAAAGAAGGTGAAATAACTGGCTTAGTTGGACAAACAGGTAGCGGTAAAACAATGATTTCTAGACTGATTTTAGATCTCTTGCCAAGCGGTGCAAGGATAAAAAATGGTGATATTTTATACAACTCAATTAGCATTCTGGATAAAAGAAAGAAAATTCGAGGAAACGAGATTGCTATAATATTTCAGGATCCAACAGGGTCTATGAATCCGCTTTATACTGTATCACAACATTTTAATTTTATTTTAAAAAACAGATTTAACTATAGACAAAAAGATATTAATCACATTATTAAAAAATGTCTTAAGGATGTTGCATTAATAAATATAGCTGAAATTGCAAAAAAATACCCACACCAATTATCTGGAGGTCAAGCACAGCGCGTAATGATTGCACTAGCTATATCCGTAAATCCAAAACTAATCATAGCTGACGAAATAACAACGGCTCTAGATGCAAATTTAAAAATACAAACTTTAGACCTTTTATTATCTTTAAAAGATAAATTAAATAGCTCAGTTCTTTTAATAACTCATGATCTATTAATTGCTAAAAGATACTGTAAGAGAATAAATATAATTGAAAATGGTTCTATTGTTGAGAGTGGCGAAACAGCAGCCATCTTCGATAGACCTAAACACAAATATACAAAAGAACTACTATCTAAAATAAAACCAGGCTCGCTTAAACATAATAAGTCAAAAAGCACTAAAGCTCCTCTAGTATTAACTGCTAAAAACATTATAAAAAAATATAACACAATAAAAATTCTTAACGGTATTTCGCTAAATCTTTATTCTGGAAAAACGCTCGGAATTATAGGAGAATCTGGAAGTGGAAAATCAACTCTTGCAAAAATAATTCTTAAAATAATCCCTGCTGATTCTGGAAACGTTATGATAATGAATGATAATATAAAAACTACTGCTAGCAGTAGTTCAAATACAAATATTGGGATTGTATTTCAGAATCCGTTAGAGTCTTTAAATCCAAAAATGACAATTAACGACTCTATATCTGAACCTCTTGCTCTAGCAGGATTTAAGGATCCACAAAAAATAAAATCAAAAGTCCATAAAATAATGAGTAAGGTCAGACTACAAAAAAAACTTTCAAGTAAATATCCACATGAATTATCTGGTGGACAACGACAACGCGTTTCAATAGCAAGAGCATTAATTCTTGATCCAAAAATATTGATACTCGATGAGCCGACCTCTTCACTTGACCTTTCTGTGCAGGAAACAATTATTGATTTATTACTTGAATTACAAAATGATAGCAATATTTCCTATTTGTTCATCTCACATGATATTAATCTAGTCTCAAAAATATCTGATGAGATTTCAGTTTTATACCAAGGAGAAATAATAGAAAATGGACCGACAAGTCAAATAATAAACAATCCTAAAAATACATATACAAAAAGTCTAATCAGTTCTGTTTACGATTTAGAAATTTAAAATGTAGATTAAAATATAAATAATTAACCTATCAGGTATTATATGGAAAATAAAATTAATGTAGCTGCGATACAGATGTACGTCACAAAAAGTCAAAAAGAAAACCTAAAAATCATGGAAGAACACTTAGCCCATATACACAAAGTTTTCTCTCATATTGACATGGTTATTTTCCCTGAACTTTCACCAATGAATATTGGTTCAAAAATAGAAAAAAACTCTCAAAACATTCCGGGTGAATTAACAAAGATTTTTTCGAACTGGGCAAAAAAATATAAACTCTGGATAATTCCTGGCAGTATGTATGAGACAGCAGATAATAAAATATATAACACAACACCTGTGTTTTCTCCAGATGGGGTTATGATTGGAAAATACAGAAAAAGATTTCCCTGGACACCTTATGAAAAAACATCTCCAGGAAAAGAACCTTTTGTTTTTGATATAAATGGAAAAGGAAAAATCGGAATAATGATATGCTATGATATATGGTTCCCAGAAGTATCAAGAGAACTTACTAATCTTGGCGCTGAAGCCATCATTGTGCCAACTATGACTACCACAGGCGACAGAAATCAAGAAAAGATTATTGCACAGGCAACGGCTATTACTCAGCAGTGTTATATCATCTCGTGTAATGGTGTAGGCTATGGAGGCGTTGGTGGTTCACAAATCATCGACCCTGAAGGTCTCATTCTTCAAAATAACGGTGAAGGCTCATGTATGCAGACAGCTGTAATCGACTTTGAAAGAGTTCGCACACTACGCGATGTTGGTGTAGCAGGTGTTTCAACACCATTAAAAGCTTTTAAAGAAAATAAGCAAGATTTTAAAACATATAAAAAGTAACCTGGTACATAAATAATGCTTATAAAATACATAGTATTATCCATCTATTTTTTTACACTTATTCTAATCGGTTTTATTGCATCAAAAAGAATAAAAAATATAACTGATTACTACGCAGGAGGTAAGAAACTTAGCTTTTGGATTGCTGCTCTTTCCGCTAGGTCAACCGGAGAGTCAGGCTGGTTATTGCTTGGAGTTACAGGCATGGGCGCTGTAATGGGCTTAAGTGCTTTTTGGATAGTTTTAGGTGAGATACTAGGTGTATTTATTTCTTGGCAATTCATGGCAAAAAAGTTTAAATCCATGACAGATGAATATGATTCTATAACTGTACCGGATTTTTTACATAGTCACTTCAAAGCAAGCTCAAACGTAATTCGAATCTTAGCAGCTACTGCGCTATCATTATTTGTTGTTATCTACGTCAGTGCTCAGATAGATATTACCGGAAAAACATTTGAGTCATTTCTAGGAATTAACTATTACAATGGTATTGCAATTGGATTTGGTATAGTCGTTGTATATATATTTTCAGGCGGTTTCTTAGCTGTAGCTTGGTCTGACTTTTTCCAGGGAACATTAATGTTCTTAGCGCTATTAATTCTGCCTTTCGTGGCATACTTTACTCTCCCTGCTGACACTTCTCTTTTATCTGGACTTGAAACAATAGACCCAGCTCTAGTGAATATCTGGGGTAGCGGAGGATTTAATTTAATAAACTTAATCTCTGTTATTGGTTTGGTGTCAATTGGAATTGGATTCATGGGTTCTCCTCAGGTCTATGTTCGATTCATTGCTATTAAAAACACTAAAGAAATTGAAAAAGGAAAATGGGTAGCTGTCCTTTACACATTATTAACGGATACGGCAGCGGTGACAATTGGTATGATAGGTAGATACCTTCTAACAAGCAACGGACAGAATCCAGAATTAATATTAGGTCCAGCTGGAGAGAACGTATTATCCTTACTTCTAAGTCAAGTAATGCCTACTGTTATCATAGGAATATATATAGCAGCTGTGCTATCAGCAGTTATGTCAACAGTTGACTCTCTACTTGTTGTAGCTTCTAGCGCGGTCACAAGAGATTTTTATCAGCAAATAATTAATCCAAAAGTAGATCAAAAATGGCTGATTAATTTTTCAAAAAAAGTTACACTAGGACTAGCGCTACTCGCACTTGGCGTTGCCTTATCGGTTTCCGTTTTATCGCCAGGTAGAACAGTTTTCTGGTTCGTTATATTTGGTTGGTCTGGAATCGCAGCTACTTTTTGCCCTGTCATTATACTATCTATTTTTTGGAAAGACTTTAATGAAAATGGGGCGATTGCCTCTATGGTTACCGGTTTTTTATGTGTGCCAATCTTTAAATTTTTGGTACCAAAAATAGATAGTATTGGTATCTATTTTGACAAACTTGATGTGATGCTTCCATCTGTATTATTAGCAATGTTAGCTGGATATATAGCTAATAACTATAAAAATTAAATAATCTATTTATCAGAGCTGAATGTCATCGGCGCATCCATAAGGTCGCTTAGCCATTTACCACTCTCAGAGTTTGACAATGCAATTTTAATTGTCATTGTAAGTGGAACAGATAAAACCATCCCAATTGGTCCAAAAACCCAGCCCCAAAATAATAAAGAAATAAAAACAACAAGTGTAGATAACCCTAGACCTTGACCTAGCATCTTAGGCTCCAAGATACTTCCTATAGAAATATTAATAACAAAATAACCAATAGCTGATAACAAAGCTGTTACAGGGCTTATTGTAATAAGTGCCAAAAGTGCCGGCGGCACTGCGGCTATGATTGAACCGACAGTTGGAACATAATTAAATAGAAAGGTAAGAAAACCCCATAATAATGGATAATCAACACCCAATATCATAAGCCAAATGGTTGCAATAATTCCAGTAGCTAGACTTGTACCAGTCTTGATAAGCATATAACGGTTAACCGTATCAGAAAAAGAATCAACCTGACTAGCTCCATCAGATTGACTTCCAAAAATATGCCTCATCTTATACTTAAAAATAGTCGCCTCTAAGAGCATGAATACAACCATTAATAAAATAAGCAACCCACTACTTAGTGCCCCACCTAGGCCTGATAATATTGAAGATGTCAATGACATTGCAGCACCAGGATCAAACCTTTCAATAATAGCAGCACCAGATATTTTTAGACCTCTTTCTTCAAAAAATGTGAAAAAATTAGTAGCTGTATTATTTACCATTTCCTTGTAAAGAGGCAGATTATCTGAAAA
>CEOP01041069.1_pt1 | contig 12880 bp, 18 predicted proteins | sample 361301 | NCBI WGS metagenome assembly CEOP01 (sample SAMEA2619548, study PRJEB7988) | marine metagenome | biome: marine biome (ENVO:00000447); feature: deep chlorophyll maximum layer (ENVO:xxxxxxxx); material: "saline water (ENVO:00002010), including plankton (ENVO:xxxxxxxx)" | depth 55 m
ATAAAAGTTAATCACTTCGTATCCTGTAAATTCAGGAAAGTCTTTTAAAAAATTATTTTCAAAAGTTATATACTTACTATCATATTCAAACATTATAAATTCCGCCTCACAATATTCGGCATATGTTAGTTTACTCTCAACTAATTTATTATAATGTTTTTTAAATGCATTGATGGTTACATCAGCCTTTTCTATTGTATCATGTTGATTTTTAGAATTGCCAAAATGTTCTTTAGCAGGTAAATCAATATATAAACTATAAATTACTCTTTTCATACTTTCCTATTAGGGTAAATCTAGTGCCTCTATCATCCTTAATACTATCTTCAATTAAAACTTTAGTATTATTTGGTAATTGTTTTTTAAATTCTTCCATGGTATTCACACAATTTGTATGTGTAGGTATATTAAACATATCATTTGACTGAAAGGCAAAGTAGGCATTAGTATTTAATTCTAACTCTCTCATGGACTTCATATGCTCACAGGAGGTGTTTATAATTAAATCAGTTTTTTTAATTCTGCTTGAGTCTGCGGCCCATTCAAATACATCACCTGTTATAAAATCTAATTGTTTGTAGTCAGGATATAATCTATATTTGTTCCTACTAATAACTTGAGCATCCATATCAATAGCAGTAATTCGTTTTACTTTATTGTAATATGCAGGTATTAATATACTACCATACCAACAACCAAATATTACTATTTCAGAATCTTCATTCAGTATATCTAAACTATTAATGTGTTTAATTAAGTTAAGTTTAGATTTAAACTGATTATTGCTTAAAGAGTCTAACAGGTCAGTATTCTCTCTAACCTCATTCATTATATTTTTAAATAAATTTAAATCTACATCCATTCTACTATGTCCGCTAATTCAGGTTTTTTATCTAATTCAAATTTACCTAATTCTTTTAAATCTTCTTCTCTATATCTTTCTGCATATCCGCAACTTATCATTGTTATAGGCCTAGTTTTAATTTTATGCAAACCTACTTTGTGCCATTCATCAACGGTTCTTCTAAAGCAAGAGTTATAAGATATGTCTAAACCTTGCTCTAATAAATAATATCCTAAATTACTAGCAAACAATCCTACTTCAACCGATACTGAATCTATTATTTTCTCAAATAGGTGCTCGTATCCTTGATCGTAATGATGGCCTTCTTTAATTCGTTCTTCATACCATTTGTTTGGTGTTGAGACCCTACTATGAATTGTAAATAGATAAGGGTTATAGGCAATATGTTCATAGAATGGATTAGGAAAATTACCTTCTGGAAAGTCATCTTCCTGTGTGACCGTATTAGGCAACATAGGATCTTTAACTGCTTCAACTTCAACATTTCGGTGATTCTTAACAACTAAATTATGTATTGCTTCTTTATGTATCTCCATATCAGGTCCCCAAACATGAACTTTGTACGGCATAGCATTGTTTTTTCCTGGTGTTGTTTTCCATGCCCTATATAATGCTCTATCTATACTTGCTCTAGGCGGTATCATATCTTTACGATATTTCTTTACATGGCGTCTTTTTTGTTCTAGTGTATCAAAATAACTTAAACCCATTCTATCATCTCCTCATATTCAGGTTTTAAATCTTCATGGGTTCTTCCCCAATCTTTTACATCTTCATACCTATATCTTTCAGCATAACCTATTGAGGCTAATATTATAGGTCTCCACTTTGCATGGTCTAATCCAACATCTCTCCACTTTTGAGAGTCTCTATAAAAACAAGAAGTGTATGAGATATCTAAATTCTTTTCAAGAATATATCCTGTTAATTGCTGTAAAAACAATCCAACTTCAACTGCTGATGTATCAATAAAATTATCTACATAAGATTCATGCATTTGATCGAAAAACATACCTCTTTTAATTTGTTCTTGATAAAACAGATTAGGTTGTCTTGGCTGTGCGTGAATACAGATTAAGTAAGGATTAAATTTTATATGTTCATAAAACGGATTAGGTACACCATTTTCAGTTCTTGTAGAGAGACCTTTTTTTACAGCAGTATTTTCTGCGTCAATATGATTTTTATGTACCATTTGATGGACTAATTCTTTTTGTTTTTTATGTTCAGGTCCGAATACAAAAACTTTATATGGCATGGCATTATTTTTAGTTGGTGTTGTCTTCCATGTTTCCCATAATGCTTTTTCTATTAACTTTTTAGGAGGTATTTTTTCACTATACCTTCTAACATGGTTTCTTTTATTCCACAAATCAAAAATACTCATTTTCTTATTATCCAATCATTAATAATTAATAGGTCTAATCCAGTTCTTTTAAATGTTCTGATTGCCTGTTCAGGTGTCTCAACAATAGGCTCTTGACAATTAAAACTAGTATTTAACAACATAGGTATACCTGTAATTTTATAGAATTCATTTATAATATCATAAAACTTTTTGTTAAATTCCTTATTAACAGTCTGAATTCTAGCTGTGCCGTCAATGTGTGTGATACCAGGCACTTTATTGTTTTTTACTTTACATATTCTAGACATATAAGGACTAGGATAATATGTACTAAAATATTCTAAGTAGTGTTCTTCTAATACTGCTGGGGCAAAAGGCCTGAAATCTTCTCTCATTTTTATTGTTTGATTTATGATATCTTTGATATCAGGATTTCTAGGGTCTGCTAAGATACTTCTATTACCTAATGCACGATTACCACTTTCTGATTTACCTTGAAACCATCCTACTATTTTACCATCAGCGATGGCTTGTGCAACTTCTTTATAATCAACTTTTTCGTTACCTTCATATTCATATTCTTTCCCAGCAAAAGTTTCTGATTTATGTATTTTATTTTTGTTTTGAGTATATACACAATGTTGATATGTGCCTATTGCCTGACCTTCATCACCTACTGCAGGTGGTATAAAGACATTTTCATAATACTTTGTAAACTCTTCATTCATATATCCATTATATGCAACACCTCCAGCGATACATAAGTTATCACAACTTTTTAAAGGATAAACATATTTTTTTATTTTATCAATAGTAAACTTTTGTAGGGTAAATGCTAAGTCATCTATATTATCTAAATTAATATGTTGAAAATGTTTTTGTTTTTTTTCAGTAATTGGTCCGTCAAGTATAGTTTCAAATGTCTGATAATAATATTCACTATGTTTACCGTAACCTACTTTACCCATTAGTTTACTTGCACCTAGTGTGCCAAAACCTGTTAGATTAGACATATGATTCCATAACCAACCTATCGGCAGTTTATCTGATAGGTCAATTAAATTCTGTTCTTTGTCAAAAAAGACTGTTCTATATTTCGAGCCTATACCATCTATTGCTAAAATATCTGAATGTGAATATCCTGAATTTATAAAAGCATATGTAGCGTGTGATTGATGATGGTCTATATAATAGATATTATTTTTGAAGTAATAATCAAATAATTTTTTAGGTTCATAGTTAAGTATCTCTTTATGTTCTTTTAAAATTGTATCAAATAAATAATCTTTCGATTTTCGTATACCGCCATATGTGTATGTAAACGCCAATATGTGTCCTTTATTGACTAGACTAAATTGATTCATTATATCATTAGGATCATTAAAATATGTTTTAATAAATTCATCATTTAATCTATAATCGCCTGGGTTTAATATATCAGATTGATGAGCATATGCTTCAGCCCTATATGGCAGATTATGTTTAAATCTTGTATGTCGTTCTCTTTGGTCGTGAAATCTACCATCATAGGTATTATGATCATGTAAATTTAATGCAACCGCAAAAGGCCTTTTAAATACTTTATGGTTATACATTTAATAACCTCGCATATTTTCTCATAGGAAAATGACCTTTAGGTTGCACCCATTCAGTACAAGTCTTACAATAACTTTCATATTTAAATAATCCAAAGTTCATCATCTTATCTATATTTTCTTGAGTCAAATCAAATGTTTTAGATAGTTCTGTATTGTTAGCAAACTTTTTACTACAATGTACAATATGTCTTTTTTCAAAATCAATTACAGGCACCATAGGAAAGGCTGCACACATTTTTCTATCTATCTCGGCCGCCTGTATAACATCTGTAAACTCTGGTGATCTACCATTAAATGCTTTCCACATAGTATTTTTATGATTTAGTTTTTTAACTACTTCGGGATGATTGTCTTTGTATTCAAAATAGTTTGGTGTTTTAACAACAACATTATAATTATTGTAATCATTTTCAGGTACATAATCAAAGTTACCTAATTTCTTAACTTCATTCTCATACCAATCAAGTATATTATGTTCAACATAAAGTATATCTTTATCTTCTAGTATGTGTGGATATCTCTTACGAATAAAAGAGTTAGATAATACTGAGCAAATATGATTATCGTTTTTCTTAATTTCATTTATGACATCATCTAAGTTTTTAATTAAGCCAGGTTCACCGCCTAATAAATTAACTCTAACTTTGTATTCTTTTAAATATCCTAATGTTTGTCTTAGAAAGTCTATATCTACTGTTAGATTTCTCATCTCTAGAGTATAGCTTGTACAGTAATGGCAATCTTTATTGCAAGACATGGATAGAAAAAAATCTATCGCCAAATAATTCTCTTGTATTTCAGTTAAACTTTTCATAATAAAATTTGTTAAACGCTATCTTTATTTTTTCAGGTGATTTAAATATTACATCTTCAATATATTCTGGTGTTTCAAAAGTTTTTTCTATAATGTAATCGTAAATATCTTCAGTTTCTTTGTTTATCAATTCAACATCAAATATATCTTCACCTATTAGTTTTTTTACACTATCAATTAATATAGCAATTTTTTTTAAATCTTCTAAATCACTCATACGGTTGCCATTATAATATTGCAAGTATTTTCTATTTCTTCATCTGTTAAAAATGGATCAATAGGTAATGTAAGTATTGTATCACAAACTGTTTGAGTATTAGTAATATCATCTTTTCTATGTTCTATATTTTGATACATAGGTAATTCTGAAATAGGAGTATCGTAGTGTATATTTGCACCTAATCTAACTTTTAATCTATCTCTAGTTTCTTTACTTTGTAGTCTGATAATATATTTGTGATAATTGTGGTCGAGATTATCATTAGAGTCTTGAATCACAACTAAGTCTTTTAAATGTTCATCATATTTTTTTGCTACTTCTTGTCTTTTAGTTTGATACTCTTCTATTTTTTTTAGTCTATGATTTATAAAGGCAGCATTCATAAATAACATCTTTGAATTATATCCTAGCATTTCATGGTTGCCATGTCGTCTTAATTTTTTAGCTGTATCTGCTACTCTATCATCATCTGTAAGTAGAGCACCACCTCCAGCGATACCTGCAATAACTTTATTTGCATTGAAACTTAATGTACTAATATCACCTGCTTCACCAGCCTTAACATTATTCAAACTAGAACCTAATGCTTGACAAGCGTCCTCTATGAAAGGTATCTCTTGACAAAATTCTTGTATTCTGCTTGTATCTGACATATTGCCAAATAGATGAGGATAAATAATTGCTTTAGTTTTATCTGAATACATTTTCTTAATACTATCTAACGACATATGATAAGACGAGATATCAATATCACAAAATACAGGTATTGCACCTATCATAGAGATACAAGAGGCAGTAGATATCCAAGAAAAATTACTTACTAGAACCTCATCACCTGGTTTAATACCTGAACATATTAACGCAAACTGTAAGGCGTCTGTACCGTTGCTAACTGCAACTGCATAGTTCCTATTGGTGTGATATGCAATATTCTTTTCTAGAAACTCTACATTCTTTTCTTGTTTATCCTGCATAACGGTATTAAACAGTTCTAGATATTCTTCAGAATTTTTTTTGTAATCTTTATACCAACTGTCCATTTAAATTCCTTGATGTTATTTTCGTATATAAATACTCTGCTATTTTTTCATGTCCTTTTTTGTTAGGATGCATATCGTGTGGAGATATAACTAAATCAGGATAAACTGCGTCTATTTTTCTTGAGTGCATGGTTGCGTGTTCAATACAATGTCCTCCTAAAACTTTAGTCGGCGGCCAACCTATAAAATGTTCTTCATCAATATATTTCTGATAACGAAGATATAGTTCTAATATTTTTTTCTTATCTTCATCTCTGTCCCTTAAAATAGGTTTATATTCATACTTTGCATTAAAATCTTGATTATCTAAATTATCAAAAATTTCTGAATCTAACTTCATCAATCCGTGTAGATAACCTTCAAATGCTGGTATCATCTGAAATTGTCTATATGGTATATTATATGATTTACACAACTGCTGAAAAGAAATGTATTTTCTTAATGTGTCTATTATCCAATAAAATATATCTCCTTGTCTGTTATGTCTTATGTTATGCCATCTCATTTTTTTATTAAACTTATCATCATAACTGAATTGACCAGAAGCATTTTTAACATACTTTTGATAATCTTCTCTTTGAGCTTGAGACCACGCCGCTAAAACTAATCCAATTTCTTCTTTAGGCGTATTCATTATACCATCAAACAAAGTGCTGTAAATATATTCATTACCAGCACCACAAAATGCTAAATTAACTACCTCCATATCTAACTTATTTGCCAGTATTTCAGGCCATTTAGGGAAACTACAATCTATCTCTGGCGAGAAGGCAGATACAAACTCCTTATCGGTAAAACTACAACCACTTACTATTAACTTTTTTTTCATTCTTGCCTATAAAATCAGTTCGCCATTCTTCAAATTCTTTTACGAGGGTTTTTATTGATTGTTCATACATTACCTTTGTCGGTACAGGCCTTGAAAAGTATGCCATACCACCATCTTCTATACTACCATCTCTCGCATATATTATTTTCTTTTTTAACCATTTACATTCTTGTAATAATCTAGGTGCCGGATCAAATGTTGGTTTGGTATAAACATAAGTATTGAATAATCCTAATAAATTTTCTACTGGTACAAATATATGATTATGTTTTGGATTAATATATTTGTCGTCATAAGCTAGTATAACAGAATTTGGGTAAAAGTCAATATGTTTTTCCACTTCGGCATAATATTCTTTATTGGTACCTAAGAATAAATGTTCATATTTTACATTTTCTTTAACTGGTTTGTATATACTAAAATTAATCATTTTTTCATACCATTGAGCATTAACTTCAGCGTCAGGATAAACAGCGAAATCGCAAAAATCTTGTACTCTTTTAACACCAAAATATTCAAATGCTAAAGGATACTCTATCGGATGATTTTCTGAATATACTGCTGCTAGCTCAGATACCAGTAGCCGTATTGTTGATAATTGTATATTGGTATAATCTGATTTATTTTTATATGGCAAAGTCAACATACTTCTACCCAATATAAAACATATATCATCAGGGCTTGGTATGTACTCATCAAATATAATGTTTTCACAAACAATATATTTACTATTAATTGTATCTATATAATCTTTTTGCTGATGTTGTGGATGAGTTATAACTACAACTTGACTTTGTATGCCAATTTCATTTAGATAATGACAATGCTCATAACTATAACAAAACAAACCATCGCCAGGTTTGCTGGTACATAATATATTAATCATAACACTATTATTTATAACATATAAATAACTATATGAAATACTTTATTACTGGCACTCGTAGAGGTTTAGGAGAGGCATTGAAACTTAAATTTCACTATAAACCAAAATGTACAACGGTAAATACATTGGAAGAATGTGATGTATTTATAAATTGTAAACACGATGGTTTTAGTCAAGTAGAATTATTATATAAGGCAGCAGAACTAGGTAAAAGAATTATTAACATTGGTTCTAATTCACCAGACGAAGATAAAAAAGATCCCCACCTATATGCTGTAGAGAAGGCTGCATTAGATAAAGCAAATCATCAACTTTATTATCAAAAAGTAAATACAACAATCATTAGATTTGGTTACTTTGATTCGCCTAGAGTGGGTCATATCAATAGAAAAAAAATGTCATTACAATACTGTATATCAATTATAGAATGGGTGCTCGAGCAAGAGCATAGAGTGAAAGATATTACTGTATGTCCATAGATATTCAAAGAATATTATTAGAAACGCAAATACTACCTGAATATAAAACACAGTTAGCATTACAAAAAGCACCTGGCTCTAAACTATCAGGCGAGGGTACACTATCTGATTTAGATGATGTAACCGAAGATATGTTTACTGAATTTATCTATGATATGAAATACACAAATTCTATTTTAAAAGAGCATAATGTTTATAGAGCTAGACTTATGAAATTAAAACCAAGAACTAATTATACCTATCATCAAGATTATACTAAAAGATTTCACATACCACTTATTACAAATGATAAATGTTTTTTTGTAATTGATGACAAAGTTATTAGATATCCTGCAGATGGTAATTATCATATTGTAGATACAACTAAATTTCATACAGCAATAAATGGTTCTACTGAAGATAGAATACACATTATAGGATGTATTGATGAATAGAGGATATAAATCATTTCATAAAGATTATTGGGGTGTAGATTATAAAAATTTAAAATCTGATATAAATTTAAATATAGATTCTAAAGGATGGTTAGACTTGCAAGATGACTTATCTCAATATAAAAATATAGAAGTGCATTTATCAGGTGGTATAGATTCTATGTTTCTATGTTTAATGTTGCAAAAATACAACATACCATTTCATGCCTTAACATTTAAATACGATAACGATTATAACGATTGGGAAGTAAGTGCAGCTGAAAAGTTTTGTAAAAAATATAATATAAAACATTATATAAAAGATTTCAACATGACAAGTTTTTTAGAAAGTGGCGAATTCGAAATATTTGCAGACTATGTACAATGTTCATCTCCACAATATTCTGCTTTCTTTAAAATGTACACTATGACAAATGCAGATATGATTATTGTTGACGGTTCACCTCCTGTTGTGTTATTAGATAACAACGATTTAAACCATGTTGAGGCAGAAATAAAATGTGTCGACTTAGAAGATTATCAGGTTGAGAAAAAACATTATGGGGTGCAAACGATAGGTGAACATACTTATCCTATAATTTGTTATGGTACAGACGCAAATATAGGTTCACAATTAAGATTTATAGAAAAGATTAAACAACCTTGTATAACTAATTTATGTTATTATTCACCTAAGATATTAATAGAAGGTTGTAAAAAAGTAATAGAATATCAAAGACAATATAAATTAGATAATCCAGATGATATCAGATGGCCATATTTCTTTGAAAAACATAAACTATATAATGTAGTATATGATTTAAATATTGAATCTAGAAAACCTAAAACAGGATTTGAAAAAATAAAAAAACACTACAAGTATAATGTAGGTAAAAGTTTTGATGACTTGTTTAGAAAACCCTTACAAGAAAAATATCCTAATACAATGTATGATACAAGTATAGGCGGAGTAATTAATGATTTATAAAATAGACTTTGAAACAATCAGTAAAGTTTGGCGTGAAAACTTATGGGAACATGGTGATAGTGCTGATAAAAGATATAATAAGATAAAGATAGATGGTAAATTTGATGAAGAGTTAGCAAAAAAAACTACATTCTATTGGGCATACAAACTTGATGATAATATAGTAGGTGTTAATTCTGGTTATATATCTTATGATAATTATTATAGAAGTAGAGGCCTTTGGGTAGATGAAAAATTTAGAAATGCTGGATTTGGCAGATCACTACTTAACACTGCTATCGAAGAAAGTAAATTTTGGGATTGTAAATATGTGTGGTCTTATCCTAGGGAAGAATCAATCGGTGTATATGAAAGTGTTGGCTTTAAAAAACAAGGAAATTTTGAAGTAGGCACTTATGGTTTTAATTGTATAGCAATAAAGGAGAATTAATGTTTTATTATAATGTAGAAAATAGAAATTCACCAGTATCTGGTGAAGGTCTTTATACTCTTGACGATATTAAAAAAGGTAGTATTGTTTTTTATTGGGGTATGGATAAAGGTGATAAACTTATTAGTGAAGAAGAATATCTAGAAAAAAGAAAAGACAAATCTGATAAGATATTTCAAAAGACAGCGGCTCGATGGGTGCATAGTTGGTTTATGCATTGTGAAGATTGGGGTGATGATTGTTATATAAATCATTCATTCAATTCAAATATACTATATTATTGTGGTATAGGATTTGCAAAAAGAGATATTAAAAAAGATGAAGAATTGAATATAAATTATCATTATATTTTATCAGATAAAGACCCTGCATTTTTTAAAGATACTGAAACTAAAGAGGAAGTTATAGGATTAAATAATGAAAAATGTCTAAATAATTCAGCGAAAGAGTTGGTTTCTTTAATAGAAAATCTTTATAAATAGTATTATGGCAACACCATCAGGACAGATTAGTTTCGAAAATATAAGAAGTGAGTTTGGTCAACCCCAAGCCAACAACGCATTGAGCAACTATTATAGTGGAGGACCTGCTTTGGGGGCACCCCTCGCAAATGTACCACCAAGTGGTGCAATCTCAATGTCTCAATTAAGGTCTATTGAAAAAAGATCAGCAAGTGGTAATCAAGTAAATGCAGCCAGTGGCGTGCCAAATGGCACCTCTTTAATATTCTTTACTAGTGGCGAATGTTATTCAAATTCAACAGGAGCAGCTGCTCTTAATTTACCAGGAAGTAGAACAGGTGCAAGTACGATGGTAATAAATCACGGTGTATATGGTAAAAGTGGTAACGGAGGTTCTGGGCAACCTGTGACCTATGCAGATAACGGTAATGCAGCTCCAACTGGTTCTGCAGGTAATGGCGGCGGTGGTGGTCCAGCAATTACATTAGGTTCTCCTGTTCATGTAGATAATAATTCTACTGTATACGGTGGTTCAGGCGGCGGAGGCGGAGGTTCTGCTTACGGGGCTAATATAACAGGTGCTATCGATAATGGAATAACTTGCACATCAAGCACATTTAAAGGTATTACAACAAACACTAACGGAAGTACTGCCTTCACAATAGGTAGTGGTGGCGCTGGTGGCGGTGGAGGAAATCAAAATAATAATAATGCTGATGGATCTGGCGGAGGTGCTGGTGGCGGAGGTCATACAACAAACTTTGCAAGTGGTAATCAGGTAGTAAACATATCAGGTACACAATGTGCAGCAAATTCTTCATATTTTGTTGCTAGAGTAGTAAAACTGGTTTCAAATCAAGGCAACTTTAGTAATACTACTGGCGGCCCTGGAGGAAGTAATGGTGGCGGAGGTTCTGGTCGCTCAGGAACATCTGGTACTGTATCTTTTCCTGGCGTTAATGCTAACGGTGTTAATGTAAGTTCTAGAGCTGTAAATGCTAACGGAGACGCTTCAAGTGGTGGCGGTTCTGGCAATTCATTTAATAATTTTGGCACATACAGTACAACGGTACATGGTATCGGTTCTACATCAGGAATAACAGGAGGCAATTTTTCATAATGGCTATAACTTGGGAAATAAAAGAGTCTAACGAAAATGGGACTCTAATAGAATATTCGGATGGCACACATACTTGTTATACAAGAATGGGTGAAACATTTACTAGTTTAAAAACTTCAGGTAACTTAGATTATGAAGATATTGATAAGTGGTTGTCTGCTAATTCTGACACTATTAAAAAAATGTTTGCTGAGCAAACAGATGATGATTTTAAGGATGAAGGCGTCTTTGAATTATGAAACTAGATCCACAACTTTATCCAGATCAACCTGAAGCAAGGTTGAGATACCTAGAAGAGGAACTTACTAAGAGAATACAGTATAAAGAAAAAGGTAGGTCGTTAAAACACGCACAGACCTGGGAATTTGATAATATAAATATTCAGGCAACACACACTAATTCAGATGATAAATTTAGTGTATTGTTTTGTGAATATGGTCAGGTAACTATTAATGATGTAATATCTTTAAATTATTCTGATATATTAATATGCAAACAATTAAGTAAAGATTATGTAATTAAAAATATGTATTTTGAAAGCGGAAGTAAAATTTATGCCTTTATATAAAAAGATAGATGATGGTCAAGAATCTACAATTAACGAACCTTTATTAGAATCAACAATAGAAAAAGCAACTGGCGGTAATGTCAGAACAACTGGCACTAGATTAGTACAAAAAAATATAGTAGTTAGATGTTTGCCTAACATTTATTATAATAGTGTCGCTGACGGTGAAGGTCCTATATTTAATAATAGTGCTGTGCCTGAATATTGTAGAACTAATTTATCTGTACAAGTTATATGGCCTCAAGGTTTAAATTTTAAATTAGATAATGATGAAGAGTTTACAGTACCTCAAGGAGGTTATCAAACTTTAAATGATAAAAATAATTTTGTAATTAAATATAGAAATGAAATTATTGAGGGCGATAAAGGTACTAAGTTAGACAATATTACATATGATGGTGAAGAAATATATTTTGGTGATAAACAATACACAAATAAGACTGCAAGTTTTTATGGTGGGTTTTATTTCTTTTTAGGTATTATTCACGATATTACATATTCAGCACAGTCTTGGTATCCTAGAATTATAAATCACTATACATCTATGGGTTCTAAAACTATAAAAATTATTAAAGATGATAACGCTATACAACATTTTCTTTTTGTAACCTCAGGAACTTTAAATGTGAGTGAAGGAGTTAAACAAAGAAACTTTAAAAAAGAGTCTTGTCTTTTACTTCAAAAAAATAAAGAATATACTATATCACAGTTTGGTGATGAAATGATGAATGTTTATGAATTTAAATCTGTTAAGAAAGCCGCTACTAACTAAAAGAGGTCTAGATAATGTTAAATTAGCAGGCCGAGAAGCGTGGGAGTCT
>CEOP01247832.1_pt1 | contig 12822 bp, 12 predicted proteins | sample 361301 | NCBI WGS metagenome assembly CEOP01 (sample SAMEA2619548, study PRJEB7988) | marine metagenome | biome: marine biome (ENVO:00000447); feature: deep chlorophyll maximum layer (ENVO:xxxxxxxx); material: "saline water (ENVO:00002010), including plankton (ENVO:xxxxxxxx)" | depth 55 m
TAACTTAAGGATACAAGCTATGTATCCTCAGCAAATTTGACTTATTTACAGGAGAAGCGCAACCATTAAATTATGCTGTAATTATTATTTTTTTCTTTAAGGGAATAATAGTGTTAATTTTAAGTCAATTATTATGGAATTTTTAGACTTAAAAACACAACAAAATCGGATTCGGAAGCCTCTAGAAAAACGTTTTAGTGCTATTTTAGATCATGGTGCCTATATCATGGGGCCAGAAGTATATGAGTTAGAAGAAAAATTAGCAGATTATTGTGGAGTAAAACACGCAATTTCATGCTCCTCAGGAACAGATGCATTATTGATTCCTCTTATGGCGTATGGCATAGGTCCTGGCGATGCAATATTTACTACGCCATTTACGTATGTTGCTACTGCAGAAGTGATTGCTTTGTTAGGCGCAACCCCTGTTTTTGTGGATGTATATGATTCTACTTTTAATATTGATTGTGAAAAGCTAAAAATTGCTATTCAAGACACTATAAAAGATGGTAAGCTAATCCCCAAAGCAATTATTCCGGTAGATTTGTTTGGAGTTCCCGCTCGCTATCGTTTGATTCAAGAGATTGCTAATACATATAACTTAAAAGTCATTGAAGATGCTGCACAAAGTTTTGGTGGCTCTATTGGATCAAAAAAAGTTGGGGAATTTGGGGATATTGCTGCTACTTCATTTTATCCAGCAAAACCCTTGGGATGTTATGGTGATGGAGGAGCTATGTTTACTAATGATGATCATCTAGCAGAACAGTGTAAAGCAATTCGTATTCATGGAACAAGTATAGATAAATATAATAGTGAAGTAATTGGATTAAATGGACGATTAGATAGCATACAAGCTGCAGTTTTACTAGAAAAACTTACAATTTTTGATGAAGAGCTTGTAATGAGGAATAAAATAAGTAATTATTATAGGAAATATTTGAATAATGCACAGTATATACCAGAAAATTATTATTCTGCACATGCATTATTTTCTATTACTTTAGGCTCTCATAAAAAAAGAGAAGAATTAATTGGTAAATTGAAAAAAAATAGCATACCAAACGTTGTATACTATAAATATCCTATTCATTTGATGAAGGGATTTGGCTATTTAAAATATAAAAATGGAGATTTTCCTGTTTCAGAAAATTTATCACAAACGATTGTTAGTTTACCAATGCATCCTTATCTTTCCGAAATAGAAATTGATTCAATTATTGAGGTTTTAAAAAAATAATGAGTAAAAAAATTTTAATAACAGGCGGTGCAGGATTTATTGCTCATCATGTCATTGATAAAATTTTATCTGTGACAGATTGGGAGGTTATTACATTAGATCGACTAGATTTTAGTGGCAATCTAAATAGACTAAATGAAGTTGTGACTTCTTACCCCGAAAATGAGAGAAAAAGAGTGAGAGTTATTCATCATGATTTAAAGGCAGAGTTAAATCCAGAGATTATAGCAAGTATTGGCAAAGTAGATTATATTAGCCATCTTGCAGCAGGTTCTCATGTTGACAGGTCTATTACTTATCCACTAGAATTTGTAATGGATAATGTTGTAGGAACAGCACATATCTTAGATTATGCAAGAAAATTAGACAATTTAGAAAGATTTGCCTATTTCAGTACCGATGAAGTGTTTGGTCCAGCTCCAATAGGAGTAAATTATAAAGAAAATGATAGATATAATTCTACTAATCCTTATTCAGCCACTAAAGCTGGAGCAGAGGAACTAGTGGTTGCTTATGAGAATACATATGGATTACCATCACTTATTACTCATACGATGAATGTATTTGGAGAAAGACAAAATCCTGAAAAATATATTCCTATGGTTATTAAAAAAGTAAGAGATAATGAGACTGTTACTGTTCATGCAAATGCAGAAAAAACAATGGCTGGATCACGCCATTATATTCATGCTGAAGATGTAGCAGATGCCCTATTGTTTTTATATCATTATGATATTTCTTCTATGAAACCTGATGAGACAGGCGCTAAATGTGAAAAGTTTAATATTGTTGGAAAAGACGAAATTGATAATTTAGCATTAGCTAAATTTATAGCTGATACGCAAGATAAAAAGCTCAATTTTGAAATGGTAGACTTTCATTCTCAGCGCCCTGGACATGATTTGCGATATTCTCTTGATGGTGAAAAAATGAAAAATATGGGTTGGACTCCTAAGTCTGCTTATAAAAGGTTAGAGCAAGTAATAGGATGGACTCTAAAAAACGATAGATGGCTTTCTATTTAATCGTCTTTAACTACCGCTCTACCTTTTAGTTTTTCCCAATCTTTACTAGGCCTAACTGTTAAATTTGTTTTCCAAGTCCCTTTCAATACATTAGTATCAACGTCAATTGATTGAGCAAAATGTATTATTGCTTGTAGATCTTTTGGGAAACAACTACCAGCAAATCCTAATTTTCCATCATTTCCGGGAACATTAACGTGTGAATTTCCTATTCTTCTATCACCAATAAATCCTTCTACAGCTTTATCCCAATCTACATTTGTTTTAGATGCTATAAGTTTCATTTCATTCATAAATGAAACTTTTGTAGCAAGAAAAGCATTGCTCATATATTTAATTAATTCTGCCGTTTGAAAATTAGTTTGAATTATAGGAATTTTGTCTTTTGTAGAACATTGATTAAATCTCCATTTATAAACTTTAGCCACTTTATTCGTATTTTCTGTGCTCCCACCTAAAATAATTCTAGATTGATTGAGAAAGTCATAGTTAGCATTTTTCTCTGTTAAAAATTCTGGGTTAAAAACAATATTTAATTTGTAAAATTTTTTTGCAAAATATTCACAAGATCCTGGAATAAGAGTAGATTTAAGTATAATAATACTATTATTAGTACGACATTTATCAATACTTAATAAAACTTCTTCTACCATATCTAAATTAATACTGCCATCTCGGTTAGCGGGCGTTGGAACAGAAACAAAAACAATATCTGAATCATTAATAGTCTCATTTAAGTTGTTTTTGCTTAAACTAGGATTCTTATCATAGATTTTAATATCTGCTTTATAGTCTGGATCAAAAGAGAATCCATATTCTATTGCAGATCCTACGAAGCCTCTCCCAATAATACCTATTCTTATTGAACCTTTAATATAATCTTGATTTAAAATCTCTTTTTTCATTATATCCTCATTCTTTTTAAAAGGGCAATTTATTATTATATAATTTCCTCAAATAAAATAGTAAACTTGTGATACCAATGAAAAGAATTTTATTAACTGGTGCTACAGGATTTGTTGGAGGTTTTTTTTTAAGAAACTATAGTGATTTTTATAAAATAAAAATTTTTTCTTTTCTCAATGATAATTTTCAAGATCTCAATCTTAATAATATTGATGTCGTAATTCATTGTTCTGCATTGGTACACCAGATGAATGGAGCTTCAAAGGATCAATATTATGATGTTAATGTGAATCAAACAGCTCAGTTAGCTAAAAAGGCAAAGAATAGTGGAGTAAAGCACTTTATTTTTTTAAGCACAGTTAAGGTTTATGGCGAAGAGTCTGATATCGGCTATAAAGAAAACAGTCCAACTAACCCTACTGATTATTATTCAGCCAGTAAAATTGAAGCAGAAGACTATCTAAGGAGTATCGAAAACGATAAATTTGAGATTGCAGTAGTTAGAAGTCCATTAATATATGGTTATGGTGTAAAAGCAAATTTTCTAAGTTTGATTAATTTGATAAAAAGAATATCAATCTTGCCATTGAAAAATACTAATAATAAAAGAAGCATAGTTTTCGTTGGGAATGTATGTTTTATTTTGGATCAAATTATTTGCCTAAAAAAGAGTGGAATCTTTATAGCTACAGATGATAATCCTTTATCAACAACAGAGCTAGTTGAATTAATTAGTAAGTGTTTAGATAAAAAAATGTTTTTAGTTAATATTATTTTTTTTGAAACATTACTTAAAATTATTAAGCCTTCGTATTATAAGCGTTTATTTGGTAGTTTATTTTTTGATAATAGTTTAACAATGAAAGAATTAAATCTTTCTAGTAATAAATATTCAACTGAGCATGGCATTAAAACCATTATTAAATCAAACATCTAAATCATTGTATGCAAAAAAACATAGATCCTACTAGAGTTTTTACTATACATGTAAAAAATAAAAAAGATATCTCCAATAGAATTAATAGCGATCTCGATATAATTACAGATATTATTTTAGCTCATTTTTCAAATATTGAATCCTTGATATTGGCAGGAGGTTTTGGTCGAACAGAGGGCAGTGTTTTAGTTCATAATGATATAATTCAACCTATCAATGATTATGATATTTATATTATTACAAAAGACGATTCTTGTAGTAGCGATATTGAAAGTATAAGAAACATAATTTCAAATAGAATACAAATTAGACAAGTTGATATAGAAATTATACAACTAAACAAATTAAAATATTCTAAACCTACAATGGCCAATTATGATTTGAAATATGCATCTTATATATTTTATGGGAATAAAAATGTTTTAGATGCCATTCCTTCAATTGATCCATATAAATTAGGCTTAAAAGAGGGTAGAACCCCTCTTTTGCTTTATCTGATATCAATTATTCAGTCTTATCCATTCAAAAAAAGCAATGAAAGAACTAAAAATGAAGAGTTTTGGATGTATCAACAAATATGTAAATCAATTCTAGGCTGGTCAACAGCACTATTAATTTTAAAAGGAAAGTACCACAGTAGCTATGCCGAAAGAGCAAAAATATTTAGTTCAACTTTTGATAATAAAGTTTGGTGTAATCTTGTAGAAAAAGCTACAGAATTTAAATTATATCCTCACCTCAATATCGGAGAAGATCTAGATTCTTTGTGGAATTTAAATAAAAATGAACATATGAAAGTGCTAAAGATATTTTTATCTGAATATTATTCTACTAACTATAATAGTAAAAATTATAATAATAATTGGTTAGCAATGGTTAAAGATTATAGGAATGATTATGAAAATATTTTAAGAAAGGTGTATGGTTGGATTTTTTTTAAAACTTCATACAAAGATAGGATTAATCTAACAGTCATAGAAATCTTATTACTATCTACAAAATCAGACAAAGAAATTGATTCATATTTATTAGAGAAAATCAATAATGAAATAAATAAATTTAATAAAGATGAACAAAAAGAGTATAGTTGGGAGTCTGCTATGAAATTTTGTATTGATAATGACCCAAACTGTAAGATTTGGAAAGACAGAGGAAGTTCTATTTTTTATAATTTATAAACATTAATATCTTTGGATACACTATGAATATAAATCAACCATTAGTATCGATAATAATAGTCACATGGAATCGTAAAGAGGATATATTAGATGCGCTAGGTGCTATCAAAAAACAAACATATCCTAATTTAGAAGTGATTATTGTAGATAATGGCTCTACAGATGGTACTGTTAAAGAGATAAGAAAATTGTACAAAGATTATCGATTGATATGCCTTGCATCAAATGTAGGGTGCGAAGAGGGATTTAATGTTGGTATTGTCAATGCAACTGGCTCTATTTTAATTTATCTAGATAGCGATGCTTTCTTTGAGGATGATGGGATTAGTAAAATTGTTGATAAGTTTAATAATAATCCTTCTTTAGGAATTATTGATCCACGTATTTACAATTTTTATTCAAAAAGTATACAAAATGAACCTCAAAATTGGCCTCCAAGTAATAGAATTTTTACAGGATGTGCTGTCGGTATTAGAAAAGAAGTTATTGATAATACAGGCTTAAGGCCTAAAAATTATTTTATATATGCTAGCGAAAACGACATAGCAATGAGAGCATTAGATTATGGGTATAAAATTGAACATTTTAGCGATATTGTTGCATATCATAAAGAGTCACCTACAAAAAGATTGTCTCCTAAGTTTTATTATTATAATACAAGAAATTGTATTTGGCTGATATGTAAGTATTATCCTCTATTACCTGCTTTGAGAGAATTGATATATTTATTAATTTTGAACTTAATTCTTTCTTTAAAATCATTTTCATTACATTATTATTTTTTGGGATTGTTTGAAGGAATATTTAAATTACCAATAATTATTAAAAATGAAAGACAGCCTTTAAAGAAATGGTATTTGGGCAGACTTTTCCCGACCATAAAAGAAGGTGTTAAAATATTAAATAAAAAGTATGGGCAAACTAATGAAAGCTAATATTGTAATATTTTCTGGAGGAAGAGGAAATAAAAATTTGTTTTTTGAAACTAAAAAACAAATGAAAAATATTAATGAACTTGCAGTAATAATTAATGGGCTTGATGATGGAGCTTCTACAGGAGAAATAAGAAGACTGTTTAATTATAAAGCACATGGTATTAGTGATTTCTTAAAAGCAATTTTGTCTTTATCTCCAGATAAAAAATTTATAGATGCCATGGAATCAAGATTTCCTAATGTTAATAATTTTGAAGAAAGACTATTATTGTATAGAAATCTTCATAAGATACTTTATAAGAATTATCTCCCTAAATATTTTGAGCCACTATCACTTATTTCCAATAAGAAAAGAAAAGTAATCATTCAAAAGTTGAGTATTTTTTTCAATTATTTTTATAGAAATAGAGATGAAATTATTGATATTGAAGATTTCAAAATTGGCAATATTCTTTTTGCAGCCCTTTTGATAGAAGAAAATTTAGATTTTAATAAAGCTATTAGCACTTTTTCAAAATTTTGCAATCTAGATGATAATATAAAAATTTACCCAAATTCTAATTCTGTCAGATACTTAAGTGGCTTATTAAAGAACGGGACTCTTTTGCCTAACGAGGCATCGGTTGTATTAACTCGAACAACACATAGCATTAAAGACATATATCAGATGGCAAACCCAATCACTATGAACCAAATAAGAAAATTATCTTCAATTGAGATTGATGATAAAGTTAATTTTCTTGAATCATTAAGAAATCTTCCCAATTACAATGAAGAGATTAAGGATAAATTGATTAATAGCGATATCATAGTGTATGGGTCGGGTACACCATATTCAAGTATTTTGCCTAGCCTTGAAACAAAAGATATAGCTAGTTTTATTGCTAAAAATACTGCTCCAAAAGTTATGATTGCAAATCTTAAAAAAGAAACAAATAACTATGTCAATATTTCAGATTTAATAGAAGATTTGTTTAAACATCTTAATAGATCAACCAACAAAAAACTTAATAAAAAAGATTTGCTGACACATTTAATTGTTAATGATACTGTCGGTGTTAAAGTAGGATCCAAATCTATTATATTTGATGAAAATGTTATATCAAAAAAATATCCATGGCTTAAAATTATAAAAGGTAATTTTTCTGACAAATCAGATGCTGCATCTCATAATGGAAAAAAAGTTTTAGAAGCTATTTTTAGAATCATAAATGACTAATTTCTATGATAGCTAATTATGATAAAATCTTATTGGATGTTAGCGGCACATTATATTGTAACAAAAAGAAACCAATAGATGGTGCACGCGATTTTTTAAAAAAATATTCTGAAAAAATAATCATTTTTTCAAATATTGGATCTAAAACAGGAGTTGAACTCAAAGAAGAATTAAATGCTATTTTTAATATTCCAATTCCTCAAGTTGTAACATCTTTGGACTTATTATTAAAATTTATTGAACAAAAATCATATAATACAATTTTTCATTATGGTAATGAAAAAGTTATTGAAAAAATTAAACCATTTGTCAAGAAAATAGCTAAAGATGATCATGAAAAAGATATTGATGCAATTATTTTTACCTCATTAATTAGCAACCGATGGATAGAGAGCACTGAATCAGCATTAAACATAATTCTAAAAAAGGATACAGATATTTTGTTAGGTAACCCAGATAGAATATCTCCAGAGCCACCCTTTCAATTTACAGTCACTTTAATTTTAGATAGCCTATTAAATCTATCCAAAACTCTTGACAACAAAAAAAACGTAAAAGAATTTGGTAAGCCATATCTTACTAAAGAAATGGTTTATATTAATAAAAATGAAAAATTAATAACAATCGGTGACAACCCTTGGACTGATATCAAACAAGGTAATCAATTTCAATGTGATTCTATTTTGCTGAGCTCTCAATCAAAGACCTATAAAGGAAATCTTTGCCCGACATTTATTGCAAAATCTTTGAAAGAATTGTTGTAATGGATGAATCAAATATAGATTCTTTAATTCTTAATCCATTTAAAGATAACAATTTTCTACTATCAGAATTTAAAAAGAAAATTTCTATTAAATATTTAAGTAATAAATATAATTCTAAAGATAAGTATGAAGTAGTAATTATGGCAGCAGGAAAGGGCACTAGAATGGATCTTTCTTACCCAAAACCTCTTTTTGAAATTGACTATCCAAATGGGAAAAAATCTATCATAGTCAATTTGTTGCACACTATTAAAGAGGCAATACCAAATATATCTTCTATTCAAATAGTGATTAATTCTTTAGATATAGATTTTTTTCAAGATATTAAAGACTTAGATAGTAAAATTACTTTTGTTCAACTTGAATCCAGTCAAATCAATGGCACTGCAAGGTGCTTAGATATAGTAAAAGATTACCTATTATTGGAAAAGAATGTAATGTTATTTTGGGGAGATTTAGGAATGATTCCTGCAAGCCATATATTTCTTTCTGCTATATTGCATGAAAAATTTAATCCTCTTATTACAATGCCAACTCGTTTTAAAAAAGACCCATATGTCGGATTGATAAGAAATAATAAAGGAAAGTATATTGAAATATTTCATTCAAATGAAGAAAATCAATATCTTGGATGGGCTGAACAGGATTCTCTATTTTTTATTTTAAACAAAAATATCTTTTCTCTTTTATCAGATTATTTAACCAAAAAAGAAATTATAGAGAAAAGAGAAGTTGACTTTATCAACTGCATACCTTGGTTCAATAGATACAATAATATTATTGGTATACCTATTTCTGATGGAATGAATGTTAGTGGTATCAACAATATGGAAAAAGCACATGTTGTTAATAAATATTTACATAAATTTTCAAAAGAAAAATATCATAATTACTTTTTGAACCGATCAAAAATTTGAAAAAATATATATATTTTTACAATGAAACATATACCAAATACATATTTTATTGTTCTTGATGCTCTTAGATCTGATCATGTTAAATATATGCCATGGTTATCTTCAAAGTTAAATGATGGTATATCTGTAAAGAAGCTAGAGATTTCCAGTGGATTCTGCGAGAGATCTGAAATATTTTTTGGTTTAACACCAAGAAAAACAGGCTTTCTTAATGCTATTAACATTGATATTGGATCAAAAAATCCTAATAGGCCATATTATTGGTTTTCGCACTGGCCTAAATCTTTATTAATCTTGATGGAAAAAAATAAATTTTTTCAAAAAATTATTAGACGTATTCTTTGGAAAATTTCTATTAAAAAATCTTCTTTTGGTATGTATCCTCAAAGAATTCCCTTAAATATTTTAGATAAAGTAATCTTGACAGAAGATTCGATAAATTTTGAAGAATACTCAAAGAATATTAAATCAGGATTTCTGTATAGTTTTATTAAAGATGGCTATCATATTAATTGGAAGTATTTTACATCTTTGTCGAATAACTCATTTGGGACAGATAGCACAAGATTAAAGCATTTATTAAAACATATAAGTGATTATAAAAATTCATTTATTCCAATTTATATTAGTTCTCCTGATGCTATAGGTCACAAATTTGGACCACATTCGAAAGAGATAGTTAAAGCCCTTGAAGCCTTAGACAATGATCTTAAAGTTTTTTATAATTTATGCATAGATAATGATAGTAAGTCTTGCGTTTGTTTCTTAGGTGATCATGGTATGGAAAAAGTACATGAGGGAATTAATGTTAAAGATATTATTCACAAAATTTGCCTAGACCTCAACTTAAAGCCGCAAAAAGATTTTTATTATTTTCTAGATTCAACTATGATAAGAATATGGTGGAAATCAAATAATAAAAATAATTTTAATAAACTTCAGGAGGCATTGATTAGTAGTAAACAATTACAAGAAAAGGGATATTTTATTGATGATAAAAACTTTGAAAATGAAGGATTACCTCCTTTAAAAGAAATTGCTGATATAGTTTGGTGGGCAAAGAAAGGAATCCAAGTGAGTCCAGATTTTTTTCATAGTGATTATAATTTAAAAGCTGGAATGCATGGATATTTAAAGAGAGATAGTATTAGTTCAGGGTTTTTTCTAATGCTTAAAAGTAATCTTATAAAAAAATCATATGAAAAATTAGAGATAAAAAATTTGTTAGATATATTATAGGTTTTATTAAAATAAGCAAATGAAGAATGCAATAAATATCAAAAAACTTCTCAATCCATCTTTAGAATCTTTCTATAGAATAATTCTACTATCTATTGTTTTTTTGATATCGCTTAATCTAGCAAGTTTATATACTGGAGGTGATAATAATGGATATATATCTATATACACAGGAGTAAAAAATCTTAACATCACTGATGCCTTTTATTTATACAATTTTGTTCTTACAACCATAGAATTTGTCCATTTTTTATTAGTATGGATGGCAAGCAATATAGGCATAGATAGAATACTATTTTTATCTATTGCTAATACTTTTCTTGCTGCATTGATAATAAAACTATTTGATTCACTAAAAGTCCATTTTTTTATTACAACATCTTTTATTTTAACAAATTATTATTTATATGTTATAATGTTTACAGCAGAAAGATTAAAATTTGGATTTATATTTTTCTTATTATTCTATCTTGCTTGGAAGAGAGGTAAAAAAGTCGCTCCATTTTTTTTATTTTTGTCTATTTTCTCTCATTTGCAAATGCTCGTTGTTTGTCTTGGAAAGGCATTTGAAATCTTTATTCAAGAACTAAAACCTTTAATTGTTAAGTTTCGTTTAAGATCAAGAGTGTTATTATTTCTACCTATTGTTTTAATAGCATTTGTTTATATTAACGCAACACAAATTTCTGGATTACCTTATATATTTTATAAGATATATGCATATGGCGGAGATAGGGATATTTTTGATTTTTTAAGAATGATGATATTTTTTATTATAGCTCTCTCTTATACGTCAGATAAAAAAGAAACAAGTATTTATTTTCTACCTCTCTTTGTTGCTGTTTATTTTGTTGGAGGAGATAGAGTTAATATGATAGGATATATTTTTTCTATGTATTATTGTTTACCTTATAGATCAGGATTTAACTTAGGAGCACTCATAACCAGTTTTTATTTTTTATATGTAAATATTGATTTTGTATCAAAGATTTTTTTATATGGCAATGGATTCCCGCCACAATCATAAGTAAAAATGTTTAATAAATTATCCATACATCATATTGCACCATATATTGTTGAGAAACAATTAAGCGGACATTCTTATGCCGTTCCAGCTTTATGTGAATCTATCGCCCATACAGTGGATACTCATATGCATGTCGTAGGTGATAATAATTTGGTTTTCACTCCTTCATTCAAAGTGCATGAGTATAAAGTTAATCCATTTTTAAAGTTTGTCTTATCTTCTAAGGAATTTAAATTAGGATTAAAAAAAGCAACTAAGAGTGGAGATATTATTCACACTCATGGGGCTTGGCGAATGCCACATATTTACTCTCTAGATATAAAGAAAGATAAAAAGATAAAAATCATTAATTCTCCGAAAGGAAGTTTCTCAAAAGAAGCTCTAAAGATCTCTAAATTTAAAAAAACTTTTTTTAATATTTTTTCTCGACAAAGTGAATTATTATCGAGTTGTAGCGCTTTTCATGCTACTTCAGTAAAGGAGAAAAATGAAATCAGAGCATTAGGATTTAAGCAGCCTATTGCAATTATACCAGAAGGTATAGATATACCTAAATCTAAAAAGATTGATTTTAGTAATAAGACAAACAAATTTTTATACTTAGGAAGAATTCATCCAATAAAGGGGTTAGATCTTCTAATAAAAACATGGTCTAGAATTGAATCAGAAAATCAAAAATGTACATTAGAAATATGCGGATATTATGATGATCCTAACTATTTTCATTCTTTAAAAAGTTTAATACAAAAATTAGGCTTAAAAACTATCTTTTTTAGTGATAGTGTATACGGAGAAAATAAAACTAAAAAATATCTTAGTAATGACATTTTTATTTTACCTTCCAAATCAGAAAATTTTGCCTTAGTAGTTGCAGAAGCTATGTCTCATGAATTGCCAGTTATAACATCAGATAAAACTCCATGGGAAATAGTCAAAAAGAATAATTATGGTTGGGTAATTAGCTTAAATCAAGATAGTATTTATTCAGCAATATCTACAGCAAATAGATTGCCAAAAGATCAATTGAAAAATATGGGTATTATGGGTAAAAAATATATAAAAGAGAATCTTGACTGGAATGTATTATCAAATGATTATTTAACATTTTATAATTGGGTCCAAAATGGTGGAGAGATACCATCTTTTGTAGATATATTCTAGTAATGAGAATTTTAGTATTAGGCGGTACTGGTGAAGTAGGGCATATGGTGTGTAAAATTTTTTCGCAGGATTTTGATGTATTTACATTGTTAAGAAAGAACAATGACCTTAATTCAGTTAATTTTTTTACCAATGTTATACCAGAATCGAAATGCATTTTTATTGATGATATTAAAGATATGAAAAATATTGATGCAATATTAAGAAAAATACAGCCTAATGTTGTTATAAATTGTATAGGTATGGTTAAACATAGAGATTCATGTAAAGAGGG
>CEOP01051767.1_pt1 | contig 12810 bp, 10 predicted proteins | sample 361301 | NCBI WGS metagenome assembly CEOP01 (sample SAMEA2619548, study PRJEB7988) | marine metagenome | biome: marine biome (ENVO:00000447); feature: deep chlorophyll maximum layer (ENVO:xxxxxxxx); material: "saline water (ENVO:00002010), including plankton (ENVO:xxxxxxxx)" | depth 55 m
TTAAATCTTCATTACAGAATTATAGAATTATGTACAGGAGATTTATCTTTTTCAGCAGCAAAATGTTATGATATAGAGGTTTGGTCACCAGCAGAAGAGAAATATTTAGAAGTCTCAAGTTGTAGCAATTTTGAATCTTTTCAATCTAGTAGAGGGAATATAAGATATAAAAACAATGAAAAGCTTGAGCATGTCCATACATTAAATGCCTCAGGGTTAGCTACCCCCCGCCTATTAGTTGCTATTTTAGAAAACTATCAAAAAGAGGATGGTACTATTGCTGTACCAGATGCCTTACAAAAATATACAGGTTTTGCAAATATATGCTAATTCAATATTTTATATTATTTTTTGGATTATTATTTTCTCAACAAATTGAAAGTGATAATAATTTAGTTGAATTAAATAATGATTTTATGGAAGATAATTTGTTTGAACAATTATTAACTGAGTCTAAGTTGTTTTATGCTGAAGCAATTATATCAGATTTAAAAGGAGATTCATTAAAAACTTTATATTATTTTGATAATCTTTTCCAGGCACTAGCACAATTAGGAGAGATGAGTAAAAATGTACCTGAAATAGCTCATTTGGAATATCAAAACATGCTATCTGCATCAATTGAGTACTATGATAAAAAAGCAGTTAGTATAGATTATACTCAAAGTGGCTTTTCAACAGCGGTTTTTAAAGATAAATTAGATGATTATATATACTCTCTATCATTAGATGATTTAGTTGACATTGAAGAGACGGTTGAAATTATTGAAGGCCATGTCCCAATTACATATAATAAAAAAGTTGAAAGTATAATTAAATATTATAGGAACCAAGGTAAACGATATATTCAAAAATGGCTTAATAGAGAAGATAAATTTAAAGAAATTATACTTCCTATATTAAAAGAAGAAGGTGTGCCTCCTGAATTATTTTATGTGGCAATGGTTGAAAGTGGACTGAAACCAACTGCTAAATCATATGCAGCTGCTGTTGGTCCATGGCAGTTCATTGCGAGTACTGGGAAAGTATTTGGATTAGAAAAAACATATTATATTGATGAGAGAAGAGATTTTGAGAAATCTACACGAGCAGCTTGTAAATATTTAAAAAAGTTGCATGAAGAATTTAATGATTGGTATTTAGCATTTGCGGCTTATAATTGTGGGGAAACACGAGTTAGGAGACACATCAATTACTTTAATACAAATAATTTCTGGGAACTTACTAACTTGCCAAAAGAAACTCAAAATTATGTTCCTAGTATTTTAGCAATTATATTTATATCAAAAGATCCTGAAAAATATGGCTTTACTGTAAAGCCTGAATCATCATTTGATTGGACAATTAAGGAAATTGATAAATCAGTTAGCCTTGAGGATGTTGCACGTTGTAGTAAAATTGATAAGAAAGTGTTGTTTGATTATAATCCGGAGTTATTAAAAGAATTCATATATGTTGGAGAAAATGAATCGTATAAATTCAGGATGCCAAAAGGATGTGACCCTAAATTTGATTCTCTTTTCGTTTTAATTGATGATGCAAAATTGGATCAAGTATTAGTAGTTAATCACAAAGTAAGAAGAGGTGAGAGCTTATGGTATTTAGCTAAGAAAAATCAGACAACAATTACTGCAATCTGTGAGTTGAACAATTTAGATAGAAACAAGCCTTTAAAACTTGGAAAAACAATTAAAATTCCTGTAGGAGGTGATGCTAAAGATTTTAATAAACCTAAAAAGAAATATTATAAAGTAAGAAGAGGTGATACTTTAAGTGAAATAGCAGAAAAACATAGAATCTCTGTAAAAAAACTAAAAAGATTAAATAATATTAGAGGAGATGTGATTAGAATTGGACAAAAAATAAGAGTAAAGTAAAGATGCAAAAACATAAAACTAAATATTATATCTTATTTGTGATTAGTGCTGCTATGATATTTTCATTAGTACCAATGGATTTAAATTTTTCTAATAATCCTAGTTTTGGAGTAGTAATAATTGATAAGCCTATTACATCTTCTAGAGAAATTGTATCACAATTAAATAATTTTAATAATGATGATGATATAGATGCAATAATAGTACGTCTAAATACCCCTGGGGGAGTAGTTGCACCTAGTCAAGAGATATATGAAAAAGTAAAATCAATTTCAGAAAGTAATTCTAAGCCTATTATTGCATCAATGGGTTCTATTGCAACCTCTGGAGGTTATTATATAGCAATGGGTGCAGATACAATTATTGCAAACAAAGGCACATTAACAGGGTCGATAGGAGTAATCATGAATTATCCAATATTAAACGACTTATTAGATGATTATGGAGTAGACTATAAAACTATTAAAAGTGGCCCCTATAAGGATTCAGGCTCAGCATTTAGATATTCAACTATAAGTGATAGTTTATACTTCCAAGAGGTCGTAGATAATATGTATGAACAATTCACATCAGCTTTAAAATATGAAAGAGGATTGTCTGATGCTACTATACAAAGTGCAGCTAATGGTAAAGTATATACTGGGCTTCAAGCAAAACAAATCAATTTGATTGATGTTTTAGGTACTTTTGAGGATTCAATAAATTTATTATTATCGACTACAGGAAATATAGGTAAAACAGCAAGGATTGTTGAAAATAATGAAGAACCATTTAGCTTGTTCAATGAGTTCTTTAATAAAACAAATCAGGCAATTTCATTTAATAAAATGTTATTATTTCCATTACCTGAATTTAAACTATATTATTAGGGTTATTAATTATGATAAAATCAGACATAGTAAATTTAGTTTCTGATGCTACTGGATTAACTAAGGTAGAGATAGAAGCCGTACTAGACGGTTTTATTGAATCTATTGTTTCATCTTTAGAAAAAGGTGAAAAAGTAGAAATTAGGGGTTTTGGAAGCTTTGTAGTGAAAAAGCGTAACGCTAGAGAAGCAAGAAATCCTTCTACTAATGAAGTTGTTCAACTTGAAGATAGGTATATACCTTCTTTTAAGGTGTCAAAAATATTAAAGAAAAAAGTTAATGAATCAATTTTAGGAAATTTAAAATAGGAGTTTCAATATATGCCTTGTGGTAAAAAACGTAAAAAACAAAAGATGAATAACCATAAACGTAAAAAACGTCTTAGAGCTAATCGCCATAAAAAGAAAGATGTATAAAATGCTATAATTTGTAATTATATTTTCAGAATATATTATGAATAATACTAATCCTACTGCCCTTACCGTAACCCAACTCAACAATCAAGTCAAAGGCACTTTGCATCAAAAATATCAAAATTTAGATGTAATTGGTGAAATAAATAATTTTAAAGAATATTCTTCTGGGCATGCTTATTTCACACTGAAAGATAAAACGAGTCAGCTTTCATGTGTAATGTTTAATAGTTATTATAAACAGGTTGATATGCAAATTGAAGATGGCTTAAAAGTTGTTTTGTCTGGAGATGCCTCATTATATATACCAAAAGGTTCTTATCAATTTTCAGTAAAAAAAATTAAGTCTTCTAATCAAAAAGGTGATATATATAAAGAATATGAAAAGTTAAAAAAAGAATTGCTTTTGGAAGGACTATTTGATAGTGATTATAAAAAAAATATTCCTCTTTTCCCTAGTAAAATTGGAATTGTGACCTCTCTGGATGGGTCTGTGATTAAAGATATTATAAATATTTCTAAAAGAAGGTCTTCTAGTGTTGATTTAGTATTAAGTCCATCTTCTGTTCAAGGTTCTAGTGCACCTGATGAAATTATGGCAGCATTAAAAAAGTTGGAAGAGTATAATGAGAAGGATAATCTGGACATTATCATTATAGCTAGAGGTGGAGGGTCTTTTGAAGATTTGCATTGTTTCAATAATGAATTACTAGCTAGGAAAGTCTTTAAATGTAATATTCCTATTATTTCTGCGATTGGTCATGAGACAGATTTTACTATACTTGATTTTGTATCAGATGTAAGGGCCTCGACACCTTCTGAAGCTGCAGAATTATCAGTCCCTGATGATAATGAAACAATTCAATCATTAGATTTAATTAACAATAAAATTTTAAAAAGTATTATTTTTAAAATTGACAAGTATAAAGAAAATTATAATTTATTAAATGCTCAATTAAAAGAATTTAACCCATATTTATTAGTAAAAAATTATAAAATAAAGGTTTTAGCTATTCAAGATAAAATAGTTACTATGCAAAAAAATATTTATAATAATGTAGATGATAAAATTCAACATTATAATAAATTACTTTATCATAATAATCCATATAATATATTAAATAAAGGATTTGCAGTTGTATCTAATCAAAAAAAACAATTAATTAAGAAAATAGATGATGTCAAGTTAGAGGATAAGATAAGCATACGTTTTCAAGATGGCTTAGCATTAGCAAGAATCCAGTCAAAAAAGCGAGAAGATAATGGAAAAGAAAAAAAATAATTTAAAAGAGATATTTCAAGATTTAGATGACATTCTAAAAAAATTAGAAGTATCCGATCTTGATATTGATAAAATGGTAGAGTTGTATGAGCAAGGTATGGCTTTAACAAAGATTTGTAAAAGTAAAATAGAAGATGCTGAGCAAAGAATTGAGGTAATTAATAACAATAAAGATTTAGATAAGGATTCTGTGATATGATAATAGGGTGCACTGGGAATTACAGGAAATCTGAATATGTAGAGATTGTTAACCATATTAATAAATTTTTATCTAATAAATCCATTCGTTGTATTGTCTCATCTGACATTCTTAATTCTGATAGCATAAATGAATATGACATATCTGAATTAGATATCTTAGACTTTTCTGAATTAGAGAATTTATCTGATATTATTTTATGTATTGGAGGTGATGGGACATTTTTATCTACAGCAAGAAGAATGAATGCAAATAAAAAAGTCCCCTTGTTAGGAATTCATATTGGAGGTTTAGGCTTTTTAGCTGAAATATCAAGAGATAACATTGATGAAAGTTTACAAAGTGTTATTGATGAAAAATACCAAGTAGAAAATAGGATGAGGATTCAGCTTAAATTAAAAAGGGATGGTATGTCTGAAGACTTTACAGCTCTTAATGATATAGTGGTTGACCATGGTGAGTCGGGTAGAATATTAAAAACTCAAGTTTTAGTTGATGATTATTATCTAAATACTTATGAAAGTGATGGTCTCATTGTTTCAACAGCAATAGGGTCAACAGCATATTCACTGTCTGCGGGTGGCCCTATAGTCCATCCATTAATGGATGCTATTATTATAAGCCCAATATGTTCTCATAGTTTATCAGCTCGATCAATAGTTTTTGATGGAAATAGAGTTATCAATATAGAATTTCCTAATTTAGACCATAAAATATATTGTACTGTTGATGGACAGCAACGATTTTTGTTAGATGAATCTGCTCAGCTAGAGATCAAAAAATCTCATAGTAATATTAGAGTGGCTATTTTACCATCATATAATTATTTTGATACTCTTCGCAACAAAATGAGATGGTCAGGGAACTTAAGATAGTTTTCTATGCACTCTACGATATTATTTAAATCTACTTTCTTATTATATTCATTGTTTATTCTAACCTCTTGTGAATCTTCTCATCAAAGATCTTTTGAACAATTGGAATCAGCTTTAATTAGTTGGTATTATAAATACCATCCAACTATAACTACAGAATTAAATATTACTAAATATAATCATCAAATTGAAAAATACAATATAGAATCAATTGAAGAGTATAAAGCAGATATTAATAGATTCATGATTGAGCTTAGCCAGATAGATGAAACTAGATTGAAATCAAATGATTTAATTAGATATTTAGTTATAGATGAATTTTTATTTCAAAAGTATAATAATCTTCTAAATTTTGAAAGTTATACATATAGTGCAGAAGAAGAAATTGGTAATCTCTATGATTCATTGTTTTTTATTATTCACAACAATGATATAAATATGGATTTAAAGGCTCAGTTTTGCTTATCTCGTTTAGCATCATTTTCAACTTCCATAAACAATATTCAAAAGAAAATAGTTTATTATTCGGAAAATGATGTTAAAAAAACACTTGATATAATTAATGCATTTGAAGAATTGTTAAACAATTTATATTTATATATTAATTCCAATAATAGTATCTTAGATGAAATTGAAAATCATATATTTGAAATTAATAAGTCAATTAAAAAACTTAAGAACTACTTAGCTAATCTAGATAGAGATAATACTATTAATCTAAATGAAAAGGTTGCTGCTTATCTTACATACAATAAAGATATAAATTTTAAGCTAGACTATGAATTTCTAATTCAAAAATTAAATTCTAAAATGCTTGATATTGCATTGCCTATATATAAGATTAATAATGATGAGCCTGTATGGGTTGATAGAGATGACACTTTAAATATAATTGATTTTGTGTTAAAAGAGGCTATTGATATATATCCAGATAGAAATCAAATAATAATGAATTTAGATAAGTCGTTAAATAGAATAAATTTATTCTGTGATAAATCATCAATCTTTAAACAAAACAATGCTAATTATGAAGTCGTAATTAATAATCATAACTATTTAAAACCTAATACAATATATAGGTTGTGGTCTGATAAAAATAAAACATATTTATTTTTAGATAGAGAACATTATAAAAAGAATAAACTTCAGCATAAATTTAATAAGTATGAATTAGATTTATATAATATGACAAATTACTTTCCTGGTAAGTATTTTCAGAAGCAGAAAACTCAAGCGAAGGAAGGGCTAATAAATAGCATATTTGTAAATGCTTTTACAAATCATGGTTGGGGTTTATTGACTCAACATATTCTACTTAAAGAAGGGTATGGAGGTGCAGAGAATAATATTTATATGTTAGTACATATGAAAAATATCCTGAAATCAGTTTTAAAGAATATGATCTTTGTGAATTATTATATTAATGGAAAAACAGAAAGACAAATTGAAAATGATATAGTTGATTTGACTTTTTATGAAAATCAAGAAATTCAGTTATTGATATCAGAATCATTAAAAGATCCTTTAGAATCAAATTTTGAAATTATTGGTTATTTGAAATTGCAAGAAATATATGATAATTTTGATAGTGATAAAATATCATATTTTAATTCTATTTTATTAAAGAGTGCTCATTTAAGTCCAAAATTAATTAAGGAATTTAAGTTTTCAAATGACTAAAAAGGCTAAACATCAATATGATGAATCCTCAATTCAATCTTTAGCATGGGAAGAGCATATACGTACTCGTCCAGGAATGTATATTGGGAAATTAGGCGATGGCTTAGCAGCTGATGATGGTATTTATGTATTAATTAAAGAAATTATTGATAATTCTATAGATGAATTCACTATGGGATATGGTAAAGAACTAGATATTGTTTTTGAACATAAAAACATTATAATTCGAGACTATGGCAGAGGAATTCCACTTGGAAAGTTAGTAGACTGTGTTTCGAAAATTAATACAGGTGGAAAATATGATAGTAAAGTATTTAAGAAATCAGTTGGTTTGAATGGTGTTGGTACAAAAGCTGTAAATGCATTATCATCTAATTTTTTTGTTCGATCAATTCGTGAAGGGAAACAGAAGAGTGCAGAGTTTTCTAAGGGTATATTAATTAATGAATTTGAAATTGAAGACTGTGACTCACTAAATGGAACTGAAACTGCATTTACACCAGACAATTCAATATTTTTAGATTACAACTTTTTAATTGAACATATTAATACTTTACTATGGAATTATGCTTATTTAAATGCAGGTTTAAAAATCAACTTTAATGGTAAACAGATTGTATCTAAAAATGGTTTGCTGGATTTATTAAAAAGCAGGACCTCTAATCAAAAATTACATTATCCTATTATTCATATTTATGATAAAGATATAGAAGTTGCTATGACTCACAGTAACAATTATAATGAAGATTATCATACTTTTGTTAATGGACAAAATACTATTCTTGGAGGAACTCATTTAACAGCTTCAAAAGAGGCTGTAGTTAAAACTGTGAGAGATTTTTTTAATAAAGATTTTGAACCATCAGATATTCGAGGGTCTATTATATTTTGTATTAGTTTGAAAGTTCAAGATCCTATTTTTGAATCGCAAACTAAGACTAAATTAGGTTCTGCAGAGATGGGTCCCAATGGTCCTACTATAAGAACATTTGTAAATGAATTTATAAAAAATGAATTAAATAATTTTTTGCATAAAAACCCTGAGATAGCAAAATTATTGCTAAATAGAATAATGCAGACTCAGAAGGAGAGAAAAGAACTCTCTTCAATACGTAAATTAGCCAAGAAGAAAACTAAGGCTGCTAATTTGCATAATAAAAAATTAAGAGATTGTAAGATTCACTATAATAGTAAAAAGATAGATGTTGATGAAAGGATAAAATCAACTATTTTTATTACTGAGGGAGATTCTGCAAGTGGCTCTATTACTAAATCTCGAGATATTTTAACACAAGCAGTATTTAGTCTTAGAGGAAAACCTTTAAATAGCTTTGGCTTATCTAAGAAAATTGTATATGAGAATGAAGAATTTAATCTTTTACAAAATGCATTAAATCTTGATGACGATTTAAGTGAATTGAGATATAATAAGATAGTAATTGCTACTGATGCAGATGTTGATGGAATGCATATCCGCCTATTATTATTGACATTCTTCTTGCAATATTATCCTAATATCGTAAAAAGTGGACATGTATATATATTAGAAACACCTCTTTTTAGAGTAAGGAATAAAAAGCATACTATATATTCTTATTCAAATATAGAAAAAGAAAATGCCATAGATGAATTAGATGGGAAAGTAGAAATAACAAGATTTAAAGGTTTAGGTGAAATATCACCTCATGAATTCAAACAATTTATAGGTGAAAATATCAGGCTAGATTTAGTTAAGGTTGATCAAGAAGTTCCTATTGCAGATACTTTAGAATATTATATGGGAAAGAATACTCCTGATAGACAAGAATTTATTATAGATAACTTAATTATTGAAGATGAATTAGAAAATTAGATGGCTCACGAACAAAATAAATTACCAAAATTATATAAGAATTGGTTCCTCGAATATGCTTCTTATGTTATTCTAGAACGTGCGATTCCAAGATACTCAGATGGTTTAAAACCGGTTCAAAGGCGAATATTGTATTCAATGAAAAACATAGATGATGGTAGATTCCATAAAGTTGCAAATATTATTGGTCATACTATGCAATATCACCCGCATGGAGATCAATCTATTGGGGATGCTTTAGTTAATATTGGACAAAAAAACTTATTAGTAGAGACTCAGGGTAATTGGGGAGATATTAATACAGGAGATAAGGCTGCAGCCCCTAGGTATATTGAAGCAAGATTAAGCAATTTTGCAAACGATGTTCTTTTTAATCATAAAATAACAGATTGGGTTTCATCATATGATGGTCGAAATAAAGAACCTGTAGAGCTTCCAGTAAAATTTCCATTATTACTTGTCTCTGGAGCAGAAGGAATTGCGGTAGGTTTATCTACAAAAATAATGCCTCACAATTTTAAGGAATTAATTAAGGCATCAATAGCTATTTTAGAAGCCAAAAGTTTCAAGATTTATCCAGACTTTCCTACTGGAGGTTTGGCTGATTTTTCAAACTATAATAATGGTAAAAAGGGAGGAAAAATAAGAGCAAGGTCAGAAATTAATATAGTTGATAAAAAAACATTATCTATTACAAGTGTACCATATGGTACAAATACTCAATCTTTAATTGAATCTATATTAAAAGCTAATAATCTTGGTAAAATCAAAATTAAAAAAGTAGAAGATAATACTGCGGAAAATGTAAATATAATGATACATCTTGCACAGGGAATTTCTCCAGATATAACGATTGAAGCATTGTATGGTTTTACAAATTGCGAAATGTCTATATCACCTAATTGTTGTGTGGTAGGTGATAATAAGCCAGAATTTCTAGGTGTCAATGATTTGCTCCAGTTATCTACTCATAGAACTGTTGATATTTTAAAAAATGAATTAAATTGGGAAAAAAATAATCAAGAGAGCAAATGGCATTTAGCTAATTTAGAAAAATTATTTATAGAAAATAAAATATATAGAAAAATAGAAGATTGTAATACATGGGAAGCAGTATTAAAAGCAATTGAATTAGGTTTGAAACCTTTTGAAAAAGAACTTAGAAAAGCAATTACAGAAGATGATATTGTTAGACTAACTGAAATAAAGATTAAAAAAATTAGTAAATATGATTCGGATAACAATCGCAAACTTATAGAAAACATTGAATTTACATTAGATGAAATCAATAATAACCTTAATAATCTAAATGATTATGCTATTAGATACTTTGATTCCTTACTCAATAAATATGAACACCTTTATGAGAGAAAAACTAAAATCAGTACATTTGATGCAATTTCTGTTAGAAGAGTAGTAGTTGCGAATAAGAAGCTTTATGCTAATAGAAAAGAAGGGTTTATTGGCTATGGAATTAAGAATGAAGAATACATTAAAGATTGTTCTGATATTGATAACATAATTATCTTCAAAGAAGATGGAAAATTTATTATTACTCAGATTGATAGTAAAAAATATGTAGGTAAGAATATAATACATATAGATGTCTGGAGAAAAAATAATCCTCATATGGTTTACAATGTTGCATATAAAGATGGCAAAACTAAGTTCACATATGTTAAAAGATTCTCGGTATTAACAGCTATTGCAAATAAAGAATATGATTTAACTCAAGGAACAGACAAGTCTAAGATTTTGTACTTTACAGCTAACCCAAATAGTGAATCTGAAATTGTAAATATTTTTCTTCATCATAGTTCTAGTGCACGAAAAAAAGAATTTATATATAATTTTGATTCTATATCAATAAAGTCTAGAACTTCGAAAGGAAATATTTTATCAAAGTATGCAATTAGAAGTATAAGCCAAAAAGAAATAGGATCTTCAACTTTAGGTGGAAGAAAAATTTGGTTTGATAATACTATAGGCAAGTTGAATCATGATGAAAGAGGAAAGTACTTAGGCAGCTTTAATACTGGTGATTCTATTTTTATAGTCAAGAAAGATGGGACATATTATATAACAGACTTTGAGCTTACAAATAGATATAAGCCCGATGAAATATTGTCAATCAGTAAATTTAATAGTAATAATTCAATAACAGCTGTCCACTTCGACGGAAAATCTAAGTCATATTATATAAAAAGATTTTTAGTTGAGACAACTACACTGAATACTCCTTTTCTATTTATTTGTAAAGAGAGAGCCTCAAAATTAATTGCAGTTACACTTTTCAAATCTCCATCTTTATTTTTCAATTATCGATTAAATAATGGAGAAAAAAAAGAGAAAGAAATTATAATTAATGAATTTGTAGGTGTTAAGGGATGGAAAGCTATTGGTAATAAAATATTAAAGCATAAAAATATGAGTACTTTTAGATTCGTTGAAAATGAAATTGAAAAAGAGCAAGACACTGGTAGTGATCAAGAAGCATTGACATTGTTTTAAGGAGAATAGAATGATTTTTAAAGAGATTAAAGTATATTTAGCACTTATTTTTATAGGCCTATTATTTTCTTATCAAGTTGGAGATGAAGTTAATTCAATAGATCAAAATAAAGTTTTTGAAATATGTTACGGGCATGATCTTGATTTAGATGGCGATGGGGAAATTAAATTAGCTGACTTTAATGGAGATTTAAATGGTGGTCATTATAATGTTATATTAATTGATATGTCTGCTACATGGTGCGGCCCATGTTATTCTTTAATTCCATATTTTGATGATGTTTTAGAGATATGGGAAGGTTATGACCATTTTATTGGTATAGTTGCTCTTTCAGATTTAAATCAACCTTATTCATGTACTCAATGGGGTAGCTTAGGTGATTCTGGTATTCCTCTTATTGTTGATGATTCAGGCTATCCAATGTTTAGTATTTTTAATACTGATAATGCATTTCCAAGTACTATATTTATAGACCATAATATGAAAGTCCACTATAAAGAGGCGGGATATTCAAATTCTTTTGTTTCAGATGCAAATGCACTGATTGAGGAAATGGTTTACAATATGGAAAATTCATTAATTATGAGCAGCTCATTTAATCCAAATATTATTAATGGAGATGGAGATTCTATTATTAATCCGGGAGAAACTATTACATTGGATATTATGGTATCTAATAATTCATTTAATGCAAATTCAGAAAATATCACTTTCTCATTATACCATGAAGGATCATATGACATTGAATGGCAAGAGCAAAATATAAATCAGCCTTTAGATAACTTAAATGTAGGGGAAAATACCATTATAAATGCAACCTTTACTATCCCAGAAGAATTAGAAGAATTATTAAATACAAATATTATATTAGAATTAACTGGTGAGGGCTATGATGAACAGTTTTTTTATGAAATAAATGTATCTCTTGACCAAGATATGTTAAACCCATTAAATGAAATAGGGCAAATAAAAGGTGTCCCCGTAGTAGTTGATGATTGGATGTTTACTGGTGATTATTTGGGTGCAGTTCGAAAATATGATATACAAGGGAATGAAGATTCATCAGGTGTATTTCCCTATGATATAGGAGATCAGATTTGGGGTTCTTTAGCCAGCTCTGATATCGATTTAGATGGTTCAACTGATATTATAGTGACATCTAAAAGTAAACATTTAGTAGCATTAAGTATGGGTGGTGAAATACAATTTGATTACGATGCTAATAGTTGGTTGATGGGTACCCCTGCTATT
>CEOP01097001.1_pt1 | contig 12806 bp, 11 predicted proteins | sample 361301 | NCBI WGS metagenome assembly CEOP01 (sample SAMEA2619548, study PRJEB7988) | marine metagenome | biome: marine biome (ENVO:00000447); feature: deep chlorophyll maximum layer (ENVO:xxxxxxxx); material: "saline water (ENVO:00002010), including plankton (ENVO:xxxxxxxx)" | depth 55 m
CGGGAATGGCGGAAATGTTTTTACTTTTTTAATGGAATTTCAAAAATTGAATTTTTATGAAGCGGTTAAATCATTAGCAGATAGATATAATATAACTATTGATATAGCTAAAAAAAATTCTAATTCTAGTCAGTATTCTTTTTTATATGAACTTCATGAAAAGGCAACCCTCTTATATCAAAATAATTTAGTTTCTAATTTTGACAATAAACCAATTGAATATTTAATTGAAAGAAATCTTAGTGAAGACATTATTAAAAAATTTCGTATTGGTTTCGCATTAGATAGTTGGAACAATTTGTATAATAAAATAAGAAATGAAGGATCCATTGATAGTTTAATGAAATCAGGTCTACTAATTAGATCTGAAAAAGGAATATTTGATCGTTTCAGATCAAGAATTATGTTTCCTATTTTTCATCAATCAGGGAAAGTTATTGCATTTGGTGGGAGAGATTTTGAAAAAAATGATGTTGCAAAATATTTGAATTCACCTGAAACAACTTTATATCAAAAGAGTAATACATTATATGGATTACATATAACAAAAAATGATATTCGTAAATCAGGTTATGCAATTCTTGTTGAAGGATATATGGATCTCTTACAATTATATCAGGCAGGTATTCATTCTGTTGTATCAGTATCTGGAACATCATTAACACGGAATCATGCTAATATATTGTCCAAATTAGTTAATAAAATAATATTACTTTATGATGGTGATTCTGCTGGAGCTAATGCCGCTATACGCGCAGGATTTATTTTATATCAATCTGGTATGGAGCCATATGTTGTGCAACCACCCGATCAGTTAGACCCAGATGATTGGTTATTAAAAAGAGGTGCTAGTGAGATAAAGTTAGCAATAGAGAGCCCTAAATCATTTTTAGATTTTCATATTGAATTCCATAATTCTACTAATCTAAAAGGAACTGATAGAAGAGATTATTTGCATGAACTTTTATTCAATATTAAAAATATTAAAGACACAATAATTAAGAATGAGTTAATTAAAGATATATCTGAAAAATTTAAAATTAGTGAAATAGATTTATTGCAAATTTTGAATTCAAAAAAAAGCTATAATAAAGAAAAAATCGTAGAAGATTTAACTGATAAGATTGAATTTACCTCAAAAATTCATAGAGCTGAGTTAGAGTTAACAAGAATATTGATTCACGCGAGTACAGAACGTAAAAAAGAACTGAAAAAGATAATTGATATAGAGTTATTTTCTCATGAACTACTTATAAAAATTGTAAGTAAAATAGTAGCTAATAAGTCATTAGAAACTTCTAAGCTTGTAGAATATTTTCCAGAAAAAATGGAGAGGGAATTGATATCTAAGTTATTAATTGATGAAAAAAAAGATGAATCTATTGAACAAATTGTTAATGACTGTCTTAAAACCTTAAAATTAGTACCTATAAAAAAGAGGATTAATGAATTGCGTGGTATAATTCAAAATAAAGAATTATCTGGGCATAGCCCTAGTACGGAGCTTAAAGAAATAATGGCATTACAAAATCAACTAATCGAGGCTGAAGAATGAGAAATTGGTTTTTTATTTTTATTTTTTCTACTCTTTTAGGCAATATGAATGCCCATCAAGTTCAACTTGTAACATATCATGAAAAAACAAATGGTGTTCTTATTAGGATTGTCGTTAGTAACGCTCCTGAAGTCAATAATATTGCTGGTTGGGTTGGACAAGAAAACTGGTTCTATTTAACATTGAATGAAGCAGTTTTTGCAGATAATGTTTTAGAAAATTTAAATGCAAAACCTCCATTATTAGAAATTGAGGGTATACAAAATCAAGAATCTGTGCAAGTAGGATTTTTAATGGAAGATTATATTTCAGATTTCGAAATTTTTCATTCTCCTACTAATCGTGTTTTTTTGATACATATATGGCATGAATTAGATGTTGATAATATTGCAGATATAAAAAAATCAGAAAACAGTAATAAAAATAAAATATTTTCATTAGATGATCAAAGTTCAAAAGGTGCTCCTTTTTATGATTCTTTTGTAAATGCTCGTGAAAAATATGGCCCTGAAAAATATTTTGTATGGTATGATAAATGGTATAGTACCGAAGATGAATTAGATGATAATAAAGATAAAAGTAAAAGTACTAAATCGGATATTTGGGAAAAACATTGGTCAGGAACTCAAAAAACTGAAAAAGATATCAACGCAACCATTGGTCCTGTAATGCCAAATAAATTAGATACTAAAATTAAAACTGAAAATAATTTAGTAGTATTAAAGAGAAATCCTGATGTTAATAATCAAGAAAAATCAGTATCTAAAAATGAAATAGTAAATGAAGTCAGCAATAAGAATCTATCATTGTTGAGAGAAGATATCTTACGAAGAAAGAAAATTTCAGAAGAGAAAAAAAAGAAAAATTTAGAAAATAAACCTTCTACACCTAATGATAAACCCCAAAAAAAATATATAATTAAAAAAAGCAAAGAAGATTTAGCAGCATATGCTATAGAGCCTAATTTAGAAAAAAGAAAAACATATTTAAAAATTGGTTGTGATTTAGAAGATGTATATGTTTATCTTGATGGTAGGAAAGTAGGTAAAACGCCATTAAGAAAAAGACTTCCAGTTTCTTCTGGATGGCATAGAATTAGGATTGATGTCCCTGGAGCAAAAAAGTTTAATCAGTCTGGTATACCTAACCCAGATTACAGAGATGTATATATCACTAAAGGTAGAACACAAAAAGTAACATTCAATTTTTTAAATAAAATGGAAGATCCTGGTTAGAAATGCTAAATTTTGTTTTTCTTTTAAAACAATTATTTAGGCTATTTTATCTTTCCTTATTATTCGTTCAATTATTTGGTCAAGGCCAATCAAAAATTGTTCATGCAGATATAATATCTGAAACTGATAAAATTGAAATTTCTTTAATATTTGATGAAATTATAGATAGAGATGATGTGTCTGGATGGATTGATAGAACTAATTATTTTACATTAAGTCTTTTTAATATCTCATTGACTTCGAATGAGATAATTGATAGAGAGCATAAATATCCGTTGATTTCTGTAGAAACTGCAGATTCAGATGGTTCAGTACAAATGATTTTTCATACTGCTAAGGAGCTTGAATCCTATCAACTAATACGGCATTCTAAAGGGAGAAATTTATTGGTTATTTTAAATTATTTGATTGAGGATAGAGAAGTAATCAAAGATAAAGGGGAATTAGTTCAATCGTTTATTGTTGAAGAACTACCAGATACTTTTGATGTCATGAAAGATAGGTGGAGACATCCTAGAGATTGGACAGAAGCTCGAGAACGTTCAAGCATACGAATATTATGTGATACAAAAGATTTACCAATTTATGTAGATAATCAATTAGTAGGAAAGTCGCCGTTAGATTTTGCGGTAGACGTTCTTCCTGGCTGGCATCAAGTTGGATATTTTCCTAATGACCCAGCATTAATGCCTAACCCAAGATCTCCAAAAGAAAAAATGATGGATAGTATATTAAGAATGGGGGTTTTAGATGTTTATGTTGAAGAGGGAAAAGAACAAGAAATTGTATTAAATTATCAAAGTCTTGATCAAGATGTTTTAGCATATCAAAAGAGCATAACGGCAGGTAGTTGGATTGGTTTCAGTCTTTTTTTTGTATTAATTATGTTAGTTAGTTGGGGTATAGCATAATAAAAAATTATTTTTTTAGACTTATTTTAGTCTTCTGTATTATTCCATATAATAATTTTCTTTTATCCCAATCAGATAAAAAAGATAAAATATCAAAAATAAAGACTAGTAAAAAATCAAAATTTTATAGTTATTGGAACTCTTATAGGAGACAATTAGATGGACAAAATAGTCGTGATTTTTTTATTTCTGTTCCTTATTTTGAAGCAAAAAAAAATAAAAATGGGAAAATAAAAACAGTTACGAAATATAATGATAAAGATAAAAAGATTGATTCGTGGCATTTAGTTTGGGATAGGAAGGGTATTCGATCAGAGTATAGTGTTAAATTTCATCAAAATGGTTTAATTACTAGACTAGATAGTTTATTGTTTTCTCATAAATTAAGTGAAATAAAAACTGGGTGGAGAGCCAAGGTGAAAAGCAGAAGAGATGGGAGGCCTCTTCGTTATGATATCTATGATGAAAATGGTATCCGTTATTATTTTTATAGATTTCATTATAAACAAAGATCGGATTCACTCTTATCTATGGAAATAATACAGTCTTCTTATTTTCATTCGGATAGTTCTCTTGTTGGTAGACATATTTTATTTATGGAAAATGGAGAATGGTTAAGAGAAATCCATTATAAAAATTCTAAAGATGAAGTTGAACAGATTGTCAAATTTGATGTTTCTTTAGAAAAAGAAGAGACTGTAAAAACGACTTTGGATAAAGATGGTCGAAAGATCGAAAGTAGAATTATTCAATTATCATATCCTGATAAATATTCTTATAATTTTGAGTGGAAGCCAGACACGATAATGATTGTTGAGGATATAAAGATTGTTGAAGATACTACAATTACTTATATAAGTCCTGTGCTGTCTAGTTTTTGGTATGGATTACCTTTAGTTCAAGGATCCCAGCTTAGTTCGGAGCCATTATATCCATCTTATGGATTTTTCTTTGCTCCAAGAGGGAATATGATAATTAATGGACAAAAATATAGTTTGGGAATGGAAGTGGTATCTTATAATATTCCTTTACAAAATGATCCAGATACTTTTATTAGTGGAATTGGTGCTTTTGCAGCTACACAGTATGAGTTGAATAAAAAAATTGATTGGATACCTCAAAATGTTGAGGCATCTCTAAGATTTGGTGGTGGGATGCTTGCATCTGGGTATGGTTTTTCATTTAGTGGGTCTTTTGGCTATCATTTTTTACCCAGTCGATATTATTTAGGGGTCTATGCACAGTCGATTATCGCATTTGATGAAGTAGGAGAAGAAACAGTTACTAGTTGGGGTAGCCTAGGTTTATCCTTGGGTGCAAATGTTGGTGATATTAATCCAGATCTATTAAAACCATATCAAGATAAATTAGATGAACCAGCATTAATTTTTGATTTATTTAAAAAAATGATAACAAAATCTAATATTGTGTTTACATATGGTAACCCTGTTTATGTAGATACAGTTATTACAGAATTCTATTACAAGCCAGATCAATTTAATGGTCTTACTATTAGAACTCCATTTTCTTTAAATCTAGGAAAATTAAAATTTGATTTTATACTTGGGTACTTAGATTATATTTTCGAATCAAAAAAGATCAACGATCAAAGTTATGAAGGTAGCGCATATTTTTTTGGTACAAATATAGTTTTAGATAATTTATTAAAATTTGGAGGCGAGCGTTTTGATAAATCATATCTTTTAGGAATTGGTTCTTATCATAGTGGATTTGGTATATGTACTGGCTTAGAGTTGGATTATCACTTTGATCAAATCCCAATCTTTATTAATGCATATGGGAGGGTATATGGTTTACCGAATGAGGAAATATTCACCGGCTGGCTTAGCGTTGGACTTGGATTGGGGATAGAATTAGATAATTTATCTTTACTATTAAAAAGTGAAAGTGGATTTAAAGAATAGTGTTTTTAAAAATTTGTCAATTTAAAGGTATTTGAAATGAAGTTAGTTTTGCTAAGGCATGGAGAAAGTAAATGGAATTTGGAAAATAAATTTACAGGGTGGACTGATGTTGACTTAACGGTAAAAGGAAAAGGAGAAGCAAAAGAAGCAGGACTTTTATTGAGGGAAGAAAATATAGATATTAATATGGTATTCACTTCTGTTTTAAAAAGAGCTATTAATACTATGAAAATTTGTTTAGATAATATGGGTAAAACAAATATTGAGACCTTTTACGATTGGAGACTTAATGAGAGACATTATGGTGCTTTACAAGGACTAAATAAATTAGAAACAGCTAAAAAATATGGTGATGAACAGGTTTTAATCTGGCGAAGAAGTTATGATATTAAGCCCCCTGATCTTGATATAAATGATAAACGGCATCCTAGATATGATAAAAAATATAATAGTTTAAAAGAGGATGAAATACCCTCATGTGAATGTCTAAAAGATACTGTTTTAAGGTTTTTACCTTATTGGGAGAATAATATTAGCCCTCATGTAAAGTCTGGTAAAAAAATCATGATTGTTGCCCATGGTAATTCTTTAAGAGCTCTTGTGAAACATTTAGATAATATTTCTAATGAAGACATTGTTAGATTAAATATACCTACAGGTATTCCATTAGTTTATGAATTAGATGAAAATCTAACACCAATAAAAAATTATTATTTAGGGGACCAAGAAAGAATATCTGCGAAAATAAAATCGGTGGCAAATCAAGGGAAGTCTAACTAATCAATAAAATCATTTTTCAAAATTAGTTAATTGGGATATATGCTAGAATCGTATAAGGCTTTGGATATTTATCAGTGGCGATTAAAAATCCTTTATTTTCATATCTTGCTAGAGCTTCCCAATTTCTAGAAATTTTTTCTCCTTCAAGTTTGATTTCAATGTGTGGATTGTTTGTTAGAACAATTTTATTATTATTTATTCTGAATTCAACTAATCTTTCGACTCTTTCTGATAGACTATGCGTTGGCCCTTGTCCATATTTTTCTATTAATTCATCATTGCTTGGCTTTAAAGCTTTTTTATCTCTTGGGAATAAATAGTTGATTGCCCAAAATTGATTATTATTATCAATCTTTGTTACATCGGTAATCCTATAATTTATACTTTTGATAGGGTATTTTTGAATCTCATTACCTGAAATATCTATAGAAAGAGCATAGGGGTTTTGGATTAGATTATCTCCATTTGTTTCAAATATAGCATAGACCTTTTCATTTTTAACAACCAGTGATTCATAAGAAAGGTTGTCTACATACGTAGGTACGTCTAGAGTAGTAAGTGTCTGTTCTGGAATTGTGATTTCTAATGATTTTTCATTTATATGTCCCCTAACAAAAACGCAGCTCATACTATCTGGAAATTTAATTTCAATAGTGAGGTAGACCTCGTGACCTCTAAAAGCAATTGCTTCGAAAGAATCAAATCCAGGGATGGTTTTTTTATAGTTAGGAGTATTAAAACGAATTTTTTTAGGAGTTATTGCACTTGTATCTGCTTTATTTATTCTTGTATCAATTTCAGATTTAGAAATAAAAAAAACATACCCATTTAAGTTTTCTGGTAGTAAACATAAGTTGTCTCGATACCAATCCATTCCTGAGATTTCTTCTTTACTATTTTTTATTGGACCATCAATTTTAATAAAGAAGGGCTCTACTTCTTCAGACATTTCATTTGAACAGGATATTATTAGCGATAAAGAAAATAGAATCACATATTTAATTGTATTTAATCTTTTTGTATTTATTATTCTATACATTTATTTGCCTACTTGATTTTCGCATAAAGATCTTAACATTTCAAAAGAATAAATACCACTATGATGTCCATCTTTCCAGTAAGGCCTTAATGCATAGTAGCCAACTGGTTGTATACCATTTAATAAAAAACTATTTTCATTTAAGGGTTTATTCTCACTTTTATAAATATTGCCGAAAACATCTTTTTCTCCTTCGCAGTCAGCGCAAGGACATTTTTCTCGGAGTATCGTTAGATTTATATATGATTCAAATCCATCTTCCCATTTAAAAAGCATTAAATCATTAAGAGCTTCATGTAATAAAAGATTGTTTTTATCCATTTTTAAAAATATTAATTATTTTGTATAAACTATTTTTTGAGTTTGTATACCATCTTTGTGTTTGAGAGTTACAAAGTAAATACCGCTAGATATATTATTACCAGAAAAACTTGTCATATAATTTCCTGAAGTATGATAGTGATTCACTAGATTATCAATTTGCCTCCCTTTTATATCATAAACTGAAATATTGATATCTTGTCCTATATCTATGCTGTATGGAATTTTTAAAAATGGATTAAATGGATTTGGGAAAGCTCTATGAAGTGTAACAGTATTTGGTAAAACGAAATTAGAAATTGTTGATAAATTTTCAATATTTATCGGTATAAAATGGAATTCTGCGTTATTAATAGTTGTAAATGAAAATAAAGGTTTCCACATTGTGCAGTTAAAACTACCTATGATACCTTCTTCGCTAATTTCAGATATTTCAATATTGCCCTCAGTACTTATGTACATATCATCTATTAGGTTTTCAAAGAAAGATGTCGATAAAGAATCAAAAGAGGATGAATCATTGACGTTACTTGTATCAGTAAAAAATGATAGCCATTGATTAGCAAATGTAGAATCTAGTCCAGGAATAAAAATAGTGAGTGTCGGAAAACTAAGAGGGTTATCAATTATTTCAGTAAGATCGCCAATACTAACACTCCATTCCCAAGTTCTAGGCTGGACAGGAAAGACAGTGTCTTGCAAGATGGTTACAAAGAGATCAAAGACATTTTCATCTTGAGGCGAAATACCCATCATCATAAAGGAGGAGGAGTCATTCATGACTACATTTATAGCCCCACCTAAGTTGCTTGTATCATCTATCGCCGATGAAAAATTACCATTTTCAGATCCGCTATATGAAAAGTTTATCGGCCCTTGGTACAGTGTCTGAGATAAAAGTAATCCAGAAAAACAGTAAGCTATGAATTTCATTATAATAATTTAGTTATTAATATAATTTAATCTCCTCGTTTTAATGCGAGGAGTAATGATGCGCCAACATTACCAAATCCAGTCATTCCATCAATTGGAGAAGGTATCATATAGCCATTTCCAAATAATCGAATACCTAATGGTGAATCTTTAAACCAATAGTCTAATGTTCCACCAACGACAAACCCTATTCCACCATCATAGTTTTCTTCCCATCCAAGTGAATATGTAATACCTGTTTCTATACCAAGATGAACATTCTCACCCATAAAGTTTAAAATTGGTTGAAGATCAGTGAATAATATTCCAGCAAGGGTAATTGATTTAATTTTTAATGGAACTTCAGTAGTTCCAAAGTTTTTATCAAAGCCAAATGTTATAATACGACCACCTGCAGATACATTTATTGGGCCCGCAGGAAAATATGGAAATGAGAAACTAAGACCAAGATTAGGTAATGCAGTTGGTGTTGTTTCATCTTCGAATAAAAGAGATGGTCTATAGTAAACAGGTATTGCTCCAAAAAAACCTAAAGAAAAATAGTCAAGGTTACCTAGGCTATAGTCTTCATATTCATTTTCGCTATCATCTATAGAAATTTCTTCATTTTCTGGTCTACTAATTTTTGAAAATTTTCCATCAATATATGTTTGTTGTGCAATACCATCTTGAATCAAAGGGATTCCATTTTCCAAATTTAATGATTCAATATCTACAATAGGGATTTTTTCAGCCATAACTAAGCCATCAGGAATAATAAAAACATAGCGAACATCAGAGGAAGATAGTTCTCCTTCTAAGGTTGTACCATCATAAAATGTGATAGTACCATTTATAGAATAAGCGTATCCAGCAGTTAATAAGATGAGCAATAGTTTTTTCATTTTTTACTCCTTGTATATTAAACCAATTTAATGTGGGCCCACAGGGACTCGAACCCCGAACCAACGGATTATGAGTCCGCTGCTCTAACCAATTGAGCTATGGGCCCAAAAAGGAACAGAAATTAAATAATAGTCACTAATTTCTGAACAACTATAATTGTTTTATTCACTATTCTTTGATTCCTAATTTACAGTTAAAGCATAATGCCGAAAAAAAATAATAAAAAAGAAAGAGTTTACCAAGTATACGGTTTAAATAATTGTTTATCCGTTATTAATAGACCAATATATAAGGTTATAAATATTTTTATATTAGATGAGAAGGTATCTTATTATAACAAAGTCGTTAGTTATAAAAAGTATGGTGAAAAGATTCATCATTTAAATAAAAATGATTTTAATAAAAAATTTGAAAATTATAAAACTCAAGGTATAGTAATTGTTTTTACTGGGAATTTAATAAAAAATATAAATGGTGTTAGTTTTGATAAAAACAATTCATGTTTATTAATACTTGATCAAATTGAAGATCCTCAGAATGCAGGGCAAATTATAAGGACATCAGAATGCGCTGGTATAGATGGAATAATTTTTCCTTTTCATAATTCATTCAAAATTTCTAATACTGTTCTTAATGTAAGCCAAGGCGCTTTCGTAGATCTTCCTCTTTATGAGGTAACGAATATTAGTAAAACGATTAGCGATTTAAAAAAAAATGATTTTTGGATTGTTGGTTTAGAAAATAGTTTAGATGAAAAAACATGGAGTGATATAGATTACTCAGGGAAAATTGCGATTGTTGTTGGTAGCGAAGGTAAAGGTATAAGGAAAAAAGTAATTGAACATTGTGATTTTCTAGCTAGTATCCCAATGCAAGGGTCAACAAATTCTCTTAATGTTTCTGCTGCAGTTTCTGCAATATTATTTGAAAGACTTAGACAAATAAAATATGTATAAGGAGTTATAATGGCCTCTACTCATGACTATGTTAAAGACAATCGTAATGAAAATATAAAAATTTATATTAATGGTGAATATTTTCATCGTTCAGAGGCCAAGGTATCAGTTTTTGATAGTGGTTTTTTATTAGGTGACGGTGTTTGGGAGGGTATAAGACTACATAATAATAAATTAATTCATTTGGATTATCATATTGATCGTTTATTTAATGGTGCAAAATCCATAGATATGGATATAAACTTAAGTAAAGAAGAAATCATTAAAGCAGTATGGTCAACTCTAAAAGAAAATGATATGACATCGAACACGCATATTAGGCTAATCGTATCAAGAGGAATAAAAAGTACTCCCTACCAACACCCAAAGGTTACGATTGGATTTCCCACAATTGTTATTATCCCAGAATATAAAAAACCAAATGAAGCAGTAATTAAAAAAGGGATTCGACTTGTTTCAGTTGAAACGCGTCGAGATAGCTTGGTCCAAGATCCTAAGATTAATTCATTAAGTAAGATGAATTGTATAAGTGCTTGTATAGAGGCTGAAAAATTAGGAGCAGAAGAAGGTCTGATGCTTGACCCACATGGGTTTGTATCCACATGTAATTCGACTAATTTTTTCATTGTTATAAATAATGAGGTTTGGACTTCTACTGGAGAATATTGTCTTAATGGTGTTACTAGAGGTTCTATTATTAGTCTATGTAAAAAAAATAATATTTCTGTTCATGAAAAAAACTTTTTGATTAAAGATGTTTACAATGCTGATGAAGCATTTGTAACAGGAACTTTTGCAGGTGTTATACCTATTATTGAGATTGATGGTAGAAAAAAGAACAAAGGACCTTTTACAAAAAAATTACAAGAATTATATCGTAATGATATAAATACTAAATCTTAAAATGGATTCTGAAAATCAAATTCGAGTAGCAATGTGGTCTGGGCCTAGAAATATTTCTACTGCCATGATGAGAAGTTTTGAGAATAGAGATGATGCAGTTGTAATTGATGAACCTTTTTACGCTTATTATTTATCTAAAACAGGTGTTGATCATCCAGGTAAAAAAAAAGTTCTGAAATCCCAAAGTACAAATTGGAACCATGTTGTGAGTTTGATTAATGGAGATATTCCTAATGAGAAAATGATTTGGTATCAAAAGCATATGGTTCATCATATTGTAAATGATAAAAATATTGAATGGGTAAAATCGTTTAATAATTTTTTTTTAATACGCCATCCGCAAGAGGTTATCATTAGTTATTCAAAGCAGAGCAAAATCAAAGGGATAAATGATTTAGGGTTTTTACACCAAATGAATTTATTTAAGAAAATAAAAAATATAACAGGAGAGTATCCTATTGTATTTGATGCAAAAGATATTTTATCTAATCCAGAAAAATATTTGCGTAAAATGTGTGAATATTTAAATATCAGTTTTTCAAATAAAATGTTAAACTGGCCTAAAGGGTCTAGAGAAACAGATGGTGTTTGGTCACCCTATTGGTATAAAAATGTAATAGAATCAACATCATTTAAACCATATAAAGTATCTAATGAGAAAGTGCCTAAAGAGTACAATAATCTATTAGAAGAATGCTTGCGACATTATAATTTTCTAAATTCATTTAAAATATAATGAACTCATTTAGTTTTTTATTAATTAATACTAAGTTACGTAGTATAAATAGTTGAAGAAATATCACTATACACATTTACCAAAGGTTATTATAATTAATAAAGTATTCATATTTAGCACATTCTTTTTTGCTTTAACGTCGTGTGCATCAATTTTCAATAAAGAGCCGGTTGAATATAAGCCTGTACAGTATGCCAAAAATGACTACCGTGTTTTAAAAAAAGAAAATCGTTATACAGGCACATTCATGATTCGTCAAAAATCCAATGGGTTTTTTATTCCAGACGAAAAAATATCGGTAGATATGGACATTATTATTTCATCTTTGAAAGTTCCATATTTAAGAGTTTCATATTATGGGACTGAACAACTCTCTATTCCTGATGGCCAAACGTTATCATTCTTTTTAGGAAATGAAGAAATAAAGTTGAGCTCAAAACGTGGATCAAATAGGCTGAAAAAAGGGAATGAAGCTGTCGAGGTATTATCTTACTTGGTAACGCGAGGTCAAATGAAAAAAATATCTAATGGTCGTAGAGTAAAGTGTTCTTTACATAGTTATACTTTTCCTGTGCCAAACCAGATGAAAAACAATTGGAATACTTTTATAGATGAGTATTGGCAGTA
>CEOP01066390.1_pt1 | contig 12795 bp, 9 predicted proteins | sample 361301 | NCBI WGS metagenome assembly CEOP01 (sample SAMEA2619548, study PRJEB7988) | marine metagenome | biome: marine biome (ENVO:00000447); feature: deep chlorophyll maximum layer (ENVO:xxxxxxxx); material: "saline water (ENVO:00002010), including plankton (ENVO:xxxxxxxx)" | depth 55 m
ATTCGATTCCAATACAGGGCGACGCTTATGCGACGAATGGATTGCTTGGTAATATGGCGGGGGATGAGGATGAAGATACTGATTCTCCCTCCGAGGACAGAATCATTGATTCTCGTGCCTTTCAGATGGGCGGTGGAATCGATCTTAATGCCTTCATGACCACTGATGATTTGGCATCGGCGAAACGACCTGCCCTATCAGGCGGCTCTCCTACCGATGCAACCGCCGGGGTTGAAGTGAAAGGGGCATCAGAGAATGATTCTGAATCGGATGATGCAATCGGTGAAATCTTCGAAGTATTCGATTCCGAATCCGGGCCTAAACCAGGTGATATACTAGCGGATGGCACAGTGTACCAAACTCCAGAATTAGACACTATTACAGAAATGGCGGTTGAAGGTGAACGCCGGTTACATTGGGCCTTAATGGTAACAATGATTCTAGTTTACAGTCTGATTGGGTGGCTCGTTGCTACCGCTCTGGAACCGATGGTTGCAACAGCTGGACTGATTGGTCTGGCCACATTGGGATTCATTCTCGGAGAACGTTGGGTACCAGACAAGGGCATGCATATTCTCGGTGTGACATGGGTCATCATCTCAATGAAACTCCTCTACGGTTTGGCAATAGATGCACACCACTGGGGTTGGATTGACACACCACAATTGGGTGGGTCACTAATCGCACTTGTCGGGATTAACATACTGGTCGGATATCGGCACAAGCATGACGCGATTATGGCGCAGGCTACACTCGTTTCCCTTGCACTTGCTTCTGCTGCAGGTTCAGTCGGAGGAGAGATGGGTGTCGCAGTCATGATCATGCTCGCAACCATCCTACTTCACGGCTTGGCGTATCATCGAAAAAGTGGAAATCTTGCTTCCTTGGGCATTGCTGCTAGCCATCTGTGGGTGGGACTCCATGCGATTCAATCAGAACCTCTTGAAATCGGTGCACTCGAGATTTTACCGCTTGCTGATCCGATGCCACTATTCCTACTCGCTCTAGTTATTACTTGCATTAACGGTTCGATGGCTGCTCGCTTCTCGCATGCTGATAACTGGTTTAGTAAGGGAATTTCAATCAGTGGTCTGGGTAAGCCCGGGTTGTGGGGAGTCTCTGTAGGTCTCGGGATGATTGGGGCCCTCCTACTACTGGCCAGCGGCCGTGATGCAACCGGTTACTCATTGGGCATCTTGGTTACATTACTCGCAGTGTATGGTGGATCGTATTTGGTCGTCCGTGGAGTCGATGCAATGGAGGTTCTGAAACCATTGCTCTCAGCATTACCTGTTTTACTCATTATACTTGTCAGCCTAGAGTCAAACTTGTTTGAATTGGCATCTGTATCTGGATACGAGGCCTTCGCAGTTCTTGCATCAGTCGTCACGGTCGCAATGCTTCTCCAACACCAATCTAATGTCACCGATCGAGTTCTTTGGTTGGGTAGCATGGTCCTCATTCTACTCTTGACCATCTTGATTCCTGCCGAGGCCGTATCGGAAGGAGGAGACGAGGGGCTGTATCTTCTCATTGGCATGACGGTGATTCATTTGGCCACAGGTGTGCTTGCACTCAAACGGGTATCCCCCAGTATTGCTGGTGCCACCGTGCTTACACCCTGGCTGTGGATGTTTGTACATGCGTTGTGGACTTCTTCACTGGAATCGTTCTCAGAAGCAAGGGATATCGATGTGGATTTATTGATTGTTCTAGAACCAAAATATGTTGCGTTATATCTTACGATTGCCGCAATTCTTCAGTATCCGATCAACCTCAAATTGGGTGATACGGGGGTCAATCTCGCTGGCAAATTGATTGGGGCAACCGAATTGAGTTCGCGCCTTCGGGATTCAGGATTGATGCGTCTGTGGAATCTTGGATTGATTTCAGGTCTTGCAGTATGGCTGATGTTTGTCGATGGCCGAGATGACATCGGTTGGTACACACTACTGGGTATTACTGCATTGGCCAGTGTCCACGTGGCTGCTGAAGCCCAAGGAAAACATCAAGGAAATCCACGATTGATTTTATTCGCTCTTGCATTGACATTCGCTGTATTGCAATGGAATTATGGAGCAGATGCATTTTGGATCCTCATGCTGACATCTGCATCGGTTACCATACTACTCTCAAGGGGTGTAGGTGGCCCAACCTCTCAATTGTTGAGTTTAGCGATGGGGTTGTTGACACTACAAATTGTGTTGTTTGGTCTGGATCACAGTCGGGCTTTCCCATTACTCGATCCAGAACCTTTGGACCAAGTTATGACTGGCTTTGTGGTGATTGCTGCCTCTAGCGGAATCCTAGCAATCTATCTTCCAAAAGCCCGAAACTTGGAGAAATTATTGCCTCCGGCAATCGCAGTTGTTTGTTTGTTGAGCATTCAGATTTGGGCATCGATTGCAGATGGAATGCACGTCGCACAATCCATCCTTTCAATCGCTGCATTCGTAGGATCGGCGCTCTATCTAGCTGCTACGGGTGAATTGAGAATGGAACTCAAGCAGGTTGGAAAGCGCGATGCTAGGTTGGCTGAAATCCAACACCGACAGGCATTGGCAGCTGCCCTTGAAAAAGGACAACTCAGTGATTTTTCTGAACCCAAGTTACTCGCAGAAGGGACTGTTGCAACATCTGCAATGACCGTAATTGTCGATGAGCCCAAACCACTGGATATACAACAAGGAGGGCATTTATTCCATTTTGCCGATGAAGAGTTGGCGGCCAAAGCCACCGCAGATTCGACAGGAGTAATGGCAAAATCGCTCTCACAAGCCATCTCACGTGGCGGTATGAAGATGGCTGATGCCGAATTGTATGAATTGATCGATAAACAGCGTAAACGCCGCCGTCGATCAGGGGCTCAATACAATTCAGATGAGATGGATTTGTTGATCGGCGACATCCACCACCGTCCAATCATTGTACTCTCATTCATTGCAGTGACCACTTTGGCAGCCTGTTGGATTGCTTGGATGAATGGGCAGTTGAATTCAGGATTGATGCTAATGGTCAGTATGTTTGCTCTGGCTCTCACATGGGTATCGAGACAGAGGGCCAAAGTGCACAACCTACGTTTACCAGATATCAATGGTATAGAAATGCCATTTTTCGTCACGATGGGGTCGTTATCGTTGATTTATCTCGTCGGCCATTTTGGACCACTGGGGAGCCTATACAATCAACTCGATTTGATGGTGCTCACCTTCGGCCTACTCGGCCTCTCATTGATTTCTTTGTATGGCCGAGAAGACCTTCCCTGGAGGATTCCAAGTGCAGTTGAAGGGATTGTCATCATGCTACTTCTCTCAAGGTTGACTGGTGCTTTATTGTTCAACGCTACACCATTCCCATTCACCATTGATTTACTCGATGGTTCACATGGATTGATTGATTGGCAGCTACCTTGGTTGTTCCATGAAGTTACGTTACTAGGCCTTGTTCTGGTTTGGGAATGGATTGAAGCATTCCGTCGGGCGAATGGTATGCCCGACCATAGAGGTGCGGCAGGACGAGGGAGCTTCGCTCTCATGATCGTCATGATTTCAGCAGGACCTGCTGGAATACTCGCAGGAATTCTTTGCATGAAACGATCATTCAATTGGAAGCAACCTGCAGGCGTGGCAATCTCAGTCCATGCGATTCTCGGAGGGATGTTTGCATTCATCGCATGGACAGAAGGTGATTGGTATCCAAACATATTGCAATGGACAATTTTGGCCACAGGAATCACGATGCTATTCGCGCAGGTTTACACAATCTTTGCAGGGTTGCCCAAATGGACAACAGCGTGGTTGTGGAATGCCCACATCCTCCTACCGGTAGGAGTCTTTGCAATCGCTGGTTGGTCTCCTTGGTTGGTCGTCAGCGTATTGGCCTTATCTCTAACGACTTGGGTCGGAGGAATTTACCAACTCAGACGCGGAATGCGGGTGATGGGTGCACTGGATCTTGTCTTGGCACTCTGCCTAGCAATGTTGATTCTCCAAAACCAAATCCTAGACCCAACCATGCTACTGCTCATGCTTGTTGCACTTGGAATTGAGTTGGGAATCGTCGCTTGGTTGGGAACCAGACACGATATGCAACTTGCTCAAGATTGATTTCGTCCCTCTAAGAGGGACGGGGAATATTCAAACAGGTTGTCCATGTGACAATGTCGTGAGCGGCTCTTGGATTTCCGATCGACCCGAGGCTGAAGAACACCCTGTGGTTCCAATCGGTCTCAATGAAATGGCGGTACCAAGAATCTCGATTCTAGCCAGTTTCGGCACCATTGCAATGTTGCTTCTGTCTGCGATTTGGTTGGGTCTAGCCGCCAATTCATTCCTCAATCAGTTCGAAGGTGCCTTTGCTGCCGTTGCCGAAGAAGACATCCAAGTCAATGGACGTTGGACTTGGGAAGCCACACTCCTCTTCGATGGATGCGATGCGAGAGATGGAGAATGGGCATGGCCATCAAATTTAGCAGAACAGGATGATGTATTCTGGTTCCCTGGCGAAGTCGAATGCGTATGGGAACACCAAGGAGTCGGCGATTATGCACACTTGGCGATTCACAATGTCGATGATGCGCGTGAGTTGCCCATTTCAATAGAAGTAAATGATGCTGCAATCTCAATTGATGGTAACGGACAGAGTGCAGTCACCTCCATCGATGCCGGCGATGCGATTATCATTCCAATACGCCTTGAGACGCCTGTTGAAGAAACCCAATTCACCATCGATATTGTCCACGTGTCTTTGCCAGCAGCCAAAGTCAGTTTGGACGTTGATATGTTTTCAGATGGCTCTGACCGTGACCGACATACAAGGAGCGAGCGAATTAGTGTAACCTACACTGTTTGGGATGCGGATTCCAACGAGCAATTGGATACGGGAACCCTTCCAGCAACGGCTGGTGAAGATCCCATGTGTAACACTGAACCTCCCGTTCCTTGGGTTTGTTACATTGAAGGATTTGGCTGGGGTCTTGTTGGGCTAGATGCCGATTTACAGGAAACGATTACATTGTCTGGTACGAATCATCGAGTCCTCCTCCCCCCTGATTTAGCATATGGTAATAATGACGGCCATGAATTACAAAACTCATGGCTCTTGTTCGATCTTGAATTAGAGCAAATGTTAATCTGAATTATATCTAACGAACTTCGGTAGAAAGTGTGAGGTGATATCATGGCGGAAATCAAACCGGTAATCATGGTACCCGACGATAATGCACGTGCTTATGCCGATTCTAGCGCGCCCGCGCGTGAGGATAAGCACGGACCTTCATTGCATGCGACCGATGAAATGCGCCGTTTGGCCACACCTTGGTCGGTCGCATTGGCGCGAGCAAATCTATTGAGAAACTGTGACATTTCAGAGGGTGTAATCCTCGACCCAGCCTGTGGTAGTGCAACGCAACTTGCAGCGATATGCTCGGCACTAAATCGACCTGGTTTGGGTGTAGAACTGTCTGGTGCGGCTGCACCACTTGCGGCAATCAATCTTGAACGAGCTGCAATCTGGGCCGAGCAAGATTGGAGTCATTCTAGCAGAATCCTATGGGGGGATGGAACCGATGCCAATTCAATCCTCCAAACGTTCCAGCAAAACGTAGGGACTACTTCTCCGATTGCATTGTTACACATTGACCCCGCCAGACCACAAGATGCACAACGACATACGTTGGATGAAATGCAACCTCGCTTGGATCATCTTCTTTCTGAATGGGCCCCCCATCTAGGTACTAATCCTGCCTTGATTCTTGATTTATCACCTCGGTTGTCAGACGCGCAAAGAATGGAAGTTGAAGAAATCGTTTCATCCATTTGGAACGGTTTGGATATGACATGGCAATGGATGACACAAGGCCGTGGGCGAATTGATCGGTTGTCATTATGGGCTGGTCCAGTGGCAGATTCACAACCAAATCGTTTGGTGCGTCTATCTAAGAGCGGGGATGTTGGTCTTCTTACTGGAGTAAAATCATCTTCAACAGTTGAATCGTATGCGATGGAATTAGGGGACTTCCTGACAATCGTGGATCCGAGTTTGGTGGCTAGTGGTTTGACTGAATCTTGGCGGGAAAATGCTGTCAAAAATGGAGGCCCATCGGCTTGGATAAAACTCACTGGAAGACGACCGAGTTTCATTAGCAGTGAAGCGATTTCAAATCATCAAACTGTGGATGACTTTGTTCAAATATCTGGTGAAATAGTAGGATTCGTATCAGAGGTAACATTTGAATCATTGAATGAACTTACAGAATGTGCAAATGGTGCAGGGCTTACAAACCTCAAATTACGATGCCAAATCGATCCAGATTTACAACCAAAATTGCAATCTGCCATCGATCAAGAAATGAAGTTTCTTAGTTCTGATTTGACAGCATGCCCCGGCTTCTTGACCGAATCTGGAGATGGTTACGCAATCTGCAAACAAGCCTGATTCCTGCCCCGTAGGGGCATTTGTTTGCCTGCGAGTCGTTCATATAGGGGGGGCGAGTCGCGAGGATGCCTCACATGAGGCCACTGGGCGACTAGTGAACAGGGGAGGACCCAAAAATGGCAAAAATTGACGAAGCAGAACTCGGAGCAGATTTCAACTACATCATCCGACTTGCTGATAGTGACGTAGACGGACTATCCCGAATTGGGATGGGATTGACAAGTGTGAAGGGAGTCGGTGTTCGTACCGCTCTTGCAATCTGCAAGATTGCCGGTGTCGATAAAAACAAACTCGGCGGTCATCTAACCGATGATGAACAGAAGATGATCCACGATGCCATTGAATCATACCCGACAGAAGTTCCTCTTTGGATGCTAAATCGTCAGCGAGATATCGAATCTGGTGATGAATTGCACCTATTTTCTCAGGAAGTTGGCATGACGCAAAAAGATGACATTGCGCGTCTCCGCTCCACCAAGGCATACCGTGGCCTACGTCACGCAGCAAGGAAACGAGTTCGCGGTCAGCGAACCCGTTCGAATGGACGAACTGGCCTCACACTAGGTGTGCAGCGAAAGCAGTGAGATAGGAGGTGAAATGTATGGGACATCCAAAATTTGCACGACCAAAGTATGACACTCCAACCCACCCATGGAAGAAGACTCGGATTGAAGAAGAGCACGCTCTCAAAGAACAATTCGGATTGAAGAAAATCGGTGGAATGAAAGAAATCTGGAAGGCCAAGTCTAAGTTGCGCCGATGGAGACAAAATGCGATGAAGCTCATCGGCCGTGTTGACTCATCAACAGGCCATTTCTCACGAGAGAAAAGTGACTTGGTCGAATCACTTTATCGCCGTGGCCTACTCGGTGATGGAGCCTCACTAGACGATATCCTTCAGATCGATGTTGAACTCGTTTTGAGTCGCAGATTGCAGAGCCAGGTTTACTATCGTGGACTTGCTTCTTCGATGCGTCAAGCTCGACAATTGGTTATCCACGGGCACATTGGTTTGGGAGAACAGAAAATGACAGTCCCAAGTTATATCATCTCACGTGATGATGAGAACATCTTGAACTATCACCACACTTCACCACTAATGGATGCAACCCATCCGATTCGTGTTGAAATCGAGAATACTCGATCCGCTGCAGAATACGGAGAGGGTGAGGAAAATGCGGCTCCTACTGAGGAGTTTGTAGCCGGTGTTGCTGAAGCAGCTGAATCCGCCCCTGCCGCAGAGGATACTGAAGTCAAGGACGGTGATGCATGATGTCACACAAAGCCGTACTTCACATCTACAGTTCATACAACAATGTACTCTTGACAGCAACTGATTTGACCGGTGCTGAAACCATTGCCAAAGTAAGCGGTGGCCAAGTTACCAAGAAAGGCAGTGATGCAGGTGGACAGTTTGCCGCAACAAGGGCCGCTGAGAGAATTGCAGACATGCTTCGAGAGAAGGAATTCACACAAGTCATCGTCAAGTACCGAGGTGTTGGTGGTAACAAATCACCCAATACAGGACCTGGGGCGCAGGCAGCAATCCGTGCTCTAACACGTGCAGGAATGACGATCACACGAATCGAGGATGTTACACCCATTCCTCATGATGGAACGAAGAAGAAGGGTGGCCGTCGTGGCCGCCGGGTATGATACTGGAGGATGAAAAAATGGTTAAGATCGAAATTGTCGAAGAACGTGATAACCACGTGACTGTCCTTCTGAAGGAAACAGACCGTGCACTCGCTAACGCCTTGCGCCGAACACTCATGACAAACGTGCCAAAGATGGCTATCCACCGAGTTCGTTTTGAATTGGGAACCATCGAAGACAGTCAGACAGGAGAGATTTACGAATCCGTAGGTGCACTTCCAGACGAAGTCATTGCTCACCGTTTGGCCATGATTCCTATCCCAACATTCCATGATGAATTTTGCTTCTTGGAAGATGACCCTGGAAATGAAGGCCTACCCCGCGAAGAATGGGGTACTCCTGCCAGCCAAATCATCTACCATTGTAGTGCGAGAGGAACTCCAGAAGGTCACTTAGTAACTGCTGGTGATCTCAATGTATTGGGCGAAGACAAGTTACAGATTCCCGAAATCTATCGATCCATCCCCATTACCAAGTTATTCACCGGTCAATATCTAGAGTTCTACGCATATGCCGTTCTCGGTGTTGGTGCAGATCATGCCAAGTGGAACCCGGTCTCGGGTGTATCATTCAGTACGAGAAAGGTTGCAACAATTGCAAAACCTGGAAAGGCAAAGGTGCTTTGGGATTTGGATTTGTCAATCGATAAATCAGATTTCAAAAACAAGAAGTTGGAGGATGTACAAAAGGTAGAGACTCTCGTGCGTGAATTGCACCATGTTGGTGACGGCACGGCTCGAATCGAAGACTTCGCAGACGCCATTACATTGGAGGATGTTCCAGGTGAATATCTCTTCAGCTTCGATACAGATGGGTCCATGACTGCTCGAACTGCGTTCAGTATGGGATGCAAAGCGTTGGCTACACGATTTGACAACCTTTCAGGCCAATTGTCTGAGGAACTTTGAGTCATAGACTCAAGAGCAGCACCCCCTACGAGGGTTTGTGATGCAAGGTAGAGCCCGTGTGGGTGGTCATGTAACGCTGATTTTCAGCGTCCAAGATGATTCTGACATTTTACTTGAGCAAGGAAGTCGTGGGGCTGGCTTGGCTTTGGATCGTGGAGTCATTATCGAAGTCCAAGCAAAATCAGGAAATGGATTACTCACAATAGAGGGCGATACACCAGGCTCAGAGTTGCACCAGTTGGTGCTTGAAGAACTCAGGGGACACGATTCCGCATTCGGTGATTATGATTGGACTGTATCTCAAGAATGTGAATTGCCACCCTCCCAAGGATTCGGTCTTTCAGCGGCAGGTGCTATTGGTTGTGCCCTAGCCATTCAACGTGCACTTGGTGTGGACGAAGATTTAGCACGTTCACGTGCCATCCATGTCGCGCATAGAGTTGAACGACAGTTATCAGGTGGTCTGGGTGATGTCGCTGCACTTCATTCAGGTGGTGTAGAATTACGTTTGGAGCCCGGTTGCCCACAATTACCAGGTGGATTGGGTGGTCCAGGAGCCGTCCTCTCATGGTATGCTGAGGTTCCATTGGTTGTTGTTTGGAGGACAACATCAAGTCAACACACCTCAAATTACATTGACGATGGCGAATGGAAATTAGCAATACGTGCAGCGGGTGAACATTGTTTATTGAATCTCCGCGATGGACAATGGGATACGAGTAGGTGGCCTGAATTACTTTCTAAAAGTGCTGAATTTGTAGAAAGGTCAGGGTTGTTGGCTGATTCAAACCGCCTCGATCTTCTTCACATGGTTGGAAGTGCACTTGCAGGTGCAGGTTTTGCTGATGGGGACCTCGTTGCTCGACTTTGCATGCTGGGTGAAAGTGCAATAATTGTACCTAGCCAATTATCACTTTCGGTAGATTGGCAGGACGTTGTAGTCAAGCATTTACAGATGCGTGGCCTTGGAGCGATCTCAGCATCAATCGCATCTGATGCACTCAATCTTCACTGAGGCGCTCATCGTTTAGCCGTTTGTTGTGTTCAATCAGTTCGGTTAAATCAATCGGACTTGCATCCAATAAAATAGCACCCCGTAACTTCAACCCATCACAGAATCCATGACGGTAGATAATAGCACCATGGCCCCATTCCTCCGCATAGCGGTTGACCTGCTTTTGGGTCTTCTTTCGTTGGAAAGAAAGGCCAGCCCCGTAGAAGTGCTTCGCATCAATCCAAGCGACCGGGACACCATTGATTTCGACATGGTCTAGCATTAACAAATCAGGTGTTCGCACTGGACGACCCTCTGATTCAACCTGTTCCTTCAGTAATTCCGTTTGAGTTCTAAATCTAACACCATTAGCAGTAAAATGATCACACAATACTTTCTCAAACAAATCCGCAGCATGGTGAGTCTCGGCTTGGTTTACATGTGTTACACGATCTTCTGCTTCGGCCTTTCGGAATTCTGCTAAATCGCGTTTATTCAGTTTCTTATCCGCATCACGGAGCGTTTCCTTGATTCGATTTTTTGACCAATTCCTTGCGCTTAGTATTGCACGAAATAGGTTGACAGGAGGGAAGTCATAGCGTTTCGAAAGTGAGAGTACACTTTCACCACCGTCGTATTTACGAAGCATTTCACGAGCCCTTCTCTGTAAACGCCCATGGCTGAATACTGCTTTTTCCTGATTAAGAGCGGCACGAAGACTCAGAGCTTGCTCAAGTGAAATCGCGCGATCACCAAGTTGTTCTGCAATTTCGTCAACGCGTTCATCATCTAGAAAACCAAATTCCCCTGGTCGACAAACGATATCATGTACTTCTCTCTCAACATTTTTCGGAACGGGGGAAACTTTCCAACTGAGTTTGACCTTTTTGGGCGGTGGGTCTAGATTGACGGGTAAACCCATCGCAGGAGGTGACCGATCAAATCGTTCATTGGCTCGAAGCACAGCATCCGCATCGATCAACGGGCCGTCATTTTTCTTAGATTGGCTTCGACGTCTTTTTCCTTTACGTGAAGAACTACTACTCTTCTTAGACGCATTGGATTTAGATGAAGAAGAATCCTTCTTGCGATTCGGATTTGAACTCACTATTACTCTCCAACGAGAGAGGGTTCATGAATCAGAGGTAAGCAAACCATGTCGTCGCTTGGCGAACATATCGTATCCAAAATCCCGAAGAGGGCGTGGGATAAGCCACAGCAGAACACCTGCAACTTGCCAATGGAACCTTAGTTTCCATAACATTCTGCAAACCGCAGTTGAACGAACGAACCATTGATCACCATTCACGATGTAAACTGAATCAACTTCCTTGAGTGGAGCAGGGCACGATTCCATGATTTCGTCCCCCTCTGGAGAATCCTGTGGGATCAATTGAAAGATACCTTTTGAATCTCTCTTTGAGATCCATTGTGCCCACCGATTACAGGTCGAACAAAATCCATCAAACAGTACGATTGACATTTAATTCACCTCCAAGCGATTCCTGGTTCAAGTGGTAGACTTGTACGTGCTTTATCTGCAACATCTTCACCATCTCCTGCACGGTAGACTTGTACGTTCCCAATATCCAGCACATTGGCTATGAATTCAGTATTTTGATTCAGGAATTGCACCTCATCATATTGGTTTAAGATGAGGGTTTTTTCTTGATCACCCCAAGTATAAATTCGACCTCTGCGTTTCTTTTGACCAACGACGATTGCACGCCAAAATTGCATGACTTCACCTTTCAATTCATCATCTTGGAAACATTGCTGGGTCTGCAGAAATTTATTGCCACCTTGTTTAAAATCAAAATCATTGGAATGCATACTAATTGCTTGGGATGCGAGGGAGACTTTCCAGTCTTGTGCGGTTTGGATAATCACTGCTGAAAGATCTCCATCGATATGGCGTTCAGCCAGTTCGCGAACACTGCGTGCTCGATCGATTACACGCCGGAGATATTCCTCCTGACCCAACACAATCACATCTTGTTCTGGAGTTTCAGTTGTTACATCCATGTCAATGACCGTTAGGGCGAGCATGGTATCTCCCCCCATCATTTTCCACATTTCTTCCGCAATATGCGGTGTTGCAGGATATAGCATAGGAATCCAATGTGACAAATATTCACGTGCAGCATTTGTGCTAATCCCTCCACGACGTTGCGCCCATTGCCAATCTGTAATCATTTCAAAATGGCTAATCATGACTCCATCTCGAAGACCAACGTTTGACATGCTGTCAATCCATTTTCTCCTTGATTGGCGAGCTCTAGCCAGGAGCCAATCATCCATCTCCCCCGACATAGAATCAATTTGTATTCCTTGAGTCAGGGCAGTGTGAATTGCCCTCATCTGTCTATGATTAGAATCAATTGCTGAATCTGACCAATCCATCCCCGCCTCTGGGTTGGCACCGAATAGAATGAACAAACGAACGGTGTCTGCACCATACTTCTCAATCATGATTTCTGGGCTAACGGTGTTGCCCAAACTCTTGCTCATTTTTGCTGACCTTGAGCCTAGAACATCGTCACATGATGGACATTTCTGACCATTCAGATCGACATGATACTCAACATTACACTTGCCACAGTATGGGGTTGGGGCATTCACCATCCCTTGACACACCAAACGAGAAAACGGTTCAGATACGTCGTTAAGTCCGGCATCTCGAAGCGCTTTTGTAAAGAAGCGAGCGTAAAGCAGGTGCATCACAGCATGCTCAATACCACCGATGTAGAGATCTACTCCGTTTTCCATCCAATAATCTGCATTGATTTTTCCAAAAGGAGC